>LDZT01012800.1_pt1 | contig 11917 bp, 10 predicted proteins | sample 615521 | NCBI WGS metagenome assembly LDZT01 (sample SAMN03408292, study PRJNA278302) | terrestrial metagenome | isolation source: oil reservoir sample SB1 | place: USA: Alaska, North Slope, Schrader Bluff formation | collected 2011-09
TTCATGGGAACGGACGCATGGGAAGCACCAGAGCTTGTCGACATTGGCGGAGATGCTGCTGAAGGTGCAGTGTTCAGCTCTCACTATTCCGCTGAAGCCGCGACAACCCCGGCATCGGCACCCTTTGTGGAAGCATTCCAGGCAGAATATGGCGAAGCACCAAGCGCAATGGCTGCCTTGGGTTATGATGCATATATGCTGGTGATTGATGCTATTGAAAGAGCTGGGTCCTTCGATCGTGAAGCCATTCGTGATGCGATGGCTTCCACAGAAAACTTTGAGGGCGTAACCGGCTATATCACCATCAACGAAATCGGTGATGCTGTCAAGGATGCGGTTGTTCTTGAGGTACAGAACGGCGAATTTAAGTATCTGTCGACGGTCAGCCCGTAAATTTATTTAATTGGATAGGGCGCTCGCATCGGTCGGGCGCCCTTTTGTTATCTGGATGTTTTGAATCTTATCGATTGGATAAATCCTATGACTTTTGATTCGTTTTTACAGAACTTAGCAAATGGGATTTCCCTGGGGAGTTTATATGCCCTGATCGCCATAGGATATACGATGGTCTATGGCATCTTAAGGCTGATCAACTTTGCCCATGGGGATCTCGTTATGCTGGGATCATATTTTGCTTTCTATGGGGTCTCAATGTTCTTCCTTCCCTGGTGGGCAGCATTTATTTTTGCTGTTGCTGTCACTGCAGGCGTTGGTATTGTCATGGAGAAAGTTGCTTATCGCCCTTTGCGGGAATTCCCTCGCATCAATTTGTTTACGGCGGCGGTAGCAGTTTCATTTTTATTAGAAAATTTGGCGATCGTCATTTTTGGTGGGCGTCCGAAAGCTTTTTCACGGCCGCCCTTCCTGGATAAAATGCTGAATATCGGGTCGATCACATTTGTTAGTTATACCCCCATTATTATTGCCGTTTCGTTGGTACTGTTTGTGGGTTTGATCCTGATCATCAATCACACAAAAGCCGGTACGGCTATGCGTGCGCTTTCAAAAGATATTGAAACCACCGGGTTAATGGGCGTGAACACCGATAAAATTATCATGTTTGCGTTTTTGCTCGGGTCTTGCCTGGCAGCAGTCGGCGGCATTCTTTGGGCGATCAAGTTTCCACAAATAAATCCCTTGATGGGGGTGATGCCAGGCTTGAAGGCTTTTGTCGCCGCCGTTCTGGGAGGGATTGGAAACGTTGCTGGTGCGATGATTGGGGGGCTGTTATTAGGAATTGTTGAGATCATGCTGGTGGCATTCTTCCCCAGCCTGTCGGGCTATCGAGATGCCTTTTCATTTGCTATTTTAATTCTCCTGCTTTTGTTCCGGCCTACCGGGATCATGGGAGAAGTCCAACCAGAAAAGGTATAAGACAATGAAACTGAAACGAAACACAATCTTAACCATTATTGCATTGTTAGTCATTGTTGTATTATTGTTTTTTGCAGAATCCTCTCTCAACCCTTACTACAAACGCATCCTTAACCTGTGCGCAATTTATTCAATATTTTCTGTGACATTCAATCTCATATTTGGTTACACAGGTCAATTTTCACTGGGGCATGCAGGCTTCGCTGCCATCGGCGCTTATGTGGCAGCGCTGCTAACGCTCTCCCCAGCACAAAAGGCTGTAAACTTTTTTCTTAAGCCGATTATCTCACCCCTTGCAAACCTTGAATTGCCGTTTTTGTTTGCATTAATCATTGGCGGGTTGCTAACAGCTGTTCTATCGATGTTAATTGCCTGGCCTGCCTTAAGATTACGAGGAGACTATCTCGCAATTGCTACACTTGGGTTTAGCGAGATCATCCGTGTGCTGATGGTTAATATGCAATCTCTAACCAACGGCGCCCTTGGTCTAAAGGGTATCCCGGGATATACGAACCTGTTCTGGTCCTGGGGGTGTTTGGGGGTTTGTATATTCATCATCAAGCGCCTGGTTGACAGCTCTTACGGTCGTGCGATATCTGCTGTGAGGGATGACGAAGTAGCAGCGGAAGCACTCGGTGTCAATTTGTTCAAGCATAAGATGATGGCTTTTGGCGTTTCATCCTTCTTTGTCGGTGTTGCTGGTGGATTGATGGCAAACCTGATCAGCACAATTGACCCGAAGGTGTTTTTGTTCACATTGACGTATCAAATTGTTGGTGTCACCGTCATGGGCGGCATGGGCAGCCTGACGGGCAGCGTGATATCTGCCAGTCTATACACGATATTTCTTGAAGCACTGCGGCCGCTTGAATCCCAGTTCACGATCGGGTCACTCACTGTTCCAGGCATTCCAGGCATGCGAATGGTTATCTTCTCCGTCTTGCTGCTGCTGGTCATCCTTTTCTCTCGTAAGGGTTTAATGGGTAACAACGAATTTTCGTGGGATGGTTTGTTTAGATTATTTAAACGACTGATTCCAAAAAAGGGTGAAGGATCCACGGGAGGAGATGAATAATGACCACATTGCTGGAAGTTAAAGATTTAACCAAACAATTTGGCGGTTTGACGGCAGTGAACCATTTTTCAACCCAATTGGTGGAAGGGGAATTATGTGCCTTGATTGGGCCGAATGGTTCGGGAAAAACCACCATTTTCAATGTCATCACCGGTATCTATGAGCCAACAGAAGGCAATATTGTTTTCCAGGGTGAGGATATTTCTGGCAAGCGGCCTGACCAGATCACCAAAAGAGGGATTGCTCGCACATTTCAAAACATTCGCTTGTTTAAAGGATTAAATGTTCTTGAAAATGTAATTGTTGGAAAACACTTACGACTGGCGTCTGATCCTGCATCTGCCATTCTGCATTTGCCAAATTATATGAATGAGGAAAGCGAAATGCGAAGAACGGGCATGACGCTTTTAGAGTCCCTTGGTTTGGATCGCTTTGCTGAAGATGAGCCCACATCCTTGCCCTACGGTTTGCAGCGGAAATTGGAAATTGCCCGGGCTTTAGCAACAGAACCACGTTTGCTTTTGCTTGATGAACCTGCTGCAGGAATGAGCCCTTCAGATGCAGAAGAATTAATGGCTTTTATTCAACATATCCTGGATTCATTTGACTTAACAATATTCCTGATAGAGCATCAAATGCGAGTTGTGATGGGCATTTGCCCCCGGATTATTGTTATTGACCATGGTGAGAAAATTGCGGAAGGCAACCCCGAACAAATCCAGAATGATGATCGTGTGATCGAAGCCTACTTGGGAGTTGTGGACCATGCTTAAAATATCTAATCTTCATGTATCATACGGCGGTATCCAGGCTTTACAAGGGATTTCACTCAATGTTGAGGAAGGAAAAATTATTGCACTGCTTGGTGCGAATGGCGCTGGAAAAAGCACAACACTCCGCACCATCATGGGTATTGTAAAACCTGACCAGGGGGCTATCGAGTTTGAAGGTGAGAGCCTCTTGGGTTTGAAGTCATTCCAGGTTGTCATGAAAGGGATTGCAATGGTTCCAGAGGGAAGGCGCGTTTTTTCAAATCTGACGGTGAAAGAAAACCTTGCTTTAGGTGCTTATACACGCAATGATAAAGAAAAAATAAAAGCGGATATTGAAGAAGTCTACGAATTGTTTCCCCGTTTGGAAGAACGTCACACGCAAAGCGCGGGCACCCTTTCCGGCGGCGAACAGCAAATGTTGGCTTTAGGTCGAGCTTTAATGTCCAACCCTCGTTTGTTGATGATTGATGAACCTTCTTTGGGTTTGGCGCCGGTGCTGTCGCAGGATGTTCTGAGCAAATTGGTGGAACTCAATCAAAAGCGAAATCAAACAGTCCTATTGATTGAGCAAAATGCTCGGGCTGCCCTGAGCATTGCCGATTACGCCTATATTCTTGAAACTGGGCAAATAAAACTGGAAGGTCTTGCTTCCGAATTGGCGACCAATGACGATGTTCGTAAGACCTACCTGGGCATTCATTGATCGATGAGTCATATTAAAACGACGTTCCTTGCCATACTGGCTGTCATTTTTATGCTTTTGACGGCTTGTGTGGCAGGTTCGTCTAATGTAGAAGTTGAGACACCGACACCTAAACCCCCGATTGACCTGACATTGAAGGATTTAACAGGGGAAACTGTACACCTTCGCGAGCTGCGGGGCGAGGTCGTGCTGGTCAATTATTGGGCGAGCTGGTGCAGCCCCTGCCGGGATGAAATGCCCATTCTGGATGCGTTTTACCAGGCACATCAATCTGATGGTTTTATTTTATTATCGGTCAACGTCAGCGAAAGTGCAGAGGATGCTGCGGCATATATTGAAGAAAAAGGTTATCAATTCCCGGTTTGGTCTGATCCCACCGGGAATACCATGATTGAATTTGGGATTAACGGCTTACCGGCCTCGATTTTGTTGGATGAGGCGGGAAGAATACGAAAAGTGTGGTTTGGTCCGCTCACACGAGAAATGCTTGATGAAGCGGTGCTGCCGCTGTTAAGTAATTAAAAATGCTTGTTTTCACGCTTCTATTATTTTTCATTGGATGATACTTGAAAATTTAGATGAATGATTGTTTAATTAAAACAACCAAAACTTAGATTATTTGGTTGTAAAGTGCTTGGATGCGTGTGTCTACTCAGATTTATTCTTAGGTGGGAATAATGGTTTTTCTAAAAATCTTTCGGCAGCATAATGATTGTAGTCTTTGGGTAGTTCTTTTATGTTTGTTGCCGATAATCTTCCTCTATGGATGTACAGTTCAGAGAAACAACGAAACATCATTTATTTCCACTTCAACAATTTCTCCATCTCCGACTCCAAGACCGACAACCTTTAAGGTGGAGAAAATGGAATTTATCCAGGCTCGAAAACAACTTGTCGCAAAATCCGTTGAGCGTCAGGGATTGGAGAACGAAGATGTTATCAAAGCTTTGGGTTCTGTGCCAAGACATCTTTTTGTGCCTGATGAGATGCTTGAATACGCTTATGAAGATCGTCCCCTTCCCATCGGCTACGGTCAAACGATTTCTCAACCTTCCCTGGTTGCCTGGATGACAGAACTGCTTGAACTTGAACCGGGTGATAAAGTACTTGAAATTGGAACCGGATCTGGTTACCAGGCAGCGATCCTTGCCGAATTAGGATATGTTGAGGTCTACTCGATTGAAATTGTGCCCGAACTTTATGAGAGATCTTCCGAGATTCTTGGCGAACTCGGATACGATAATGTGCAAATAAAGCAGGGGGACGGCTATTATGGTTGGGAAGCGTTTGCACCCTTTGACGCGATTATTGTGACGGCAGCACCAGACCATTTGCCAGCACCACTGGCGGAACAGCTTGCAGAAAACGGCAGGATCGTGATCCCAATTGGACCGCCTGGCTTTTATCAGACTTTATGGAAATTTGTCAAACAAGATGGGGAATTGACTGCGTATAATATGGGCCCGGTGATGTTCGTGCCCTTCACTGGTTCTGGGGTTTCAGAAGGGGCAGAACAAAGTCCGACGCCATAATAATTTTCGTGAACACAAGCTAATCATTCATTCAGAATTGAGCCTTGTTTCCTTCCTTGAAATGGAAAAGGCAAGGGCATAAAAAACCGAACCGACAACAAATGTTACCATAAACCCAAAGCTGAGTGATATTAAGGAAGCAAGAATGGATGAAATCACAGAGCAGGCACCATTTACCGCCCATACATAGGGAATCAGCCATTCACCATTAACAGGCAAGATTTGACTTTTTCTTTGTAACCAGCGAAGTCCGCCGGGAAAAGGGACGCCCATCAAAAAGCCAAGTGGACTGATAATAATTAAACTAATTCCCACCCGGATTAACAGTGGAAGCCCAAGGGTATTGTGTAGAAATCCAGGAAGAAATACGATATTTACACCCAATAAACCAAGCAGTAATAGTAAGGCCGTAGATAAAGACATCTTGCTGCTTCCAAAACGACTGCCAAAGCCTGAGAAAAGCAAAATACTGAAGAGCACAACTGCCATAGCATAAGCTGGCTGATCTAAATACAGGGTGAATCGTTGAATCAGGGGAATCTCAACCAGCATAAACCCTAATCCGATCAGTCCGAAATAAACTGGGATGCGCTTGTCTGGAAATTTTGCTTTGCTGGTTCTATTTATAAGTATGGGAAGCAAGATTAACCCGGCGGATAAACAGAGTGCAATGACAAAAATAATGATGATCGCCAGGTAACCAGCGCCGCCAAAGGGCTGCCAGGTGTTTCCCAATGATTCAAGGATTTGATCCATTTGTGACCACTTGAAATAGTGCCCGAAAAATGGGTGGTCATCTGTGGGCGGTTTGACATTATAGGGATAATTTACGTAAAATTTATCCCTTGATGTTGATGTTAAAAAGCTGTTGAATGTTTGGTAGTAGATTGGTTCAGGGAGAATATTAAATTGGTTGACCTCTTCAGGCTTTAAGTTTGGCATGTACACAATATCAAAGGCTTTTTCCTGGGTAAACAACCGCACCTTTTCACTTTCCTCAAGCGTGAAGGCATTTTTCTTGACCAGAATTGTGCCGGTGTTGTACCCGCGAAGGGCAATGATATTTGAAGAGGATTCGATCCCTTGATTTTCCAATGCAGTCACAGCAAGGGTGAAGGTGCGGAGCCACTCACTGGGTTCCTCCTGCAGCCAGCGTGTGATGACCAGGATCCCATCAGGCTTTAAATTGTCGATCATGTCTGAAAAGGATTCCAGGGTATAGCGATAATCTTCACCTAAAGCATAAGCACCTGAACTGACCGGGTGATAGCTGTCAGTTAGTGGGAGCTGGATAATATCAAATTGACTCTTATTGGAACGCAAAAAGCTGCGTCCACTTGCTGTGACCGTTCTAACACCGGGCAATGCATAGATGTCATTTGCCGCTTTAATCACCAATGGGTTCGCCTCAACAGCAGTGATCTGGTTTGCACCCAAAGCTAAGGCTGACATAATTGACATGCCCCCTTTGGGTTCCAAAATCAAGGTGCGGGGATTTTCTATGAGTGAATAAGCAGTTGCAAATTGAAGGTGTTCAGCAAAATTTGTGGATGAATCAGCGGGTAGGAGCGCATTAAGGTTGTCGCCATCCCAGAAGAGGCCCTGGGTGGCTGGCAGGGGGTCCAGATAGCGGTAACTTAATCCGGGCAAGGAATGAAGGCTCGGGCTTTGTACCAGGTCTATTCTTGAAATGCTGTTCCATTGGCTGCTGGTGATCTCAGCTTGTGGATTTTGCAGGGCATACGATAGGCTTTTATATGGTGAGATATTCAGGGTGAAAAATACAGGCATTTCGCCTGTTATAATCCGAATGCTGAGAGGGAGCAGTGAAATAATCAGAATTAGGATGATAAGACAAAGGCTTAATACGTTTCTTTTGCCTTTGCCTTTTAAGCTTAGTTTTGTTCCCGTAAAGAATAACAATCCACCGCCAGACGCCATGATTGCACTCAGTGCGACAACACCCTCGCCGTCAATCAGCCCCGGGACGATGACAGCAATCAAGCAGCCGGCTGCCGATCCGCCCAAATTCCAGGCATAAACTTTTCCGCTGACCTTGCTATATTTTTGCAGCATTAAGCTAACAATCATCCCGATGAAAAAGAATGGGGATGCGAGTGCCAGATAATGAATCATCAGGATACTTAATTGGCTTGGGTTAACGAATATACTGTAAGAATCAAAGGGCAAATTATTTATTAGAATAAATGAACCTATCATGCAAGCGCCAGCAAAGCCGGCTAAAAGCGTAAAATTTTCTCCCTCACCCCCTGAATTCTTCTGCTTTCTCAGGGATAAAAAAGTGCCGCTGGCACCGTACCCAAGCAGGGCTATGCTGACCACCATAAAAGCAAAATGATAAAACTGTGAGACTGAGAAAAGCCGGGTCAGGTTGATTTCAAAACTGAGCGCTCCGGCAGAAACCAGTGCCAGGCCAAGTCCCTGCCATGTCGATTCTTGAACATCACCCGCTGAAGATTTCACGCCCATATTTTTATCCTGATTTATTATGTAGTATAACGCAAGCCCCCCTTTATCTCCTAAAAAATATTCTTCAGGTTAAATTAATTAGCAAAGCAACTTCTCAAGCGAAACGAAAGTGGTTTTTGACCTTTGTATATAGGGCATCTTCACTGAGGCTGCCGTTAACAATGACATATTGATAATTGTATCTCTGTGCTTGTCTGATGATTTCTTGACCAAAAAGGTGATCCCGTTCCATCCAGTTTGCGAAGGATTGTTGAGGATTCGTGCATTCATTGAGGAACTGGTCGATCCAGGGGCGTTTTGAGTAATGTTGGATTTGGAAGGCTTTTGTCGGGACCATGAACAAGACCTGGTGAGGTTTGACATCCCCGGCATGGATCAGAGAAGGAAGAAATGCGGCACCTTCCATGATGAGCGTATTTTTACTCTTGTATGCCAATAAATCTTCGAGAATCATCGGGAACCGCTCTGTATAATAATTAAATTCGTCCACCACCTGAACCGCTACCGATCTTGACCAGATCTCATCCCAGTTCATGTGGGCATAGGCTGCCATCGTTGAGTGTTCCTGTGGATTGGCTTTTTGGAGATGGCGCATCTCGTGATCATCAACTTTGTAATATGCCAAATCAAATACTTGTGATAAGCGCTCTGTAATAGTACTTTTGCCGCTGCAGGGCGAACCGCCGAGGATAAAGCTTGAGGAGAAGATGGATTGTAGTTTTAGCTTTGAAATTTTCATATTGTGGAAGGGATGGTCGCTCATGCTGTATTATCATCAATCCAGGTTAAGTAACCAGGATTTCCCGCTTCAACAGGCAATTGGATGATCTCCGGGACATCATAGCTGTGATGGGTCAAAATTAAAGCTTCAATTCCTTTATATTTTTCTGACCTTGTTTTAATTAACAGCAGCCATTCAGAATCATGGGTCAGTTGTCCTTCCCAGGTGTAGGTGCTGGTGATGGGGAAACGCTGAACACAAGCTGCTAATTTTTCTTGAACCAATAATTCTGATAAGTGATTCGCCTCTTCTTGCGAGCCGGTTGTTGTCAGGATCACACAGTATTCTTGGGACATAATAAAACTCCATACACATTAAGAAACAAAATCAGTATTGAATGGAAAACAGAATCGAATTGAGACATCCTTTTTTAAGAAATTTACCTTACTCTTCAACTAACGCCAAAAGATATTTGTGATCATCACGTTAATTGGAGTACATTAAATGTTTGGCGTGCGAATTCTTCAAGTTGGACAAGCGTGATATTGAGCCTGGCGGATTTTTCATCTCAACAAAATTTGAATAAATTATAGCATCGTTCAGTGCATTCTTTTTTCCGGATGTTCAATTTTTACTCATTATTTTTTCGCCTTTCATCAAATTTTTAAAGAATTTTTCGGCTATATTTATCACTGAGCTTTTTAATTCAAATAAGAATCAATAGTAGATTGAAGGTTCTAAATTTTATTTCTCCAATCTTCTTAATAATTGCTTACATTTCCTTAATATTTTATTGACATCCAAAACGTTTTGGTATATACTGTATTTAAACCGAAACGTTTTGGAAAATGGAGCGGCAATATGAGCGTCAGAATTAAAGATATTGCAAAAAGAGTCAATCGCTCTATCACCACGGTATCAAGGGCCCTCAATGACTATGATGATGTCAGCCCTGAAACAAAGCAGCTCATTTTCAAAACTGCCAAAGAAATGGGTTATTCCCCCAACACATTTGCACAACGATTACAAAAACAACAATCAGATACGATTGGTTTAATTCTTCCAACTTTCAGCCCACGTTTTTCAGACCCTTACTTCAGTGAACTCCTGGCGGGCATCGGTAACAAGGCTGCAGATTTAGGATTTGATTTGCTGGTTTCAACGCGTTCGCCTGGGCTTGAAGAAAACAAAGCCTATGAAAAACTGGTTGAAGGCGGACGGGTTGATGGCTTCATTGTGGTGCGCACGCGAAACCAGGATGCTCGAATTGAGTACTTATTATCTAAGAATTTCCCATTTGTTGCTTTTGGCAGAACTGATGATTGTAACCGTTTCTCTTATGTTGATGAAGATGGATATTATGGCATGCAGCTGGTTGCAGAACATTTAGCTGGATTAAACCACGAAGTTATTGGTTGTATTACACCAAAACCTGATCTTGCATTTACAGAAAAACGTATAGCAGGATTACGTGATGGCCTGGAGAAGTACAACATCAAACTTGATCCTGATTACATCAAAGCAGGCGATTTGACTCAAAGAAGCGGATATGAATTAGGCGCTGAACTTCTCGATTTGCCCGAGACACCAACTGCTATTGTGGCTTGTAATGACCTGATGGCTTTTGGTGTTATGAGCGCAGTGCAGGAACGCGGACTGGTAGTTGGGAAGGATGTTTCCGTGACTGGTTTTGATGATATCCCCATGTCTGAATTTTCTCATCCACCCCTAACGACTGTTCATCAGCCGGTCTATCAAATCGGCAGCATGGTCTGTGAAATGCTTGTAAAAATCATTAGAGATGAATTGAGCGAACATCAGCAGATTTTGTTGAAACCCAGTCTGATTGAAAGACAATCTACTGGCATTTACGTTAAAAAGGCGAAATAGGCAAGGAGGTTTTACCGAAAGAATTCACATTGCTCGTCTCTCAATATCTTAATTAAAAAAAATTTGAAAGGAGTTTGAAAAATGAAGAAGTTCTCGATTTTAATGCTGGTAACCATACTTTTGAGTGGGGTTCTCAGCGCCTGTACAACAACCATTGTGGAAACAGTGGAAGTGCCCGTTGAACGAACGGTAGTGGAGACTGTTATTGAAACACAGGAAGTGATTAGAGAAGTTCCTGTGGAACCTGGCGACAAAACGGTTATCGAGTTTTGGACAACGGATAATGAGGAAGACCGTGTCTTGGCTTATGAAAAAATTGCTGAGGCATTCATGGCGGAATATCCGGATATTGACCTTCGTATCGTTCCTATTGAAGAAGCAGGGATTGCACAACGAATTGCTACTGCCCAGGCAGCCAATCGATTGCCGGATATCATCCGCATGGGCGTTGAACGTATATCCTCCTTTACTGCTGATGGCATCCTCGATCTTGATGCTGCAACGGCGGCGGTTGAGAGCATTGGTGTAGACGATTTCCAGGCTGGCCCCTTAGCGATGGTGACAGATCCGGAAACCGGTAAATATGCCGGCGTTCCTTTTGATGGCTGGGTACAGGCGTTGTGGTATCGTGAGGATGTTTTCAACGAGCTTGGATTAGCCGCTCCCATCTCATGGGATGATATCGATGCCGCCTGCGACGCTCTTCCTGGAACCGGGGATTTGATTTACGGGCTGACACTTGCAACGGATCCTGGACAAAACTATCCTCACCAGGTGTTCGAACAGGTGGCAATTTCCAATGATGCCTGGCCTTTTGACGAAGCTGGTAACGTGACGATGAACACGCCTGAGATGATTGAAGCACTTGAATGGTATGCAGGCTTGCAGCGTTGCGCAATGCCCGGTCCGCAATACTGGCGTGGTGCCCGGGAATCCTACGAGCTTGGACAATCTGGCATGATGTTCTACAGCACTTACATCATGGATGACCTTGTAGAGGGTTCAGGTACGGATGAAGGTGGAAATATTGAAGTTGTTGAAAACCTGGCTGCTAATTCTGGATTTGCTCCGATGATGGAAGGTCCAAATGGATCAGCTTCTTATGGGCAATTGGTCGCCCTGGGCATTCTAAAGGGTGCCGACCCGATGGCACAGGAAGTTGTAAAATTCTTTATGACCGGACAAAATTACCTGGATATCCTTGCATTAGCACCCATGGGTAAGGTTCCTGTCTTGAAGAGTGCCGTTGATGGCTGGCGTGGTCTGAGTGAGTACTTTGAATATTACAGTGAAGATACGATCGCTCAAGTTGCCAATGGTTATGAGACCATGCAGCGCTGGCTCTTCCGACCTGATTAT
>LDZT01005172.1_pt1 | contig 11901 bp, 9 predicted proteins | sample 615521 | NCBI WGS metagenome assembly LDZT01 (sample SAMN03408292, study PRJNA278302) | terrestrial metagenome | isolation source: oil reservoir sample SB1 | place: USA: Alaska, North Slope, Schrader Bluff formation | collected 2011-09
AACATTGATTTAGAGGATGTGGCGGCTCTCAGAAGACGCAACTTCGCCACGCTGGCTGCGCTAATCGGCGAGTACGGACTCGAGCCCGTGCTCGGTCTCCCAGTCGACCGCGTTCCCCACTTCTTGCCAATCAAGGTTGAGAACAGGGATGAAATCCGCTCAAGGCTACGCGAGCATGGAATCTACTGCCCTGTGCACTGGCCGCAGCACACGGCCTCGAGCGCGCTGAATGACCTGTGGGCTAGCGAGCTCTCGTTAGTCATCGACCAACGATATGGTTTAGAGGACATGGAACGGTTGAGTACTGCGCTCAAGCGCTGCATTTCACGAGCTCCGTAGCCCTGCTCTGCGGCAGGGGTAGTCACCGTTGGTCCTGCCCGGCGTGGGCTCGGCACGTTTCAGCGAACGTACTCGTAGAACCCGCTGCCGGTCTTTCGGCCCAGACGTCCCTGGCTCACCATATCCAGAAGCAGCGGCCGAGGCGCGTAGGACGAGTCGGATGTCCTTTCGGCGAGGTTCTGCATGATGTCTACGACAACGTCCAGCCCAATCAGGTCTGCCAGGGCGAGGGGTCCCATCGGGTGATTCAGGCCGAGCCTGATCGCCTCATCGATGGCCTCTGCTGGAGCAACTTGCTCCTCGAGTTCGCGTACCGCCTCATTGAGCAGGGGCATGAGCGCACGATTGACGGCAAACGCCGGCGTTGCAGCAACCTCAATAGGCACCTTTCCTAGTGAGCGTGCGAAAGCCTTCAGGAACTGCCGTGTTTCCTCGGTTGTCTGAGATGAGATCGCTACCTCAACGAGCCGCATACGAGTAGGTGGATTGAAGAAGTGGAGTGCCCCGAATCTACCGGGCTCCCCAAGGGTCTCCGCGAGCTCGTCGATCGAGAGGCCGGAGGTGTTGGTCGCGAGCATTGCCTCAGGGCGGATGGACCTCTCGATCTCGGGGAGCACGCGGCGCTTCACCGACATCTCCTCGGCCACGGCCTCGATGACGACATCGCAGTCGGCAAGCGCCGCGTACCGGGTGCTGGTCGTAAGTAGTTGGCGCGCGTTCGCCAGCTGACTGTCGTCCATCACCCGTGCGAGACGTTCGAAGAGCCGCTCGGCTGCGCTGGCAAGGCCCTTCTCGGAGCGTCCGCACCAGACGACGCGGTGGCCGCGCGAAAGCAGGAGCTCAGCAAGCCCGCGGCCCATCACGCCGGTGCCAACAATGCCCATGATCGCAAGATCGGCTGCCTTGGGACCGCGGAGGGCGATGCTATCGCCAGTCACGACGGCCGTGTCGGACTTGAGTATGTTGAGAACGCCGACTTCATCGCTTGTCAGGGCGCACCAGTAGGGAACTTCCTCATGGCCTGTTGAGGGGACCGTCACCTGGGTAACAGCGCGTACGGTCCCGAGCTCTACGTCGTGTGCGTCCAGTGGGACGCCGCACCAGGTACACCCATCGATCTCATACGCGTACTGGCGACCGCAGCTGCGGCAAGAGTAGGTTGCTGACATCGCTAGAGCCCCCCAAGGATGTGAACCGCGCAGGTCCCGCCAACGCCACCGACATTGTGTGTGAGCCCCACACACGGATTAGGAACCTGGCGACTACCCGCTTCGCCCCGCAGCTGGGTCACCGCTTCGATGATCTGGCTCACTCCCGTAGCCCCGATTGCGTGCCCACCCGCCTTGAGCCCGCCGTCGGTGTTGACCGGTAACCCACCGTTCAGGTAGGTCGTGCCGTCCTGAATGAGACGCGAGCCACTTCCGGCTTCGGCGAAGCCCAGGTCCTCGTAGGCGATGACCTCGGCGATCGTGAAGCAGTCATGCACCTGTGCGAACGAGATATCACCGGGGCCGACACCCGCTTGCTCGTATGCTGCGTCTGCAGCAGCAACAGCTGCCGGGAAGCTCGTGGTGGTGATGCGCTGCATGAGTGATATGGCATCTGTCATGACTGCCGATGCGAGGATGGGAACATCGCGTTCGGTTCGCCGCTCGGCGGTGATCACTACGGCAGCTGCGCCGTCGGACACGGGGCAACAGTCGAACAGGCGCAGGGGGGCGGCAACTGTTGCCCCGGCATCGATGTCGGCCTGGGTGACCTTCTTGGCGTGAAAGTGGGCCTTGGGGTTGTGGTTGGCGTTACCGTGGTTCTTGAGACTGACGAGTTCGAGGTCTCGGGTGCTTGTGCCATACGCCTTCATGTGTTCTTGCGCCACCAGTGCGTACGAGGCGGGGAAGTTGAGACCCGCCGCTTGATCGAGGAGCGCGTCACCGGCCATGCCGATGTTGCGCGTGAGGTCGGCGGAGACCACGTCTGTCATCCGCTCAACTCCCACGACAAGCACCATGCCGTACTCGCGCGCCGCCATGAGTGCCTGATGGATCGCCACGCCGCCGGACGCGCACGCGGCCTCGGTGCGCCAACTCGGGACAAACACTCCCGGCATAGTGCCCATGATCACTGAGTTAAGGTGAAGCTGGCTGTCGTTGGGACCACCAAGGAAGTTGCTGACGATGACGCACCCGATGTCATCCGGGGTCAGCGCTGCGTCAACAAGCGCATCGCGAATCGCCGCCTGAGCGAGACGGACCATCGAGTGTGACGTGGGTCCAAACCGTGTCTTGCCAACGCCTGTTACGTAGCCCTGCATCTGCGCTCCCGATCGCCGAGATTGCCTGGGTGAACGTAAGCAGTCTACACCAGCACAACAGCGCACTGCGCCGGATGCCAGGTGGGCAGAAGCGTTTGGCTTACGATTGTCAAATACGCAGTGCTATTCTCTGGACTGAGTTCTACCGGATAGATCGATGCACAGAGAGGCCACGACGCGTCATGACGAGCACGGATTCGCGGAAGATCGCTTGGCCCGTCTTCGCTGAGGACGAGCGCGCTGCTGCGATGCGCGTGCTCGAATCGGGCCGTGTGAACTACTGGACTGGCACCGAGGGCCGGGCATTCGAGCAGGAGTTCGCCTCATATACTGGTGCGAAGCGCGCGGTGGCGGTGGCCAACGGCACCGTTGCGCTCGAGTTGGCGCTCGAAGCCCTTGGCGTTGGCCAGGGCGATCATGTGATCGTGCCATCACGCACGTTCGTGGGTACGGCAACTGCCGTTGTAGCCCGTGGCGCAACGCCCGTGTTCGCGGATGTGGACCGCGCCTCGGGCAACCTCACGGTAGACACCATCGCGGCCGCCATGACACCCGATGCGCGCTGCGTGATTCCTGTGCACCTCGGCGGGTGGCCATGTGACATGGACGCGATCATGGAGTTCGCGGATGCGCATGGCCTGCTCGTGATTGAGGACTGCGCACAAGCCCACGGGGCCAGGTGGAACGGGCGGCACGTGGGCACGTTCGGCCATGCTGGCGCGTTCTCGTTCTGCCAGGACAAGATCATGACCACGGCTGGCGAGGGCGGGATGCTCATCACTGATGATGATGAGGTCTGGTGCCGCGCGTGGGAGTACAAGGACCACGGCCGCAGCATGGAGGCCATGGAACGCGCTGCTGCGCTAGGCGGTCACGAGTTCAAGTACGTGGTGGACTCGTTCGGCACCAACTGGCGGATGACAGAGGTGCAGGCAGCCATCGGTCGTGTGCAGCTGGGCAAGTTGGACCACTGGGTGGAGACGCGCCGCCGCAATGCTGCGCTGCTGGACGAGGCATTGCAGGGGGTCCCTGGTATCCGCATCACGGTGCCACCCGCTGAGGCCTTTCACTCGTACTACAAGTACTACGCACACGTTGATCTCTCGGCCCTGCAGGACGGTTGGACCCGAGCGCGAATCTTGAGTGAGATGAACACGCGCGGTGCGGTCTGCCTGCAGGGGACATGCACTGAGATCTACCGTGAGAAGGCGTTCGTGGATGCGGGCTTCGCTCCCGTTGAGCGTCTGCCCGTAGCCGCGGAGCTGGATGAGATCTCAATCATGCTGCTGGTTGACCCTACGTACTCGGAGTCTGACGTAATACGCACCGTGGAGGCTCTGAGAGAGGTCATGGTGGAGGCAACTGGTGGCTGACGGCGCGGATATCGCTCAACGCTCCGATAGCCCGGCAACGCGGCTCAAGCGCGCGTTCCACTGGTCGCGCCCGTTGCAGGTTGCGGCGATGATGCTGGCCGACGCCGTGATCGTGGCCATGGGCGTGGCGCTCGCGTACTTCGTACGGTTCGAGGGCGTGGTGCCGGAGCAGTTCCTCGCGTGGGTGCTCCCGGCTATCGGTGTGGCCGTCGCAGCCATGCTTGCGGCGCTGTGGCTGTTCGGCCTCTACCACGTGGTCTTGCGCTACGTGGGCATCGATGTGATGGCACGGCTTGCGGGTGCGGTCTTCTCGGCCATGGTGTTCTTCTTCGTGTTCGACATCGTGGTGCAGCAACTGTCCGGCGAGCGCCTCGTGCCGTACGGAGTCATCATCGCGGGGTCGGCGTTCGCCTTCATCGGGCTCGCGGTGTTGCGGAGTCTGGGACGCCTCTGGGTGGTGATGACGGGGGCGGGCACCCGCGGCGACCACCGCGTGCTGATCATCGGCGCGGGCGATGCTGGCTCCCTGCTCCTGCGTGACATCGAGAATCAGCCGCAACTCGGCTACAACGTGGTTGGCTTCCTGGATGACATGAGCGACAAGCACCACATGATGGTCCGCGGCGTGCGCGTGGTGGGGCCGATCGACGCCATCACGGATGTGGTGGAGAGCCTGCGGGTGGACGAGGTGCTCGTGGCGATCCCCTCGATGGGGAGCGAACGCCGTCGCGAGGTGCTCGAGATGTGCACGCGTGCCGGAGTGCCCACGCGGATGATCTCGGGCATCGCGGCCGACGCGGTCACTGCGGGCCTTGCCGACCTCCGTCCGGTTCAGATCGAGGACCTCCTCGGCAGAGAACCCAACGAGATCGACGTTGAGCTCATCTCGGAGACCCTTACCGGCAAGGTGGTGGCGGTCACAGGCGCTGCGGGCTCCATCGGCTCGGAGCTGTGCCGGCAGATCGCGAAGATGCGCCCCCGCAAGCTCGTGCTGATGGAGATCGACGAGAGCCGCCTCTACGAGTTGTGGCTGGAGATGGAGAAGTCGTGGCCCGGCGTGTCGGTGATGCGCATCTGCGACATCCGCGACAAGCGCAAGATCACGCGTGTGTTCTGTGAGGAGAAGCCGGACGTGGTCTTCCACGCGGCGGCGTACAAACACGTGCCCATCATGGAGGGCGAGCCCTGCGAGGCGGTGCGCGCCAACGTACTCGGCACGATCAACACGGTGATGGCCGGCAACGAGGCGGGTGCGGAGCGGTTCGTGCTGATCTCCACTGACAAGGCCGTAGAGCCGCGCAACGTGATGGGCGCCACCAAGCGCGTGGCTGAGCTTGTGATGCTCGCTGCGGCGCGGCACGGCATCGGCGCGATCGCCGTGCGCTTTGGCAACGTGTTGGGCAGCCGGGGGAGCGTGGTGCCCATCTTCGAAGAGCAGCTGCGCAAGGGTGGGCCGATCACGGTGACCGACCCGGACGTCACGCGCTACTTCATGACGATTCCCGAGGCGGCGCGTCTGGTGCTGCAGGCGCAGGCGATGAGCAGCGGGGGAGACGTCTTCGTTCTCGACATGGGGGTCCCGGTGCGTATCACGGACCTCGCGCAGCGCATGATCGTGCTCTCGGGCGTGCCGTGCCAGATCGAGTTCACGGGTCTGCGCCCGGGCGAGAAGATGCACGAGATCCTCGTGCATGCCGATGGCGATCTGCTTGAGACCGAATGCCCCGCGGTGCGCCAGCTCAATCTGCTGCCGGTGCCGGGCGACGGCTTCAGCGATCGCGTGCGTGACATGCTGTGGCACGCGCAGCGCGGACGGGACGACGACGTGAAGCAGCTCCTCGCGGAGATCGCCGGGGCGCGCTTTGGCGCGGAGGCCGATGGAGTGCCCTCCCAGGACGTGTAAACCCTCGACACGTCAGTGCGGTGTGGCGAGGAGCTCCGCCAGATTCGTAGGCAAGGCGCGCAGCCGCCCTCCCTCCGGCATGCCCACGTTCAGACTCCAGCAAGACCTCGTTTCACTCCCTGCAAGATGCTTGTCTCATGTCATCCAGCACTTGCAAGGTGCTACCGTGAGAGGTAACTTGTTGTGGGACGAATCAGGCGAGGCGGGTACGTGTTCATCACCTGGGTGGGCGACCATGCACCGCGGCATGTGCATGTGTTTCGGGACGACGTGCTGGTGCTGAAGTGGAACCTTGATGCCTGGGTGCCCATACACGGGCGACCTACCCGCGCATTGTTGAGCCTGCTATGCGATCTGCGAAAGGAGGGCATGTTGTGAGGATCCAATCCGTATCGCTCGATAACCGCAAGCACGCATTCGTGTTGGAGACAGAGAGAGGCACGTTCTCCTATCCGTTTGCGAAGTGTGATCCCCCTCCCACACCCGCGGATCGGGTAGCCGAGTTCTGGGTAGACGACGAACTCGCGCGTGAGGGGCTGACCTACCGGCTGGTCTCGGGGCAGGAGGGGTGCGTCCTTGTTGACATGGCGCTCGACTACAACCGCGAGCCGTCCTACATGCGCGATCTGTTGCTCCATCAGCTTACGGTTGAGGCGTTGCGAACCCTTGAGTCGAGCGGCCTCGCCAAGCGCGAGGTGATCCGCCGCCTCGGAACATCTCCCGCGCAGCTCTACCGGCTGCTGGATCCGGCGGACTACAGCAAGTCGGTCGACAAGATGCTTGAGCTTCTGAGCGTTCTCGGCTGCGATGTCGAGTTCACCGTTCGGCAGCGGAGCGCGTGAGCACCGGCGCCCCCCGTTGCCTCACTTACGAATGTCGTCGAACGTGACCTTCGTTGACTCATCATAGATGTCGTCGAGATCGGGCGCCTGCACCTCCCTTCTTCTGATCGATGGACTCGCTGCCGTTATCGCTGTCGATCCCGCGAAGCGGGAACGGGAGCGCGTCCCTGATCTCCTTGAGCGCGGTGAAGACATGTGCCTGGGCCTTGTTGCGGTCCGCGAAGGTCCGCACCGGGATCTGGTGCTTGAGGAGCGTGCCCGGCTTGGTGCCGGGACGCCCCTTGAGGTCGAGCCTGGCCCGGTCGGGCGCGAGCATGCGGTCGATTCTGGTGAGGCAACTCGAATCTTCGACACGTCAGTGCGATGTGGTACATTCACTAGAATGCTAGATTACATAGGCATGTCTGGTCGTACTGCCGGGAGGGGTGTGTGGCCGTGAGTCGTTCGAGGTTCCGCTGTATCGGCTTGATGCTTGCGTTCGTGATGGTCGCTGGGTTGGCGGTCCCGGGCGTGGCAGGTGCGGCTGCGGACACGTCCGCGGTGCACCCCGCTGACACGAAGGTACTTGGATCACTCGCGGTGTCTGAGGGTGCCAGCTCTGGCATCAGTATCGCGGAACTGCCCGATGTGGGTGGCACGCCGGCGACGGCGGATCCGCTGCTTCCGGGTGTCATCGCCGGTACGCTCGACTTCTCCGCAGACGCCGTCGATGTGTACGAGGTCTCGCTGACAAGCGGGGACCGCATCGGCGTGGCACTTACTTCGGATGCAACGCTCAACGTCGACGTACTGCTGTTTGCGCCGGGTACCACCGACATCACCGCTACGTCTGCGCTTGCGGGAACCATCGGTGATGAAGCCCCGAAGGACTTCTCGTACCGCATCGACACCGCAGGCGACTACTACGTGGCGGTTGTGGCTGCATCCGGCGCGGGAGCGTACACCTTCAACTGGTACGCGGCTCCCTGGGACGCCGACAACGACAGCGAGATCCCCGGAGCGGTTCCCGGGCCCACGGTGAGTGACACGATCGACACGATTGCCGACCCCGACGATGTGTGGGCGATCGAGATCGGCGACGGCGAGCGGCTCCATGCGTATCTGGACAGCTGGGCGCCGTCGCTCACGCCCGAGCTCTACCTGTTCGGTCCCGATGCCACCAGCATCCTCACCGCGATGCCCGTTGCCGCGTCGGTGAGCGGGTTGGATCGCGTTGTGTACTACGACGTGCCGGCCGGCTCGGGCGATGATGGCACCTATTACCTCGATGTGCGTGCGGCCGCTGGCAGCGGGGCATACGACCTCGAGTGGACCGTCAGCGCCATCCCTGCGGGCACCTGGGAGAACGTGGGCGACGCGGTGCCGTTGCCCGCGAGCCCCGCGGCAGTGGTTCTCAACTGGGCTAGCAACGCCAACAACGTCTACTCGCTCGACCTTGAGGCTGGGGAGCGGTTCGATGTCAGCTTGCTGAGCCCCGTGGATGGCGACTTCGACGTCTACGTCTATGGCCCGGGCGCCACGAACGTGTTCACCGACATGCCGGTCGCGTACGCCAACGGCTTCGAGTCGCCTGACTCGCTCGTCTACGACGTTCCTGTGAGCGGCACCTACTACGTGGAGGTGCGTGCGTTCTCCGGTGCGGGCACGGGCTCGCTCACCTGGAGCGTGGGCGACGCTCCCACTCTCGGCGACACCCAGCGCATCTGGGGCGCCAATCGCTACGACACGGCGGTGCGCGTCTCTCGCTCGGCCTTCGCGGCCGGAAGCTGCGAGACCGTGGTACTCGCCACCGGTCAGGCGTTCCCCGACGCGCTCTCCGGCAGCGGCCTTGCCGGCGCATACGGCTCACCGCTCCTGCTCACGCCCACCGCATCGCTCCACGCCGGCACGCTGGCTGAGATCGAGCGTCTTGGCGCGCGGAACGTGGTGATCGTGGGCGGAACGGTGGCTGTGAACGCCGCTGTTGAGACCGCGCTGGAGAACGAGGGGCTCACCGTCACCCGCGTGAAGGGCGACAACCGCTACGAGACCGCCGCGGCGGTGGCGCGCGAAGTGGTGCGCCTGAGCGGCCCCCGTGCAGAGCAGCCGTTCTTCCTGGTGCGCGGCGATGCGTTCGCCGACGCCCTCTCCGCGGCGCCGATCGCGTATGCCAACGGCTTCCCGGTGCTTCTCACCGCAGTCGACTCGCTCCCGTCGGCTACCTCGGCCGTGATCGGTGACCTCGGGCTGGACGAGGCCGTGATCGTGGGTGGCAACGCCGCCGTGTCTGCAGGCGTCGAGTCGGCGGTGGGTCGCCTGAGCGCGGTGCGCACGGTGCACCGTGAAGCGGGCCTCAACCGCTACGAGACCGCTGCTGCGCTCGCCGAGTACGCGGTGCGCATGTGGTGGGCCGATAACGCGTACGTGGGCGTGGCCACCGGCATGGACTTCCCGGATGCGCTCGGCGGCGGCGCGGCTGCAGGCGCCAACGGCGGCGTGCTGCTGCTCACCAACCCGGCAACGCTCTCGGGCGAGACCGGCAACTACCTCAAGGCGGCCCGGGCAGACGTCCTCACGCCGAAGGTGTACGGTGGCACGGCGGTTGTGAGTGACAGCATCCGCGTTCAGATGGACGCGGCTTTGAAGTAAGGCTGCTGCTGCTTGGCAGGTATGCGGGATGGGTAAGGGGGAGATGCCCGTCGCGGATGCGACGGGCATCTTCATGCGCGGGGCTGAGGTACGAACCTGCACGCGGGGCGCCGGACGTGGTAGAAAAGAACCTCGCGGGCATCCGCGCACCACACACCCGGCGAAAGGTCGTCCCGGCATGCGCATCATCGTGATCGTGGGAGCCCGGCCCAACTTCATCAAGGTGGGCCCGCTGATGCCCGCGTTCGCCGATGCCGGCATAGATGCGCGTCTCGCGCACACCGGCCAGCACTACGACGCCGCGATGTCGGACATCTTCTTCGACGACCTCGAGATCCCCGAGCCCGCGTGGTTCCTGGGCGTTGGCAGCGGCACGCACGCCGTGCAGACCGGCACGGCGATGATGAAGCTCGAGGAGCTCTTCAGCGCCGAGCGGCCCGATGCCGTGATGGTCGTGGGCGACGTGAACTCCACTCTCGCCGGCGCGCTCGCCGCGGCCAAACTCGGCATCCCCGTGGTGCACCTGGAGGCCGGCCTCCGTTCGCGCGACATGTCCATGCCCGAGGAAGTGAACCGCCTGGTGACCGACCAGCTCTCGGCGATGCTGCTCACGCCGGTGGCCTCGGCAGGGGAGAACCTGATCGCGGAGGGCGTGGACCCCGCGCGCATCCACTTCGTGGGCAACATCATGGCCGAGAGCGTGCTGCGCAACCTGCCCCGCATCGAGGGGCGAGGGGTGGCGGCCCGCAATGGCCTGGAGACCGGCGGCTACGTGCTGGCCACGGTGCACCGCCCCGAGAACACCGACCACCCCGAGCGGCTCACGGCGATCGCCTCGGCGCTTTCGTCCTCGCCGCTGCCGGTGCTGTTCCCCGCGCATCCGCGCACGCGTCCGCTGCTTGCCGAGGCGGGGCTCGACACGAGCGGGTCGGCCGTGCGGCTGGTGGACCCGGTGGGCTATCTCGACATGCTCACCCTCCAGCGCGACGCGGCGGCGATCGTCACCGACTCGGGCGGCGTGCAGGAGGAGGCGTGCATGGTGGGAACGCCGTGCGTGACCGTGCGCCGGAACACCGAGCGGCAGATCACGGTGGGGGTGGGCGCCAACGAACTCGTACCCGCGGAGGCTCCCGCGATCAACGAGGCGCTCGGGAGGGCGCTGGTGCGCGGCCACGGGTGGGAGCGCCCCGAGCGGTGGGACGCGGAGGTCGCCTCGCGCGTGGTGGCCGCGCTCGAGAGCGGGGTGCTGCCGCTCTCCGGGTACTAGGGGAGTAACGCAGGCGGCAACGTATAGGCGCACGAAGGCCGGACCACGAAGCGGTGGTTCGGCCTTCGTTTTGAGAATGGTGAACGCCCTGCCGTAGCGTGTTCGAGTGGTTGTGTCGACGTAGCGCGTGAGAGCAGAGGCCATTCTATGACGTGAATGACAAAAGTATGCTACATTGACAGCATGAGATTCTCAGAACTTGTGGATATCGTTGGCAGCGAGCCGGTGTTCAGCACGGGCCTGTTGTTGGCTGCGGTGGACGATGTACCTGCATTGCAGCGTCAGCTGTCCGGTTGGGTGCGCACCGGTCATCTCGTTCGCGTTCGAAAGGGTCTATATGCACTCGCCCGGCCGCATCGCAAGACCGAGCCGGATCCGTTCGTGGTTTCGAATCGGCTCGTCATGCCCTCGTATGTGAGCCTTGAGTCAGCCCTGCACTTCCACGAGATCATCCCGGACGTCGTGCAGGGGGTCACGGCGGTAACGACCGGCCGCGTGGCTGAGTACGAGACACCACTCGGCCGGTACATGTTTCACCATGTGCTGAAGGACCGGTTCTGGGGCGCGGAGTTGGTGAGCGTCTCGCATGGTCAGGAGGCGCTCGTGGCGTCGCCGGAGAAAGCGCTGATCGACCTGTTGTATCTCACTCCGGGCAGCGATCATCCCGCCTACATCAAGGAACTGCGGCTCCAGAACGGATCGCGGATCGATCGGGACGTGATGGGGGATATGGTCGCGCGTTTTGGAAGCAGGAAGGTCGAACGTGCTGTGCGGCTGGCTTGTGAGTATCTTGATCGCGAGGCGGATGGCTGGGTGATTCTGTGAAAGACATCCTTCGTGCTGAACTAGCAGCTGCGCCCGGCATGCCCGGACGACACGTCATGCGCGAGTACTTGCAGGTGCGTCTTCTGGAGGGACTTCAGAACGTCGGTGTCAGTGCCGATCTCGCGTTCCACGGAGGGACGGCGCTGCGGCTGCTCTACAGAACACCGCGGTTCTCGGAGGATCTGGACTTCGCGGTGCTGCGCGTGGACACGTCCTTCGATCTCGTCTCAGCGCTCACCGGCGTGAGGCATGAGCTCGACCGCGAGGGCTACGACATCTCGATCTCGGTCAAGACGACAACACCAGTGCACAAGGCGATGATCAGGTTCCGTGGTCTGCTGCGTGAGATGGATATGTCTCCGCTCGCCGACGAGACGATGCTCATCAAGTTGGAGGTGGACACGAATCCACCC
>LDZT01011921.1_pt1 | contig 11880 bp, 9 predicted proteins | sample 615521 | NCBI WGS metagenome assembly LDZT01 (sample SAMN03408292, study PRJNA278302) | terrestrial metagenome | isolation source: oil reservoir sample SB1 | place: USA: Alaska, North Slope, Schrader Bluff formation | collected 2011-09
CTTCTCTTCTGGGGCATTATCAATACTCTCAAACGGGCGAAAGTCACCAAAGCCACGCAGTGCAGAAACTTTGGTCATCGCAGCCGTCAGGGTGGTCTTGCCATGGTCGATGTGGCCCATGGTACCCACATTCATATGGGGTTTTGACCGATCAAATTTTTGTTTTGCCATACTTATCTCCTTAACATAATTACATTTTCACTCGTTATTTCGGCAAAAAGCCCTCAATGGGATTCGGACCCATGACCTCGTTCTTACCAAGAACGCGCTCTACCAACTGAGCTATGAGGGCAGCCGGAACCAGGACCTCTTTTAGAGATCCAAGTGGACGGTGAAGGATTCGAACCTCCGAAGGCCTCTGCCAACTGATTTACAGTCAGTCCCCGTTGACCACTTGGGTAACCGTCCATGTTATTTCGGGCGCTAGCGTTTTACCCGCTGGAGATTGAGGTTGAACAGGTCAATCTCAATCGCTAACGGCTAACTTGAGCCGACGATGGGAATCGAACCCATAACCTACCGCTTACAAGGCGGTTGCTCTGCCGTTGAGCTACGCCGGCGCCCTATTAAATTATTAAATATCGGCTCTTCCTTAGCTAAAAAAGTATATCAAAAGCCGAACCAATCCGCAAGCCTGATTTCTCACTTCAGACTATACAGCAAGGCGTGAGTGTATCAGACCCAGCCGCATTCGTCAAGCAAATTTTATGAGGGTGTTGAAAAACATTGGTTAATCGATTACATCCAAATTTTTCAAAGTTTAGAATTTCAATCTGCCCTCACCCTGCCCTCTCCCAGCTTCGAGTCACGCCTGTTTTGGCATCAATCTGCTGGGAGAGGGAGGTTCTTTTGCAGGTGGGGGCGGCCGCCCCCGCCTGCAAACATCTTTCCCCTAGTTCTTTCGTGGTCTCCTGACCACGAAAGGCAGTTGACCTTTAGGTCTCAAAGAATACAGGAGACCTACGGTCAACTTTCTCGCACGGTCTGGAGACCGGCGAGAACAAAATAAAAGAGAACGGCGAGAACAAGATTTATTAATATGGCGTGGTGCGAATTAAGCCCATTTGTACTTTTTCTACGGTTTCTGCAAACAGACGCTGTTTGCCTTCTGTAAAAACCTTAGTGTTAATCTGGGAAAGCATTACGCCGGCATTGACTGCGCCAACTTGCTCGCCAGCCAGTAACCGCCTCACCGAATCAGTAACCACTGAAGGTAGGTCAGAGCCAAGCACGGCAATCCATGCAGCGCTATCGTCCAAACCGGCTTGCCCAGCCGTGCCTACGAGTTTCACACCGGCGGCATCCAAGTAGCTGACAAGCTCCGGGGTGCTGACCTCGTGCTGGATATAGACGCCTTGCACTGTATTGGCGAGCAAAGCATCGGCGGCAGCTTGCCAATCTGCCTGGCTGGTCGGGTCTGTGATCTGTGCTGTGATGGGATAGTACAAGACCGGCCCAAAACGCGAGTTGCACAGCCCGCAAAAATACCGTGCCCCAACAATAAACGAGCCTTCGATAGCTGCGCCAGCTTGGGTGCCAGCTTGGGAAATCACCCCCACGCGATAGTCTGGTATGGTTAGCGCAAGCAAGTAACCTGCTAAGAAAGCCTGATCCTCAAGTGAAAGACTTGCAGCACTGACCATGTGCACATTGCCTCCTGCGCTAACCTCAGGGACACACACTGCAAGGAATTGAATTGCCGGCGCCTCAGCAGCAAGAGTATACACAGCCTCTGCTGGCGCTAATGAAACCACAACCTTTACACTTTCACCCAAATCTTGGCTGTTGAGTTCCTCTTGTTGGGTAAAGCGCAAACCAGCGCTAGCGGCATAACTGCCTAATTGTTCAGCAAGCGACTGCGCAAGCGCACCGTCGCTGCCGGCTGGCGCCCAGAGCACAATATCCGCCGCCAAGCCAACTGATGGTAAAGGGGTGGCAGTAAATGCCAGTGTATTTTCAATAGTAATCGCCGGTTCAGCGCTCGTTTGTGTTTCGGAGGGTGCAGGCGTAAGCGTACCTTCCCCACCTGCACAGCCAGCAAGCAAAATAAGTACACCAAGCCCTATAGTTATCAAGCGGAAGGGATTATTGTGGTTCATTTGCCCAATTTTACCCCAGCCAACTTCACGGCGGAAAAGTTAAGCTTATACTCATTCTTCCTATAAACTAGGCATCCCTACTCGCAGTGAAAGGCCGTGACAGGATGCTCACGCAAATGAGAGCGGTATAATGAAAACCAGAATTGCTGGGTAGTCACCCTAAACAAAAAGGAGCGTGTGGTTTTCTATGAACCTTCCTACCAGCCAAACAACCCCGGATAAATTTTACGACCTGCCCCCTAAACAGCGAAGAAACCTGCGCGCGTTGATTAAAAACGCGAGCCCCGAAGAAATTGCTGCTTTCCTGCATGATGATGTCCAGCCCAAGTCCGGTTTCCACCTCAAATCCCTGTTACTGTTACTCGTTAGCTCAGCCGTATTTGCGGCAGCGATTCTCACCGGTTCTATCCCTTTGCTCCTAGTCGTAGTTCTGAGTGCACCTTTTGCTGCCCAGATACTCAACCTCAGCTTGAGTGCAGTGATTCCCTCATATAAACACTTTTGGCGAGGCTTGTTCGGGACGCTAATTACAGCGCTCTTCTATTTTGGCTCCGGCTTGCTGGCTGCGAATTTAGCAGGTAAACATTGGTCCTCCTCTGGCATCCCATTGGCGTTTCTGAAAGAGAACGGTGTGCAGGAAGGCATAGTCTTGACGTTAGCTGTGATCCTGTTTGCCTGGCATTGCCTCAGCCAAAAAGAGCTGCCACGCCTAAGCTCAGCTTTAATGAGTATCTTGATTTTCAGCCCTTTTGGGTTAGCCGGCTGGATGGCTTATGGCAGCTTAGAATTAGCTGGAGAAGCTTTGTTCATCTATTGTCTACCGCGCCTGGCTTGGACTTTTCTGCTGAGCCTGTTGATTTTTTGGGTGGCAGGGCTGCCGCCTCGGCACGTAAAGGGTTGGTTGATCTTTCTCTTGGCAGTAGCTCTATTTGCAGTAAGCATCGTTGGATATCAGGCTTACGGTCCAACTTTTTCTCATTCTTTATCTTATAGCCAAGTCCATCCCCCCGAAGTTACCGAGACGCAGCCAATCCCAACACCTAAACCCAGCAACACGCGCCCTGTGGTTTCACCCAGCGCCACAGCCAAGCCAACCAGCACGCCAGCCCCAACTGCCACCGCCACGCTAACGCCTACCCCGGTGGTTGCCTTGGTAAACTCCGAGACCGGCGTGCGTATGCGCGCCGAAGCTGATCCCAACGCAGAGGTTTTAGCTTACCTCAATAACCTAAGCGAAGTTGCGCTTTTAGGGGAAGAAAAACTCATCGGAAATACACTGTGGCAAAAAGTGCTTGCGCCAGACGGTCAAATTGGCTGGATTGTGAGCCAATACCTCATGACGGCTACACCAAGCAGATAAACGCTATTCTATAATCACTTCGATATTCGCCCTCGGCACGCGAATCACTTGGTCATCTTCGCGCTGCACCACTACCGCCTGCATCAGCAAGCCGCTGGAGAACATTTCCGGTTCCTCGGGCAATGAGATGATCGTGCCAACACTGCCGGCATAAGGTTTGCCGAGCAAGCGCACACGCCTGCCTATTTTCAGCAGCTCCTCAACAGGAAAGAGCTCTTCAGAAAACGGTGCCTTGCCTGGTAGAATGATTTCCGGACGCAAGCCTTCTAACCTATCGGGCTGATTTGCATTCAGCGCTACCTCTTGTCCCTGCATCTGCTTGAGCATCTGTGCGCTTATGGAGTCAATCGTCAGCTCTCCAAACCCAACCAATACCATCATAGGGATTTCAGCTCGCGCCAATTCTGGCAGCACTTGTGGAGAGACGGAACCAAAAACCAAGCCGGCAGGCTGCTGCGCCAAAAGCCGGTTGAGCTGAGTTTTGCTTGCACAATGCTCCACCACCGCGATTTTAACCGCAATGCTTTCCCGCGCGTCAATTTCAGAATCTCCACCCCAGCGAGAGAGCTCTGCCGACACGTTTAGCCCGTTACCCCATACACCTTGCAGACGCGCTCCCTGTGTTGCAATCACGGCGCCCCGTTCAGGGATAATCTCTACTACGGTGCCAGGAAACGCTGCCAGTACTTGCATCACTCTCTCACCCAGTGCGAGCGTGATTTTTCCATCTCGGATTGCCACGACCATGCCGTCTTCAGGTGCACGGAAAATACGCGCAACTAAGCCAGGTTTTTGCGCAACGATATCCCCAGCTTTTAGCGGCTCACCCACCAAGCGCTCTATATAGCGGTCGATATGCTTAGGATTAATTTTGAAATTGTTGACTAAATCAAATACTTGATACCGCGCCGGCACCCTCACCTCAGCAATGACATCACCAGCTGCCACCTCTTGGCCAATGCGCACGAGTACTATGCCAGTGTAGGGTAAAGTGAAAGCGCGCATTATCTGTTGAATGCAGCCAATCTGTAAGGTTTCTGTGCTCATCCTAACCACCTAGTTCCCAGAGCCAGTTGTAGATTGTCTGGCTGCGCACCTCGGGATCTTGGGGCAGCTCCAAAGGCCTGCCGCGCCCATCAATCACCACGCCAACTTTTGAGCCCGGTACATTTACCCAGCCGCCCAAGCCGATATAACCCATGCCAACGTCTGTAAGCTCGCTTGGGGAGAGGTAAACGCGTGTACGTTGGTTGTGGGGAGCCTCGATCCGTTTGAGCGTGCCTTTGCGCACTTCTAACTTCTCGCGGCCGGCTTCTTCTCGATCAACTTCGAGTGTAAGCAGGGTTTTGTCCGCGCGCTCTGCACTCTGCGCGGTGATCACTGTGCCAAGGTTATCAAAAACACCGGCATCAATCATTTGAATCGCAATCAGCGGTTCAAGCTCAGCCAGCGCCCCCAAAGCAGTCATCAGCTGTTGGGCATCAAGTGTGAATGTGGTGATGCCGTGCGGGCGCAAGCCATCCAATGCGATTAGCAAAGTTTGCTGTGCAGCTGGCACTCTGATCAAGCTCTCACCGGAGAGCAGGATCGGCTCGTAAGGGGCAAATAATCCCTGCTCTGGGTGGTAATTAAAATTCGGGAAAATTGCATGCGTGTGCTGCAATGCTGCTTGCAAACGCACGCGCGTCCAAGCGTGCTCAATAGCTAAATCTTCTAAGGTATCTGGTAAAAATGCAGGATGTAAGCGCTTGTTAAGCATATAGATGCTGGCAGTTTCCACATCGATAGGCAGGGAGGACCAACGGCAAGTCTCTTCGCCAGTGTGACTAGAAATCTCCGGTCGGTTGATGCTGCCGATAAACTCATCGCCATGGGCAGCCAGCACCGTAGTGGAGCTGCTGCCTACGTCCAGCACCAAGGTGCCCTTACCATTGGAATGGATGCGGTCAATCAGTCGCACGATACGGCTCATGGCAAAAGCAGTCGGCAGCACGGTGGTATTGCATTCCTGTTCAAGCTCCTCCAAACCCCTAATCTGCTGCCGGCGCAATGCAGCAAAAGCTTCCAGCATGGCTAGCCATGCAGCCGGAAGGGCTTCAATCCGCAAGCTTGGGTGAATATTGCCCGCCAAATGGAAATCTGGACCAGCTTCCAGCTCTGCACGTGCCATTTCCGCTAAGTCACGATTACCCGCATAGACAATTTGCGGTCGGATGACCCGGGGGGAACTCTGATAGACAATCCGCATATTCTCTAAAGCCGCGCGCACGGGACGGAAACTGCCACCATCCGTTCCCCCAGCGATTACAAAGAGGTCCGCATTGCTCTGAATCAGTTTTTCAAGCTGCGCAGTGGCATTGGGCTCATCCTGCAGATCCAGCTCAAGGACCACCTCAGTATAAAAAAGGTCGACCAAGCGGCGCAAACTTGCCAAGGATAGGTCAGTCGAAACGCCAATCAAAGCTGTGCGCAATGGATTGCCCGCCGACAAGCTCAAGCCAGTGCCGGCAATCCCTTGTTCGCCTCGGACGAGGCGTTGATTTGCATCGAGCAGTTGGAAATCGCTCGTCTGTTGCAGCTGCAGGAGGGCATGCCGCACACCAGCACGCACATCCTGACCGGCAGAGGCTGTTGTTTGGGCAGTGGCACTGCCAGCGAGTTGATAGTATCCCTCGCGTTGTTGAAATAACCAGGCACGCGTGCGCTGGGAGCCGATATCGATGCTGAGATAAGTTTTTTGCTCCATGCTTCCCTCAGCCTGTCAATAAACTCAGAATAAAGTCTTTGAGCGTGCTTAGTTGGGCAATCAATGCCGTGAGCGCAGTTGTGTAAAAACCTACGAAGAGCATGCCAAAGGTAATGCCAATAAAAACCTGTCCAACGTGGGAAAGGCTTTCAACCCAGCCGCTGCGCGCCTCGATATCGCCTTTTAATTGCGTGCGGTGGTGAAAAGTGAAGAGCACAGCAATCACACCGAGTAGGATAAACACAGCTTCGAGAATCTCCCCCCAAGCTAGCTGCCCGCCGGTTTGGATTAAGCTCGGGCTAAAGCGGTTGACGATGCTCAGTAGTTGAGGTGCCACTGTTCCCCGGCTGACGCCGGCGATAGTCAAGGCTGCCATGACCCCCACCAAAAATGCTAATGGCAGCCTACCGACAGTGCCTGTGCGCGGGAAGAGCATGAGGACAAGCAACAAACATAGCAAAAGCGGCACGAACATGAGCAAGTCAATCTGCCCACCGGCTTCTTGTATGGGAGCAATCAGCAGGGGCAAAATTACTTTGGAGATTAACACAGCCGCAATGTAACCACTAGAAACACCCACCAGCAAATAAAGAGCAGCCCGGAAGAAAAAGTTATCGCCCAACAAGTAGCTAAAGACCATGAGCGTAAGTGCAAAGCCGATCAATCCCAAGATGACGTCAAGCGCATTCATGCTTGTTTCTCCCGCCGCCGATTGGTCGCATCTGTCTCCGCCCTGGTGATCATCCCAAGGATCAGGAGCACTATCATGACAATCAAACCCACCTGCAAAGCACGTTCATGCGGTGCTTGGGTAGGTTGTTGACCAAGCGATTTTGCCAAATAAGCCCCTTCCTGTGTGCCCGCGGCGTAGCCAGTCACCTGCCCGGAATCATAATATGGCAAAACTATGGCAGCATCTTGGTTGGTAATGAGCACAAGGAATTTCCCCTTGCCCAACCAAGGGGCAGCTTGCTCCATCCAGACCTGAAATTGGCTGCCTGAATCTTCGAGCAGCAAAACGGCACGATAACTGCTCAATGCACTCACGCCCGTAGGTAAAAACACCATGGTCTGGTTTTGATCTACTGCCAGAGCAAGTACCCCTAAGTTTCCACCGGGCAAATAGGCTACCGAAGGCGTCGTTGTGATGCCGGCAGCTGATGCTAGCTCCTGAGCTAACCAGAGCCCGCTCGGTTGTGTTGTGAGCAGCTGCCAGTCCACGCCGCGTTCGGCGAGGAACTGCAACAGCGGGGCTGCCACAGGCTCCAACTCATAACGGGTAGCGGGTTGGTAATCCAACACCACCAAAACCTTATCCCCAGCGGTAAGTGCTTGCAAGGCTTCTTGCAGCGCAACGGTATGCACAGGCGCAGCGCCTTCTCTCAGGGGAGGCGGGGGAACAAAAAGTAGCGTCCCGATGATGGCTGTCAGCAAAAGTAAGCCTATCACCAAGCGATACCAGCCCTTTGAGGGTGTTTTAGGCCGGTGCGTCGGCGGGAAAGCCTTGCCCTCTTCTGCAATCAGGTTGCGCAATATTTCTGCACGTTCTTTTTGGCTGCGCAGTAAGAGTAAATCTTGCGCTGCGCTTTCTTCCTCTATGCGTTCTGCTTCTTCAGAGGGCAAACTTGTCTCGGGTTGCATACCCAGGTCTTCAACAATCGGCTCTAAGATTTCAGCAGCTTCCTGCTCTGGCGTTGTTTCTTCGACCTCGGCTTCAGTCTGTGGCTCAACCTGTTCCTCGGGCTGCTCTTCCGTAAGTTCTTGCTGAGGTTCCTTTGGCAGCGCTTCTTCTGGTGGTGCTGCCTCCACCTCTTGAGCCGGAGCAGTTGCTTCTTCCACAGGCTGCGTTTCCTGGCCCAAAGTTTCTTCTGGCTCAGCTGCCTCAAGCATAGCAGCACCCGCTTCAAGAGGCTCGCTTTCTACCGGTTGGGTTTCTTCGCCCTCTATTTCAGGGTGCAATTCTCGGATTTTCTGCAGCCACTCAGGAGGACCCTCGGCATTCTCGCCTTCTTCAGATGTCTTACGCGCGCTTTGCAGGACTTCTCTTTGTTTACTTTCGCGCAAGCGCGCAATCCAATTGGTAAATTCTTTATCGATTTCGGCGTGCTTCTCCCCTGACCGCACCTGGTCCATCGTTCCAGCCCGGCTTGCCAAATCTCCCGTAGCATCTGCTTCCTGAGCGGCACGGGCTCGGATACGCGCTAACCATTCTGGCACTTGGAGTTCTTCTGTTTCAGGGGGTGGGGTTTCAGCATCCTGCGATTGTGGAACTTCTTCTTGCCCTTCAGACGTTGGTTTTGATTCCGCTGGCTCTGGAACTTCGCGCTCTTCTTCGCGGAAGGACTTCAAGATTTCAGGCAGGTCACCACTCGCATCACTTGGGAGGGGTGGAGTACCCTCTACCCCCTCGATCCTAAAAAGTTCCTCGAGTTCCTTACCGCAGTGTACGCAGCGGGTTACTTGGGGGAAGTTTTCTTTTCCGCAATGTGGGCAAACGATCATATCAGCGGTCATCTACTCACCATAGGGTCTTTCTAAGCCCAACACAATGCGCAAACCGAGAAGCATTGCGCCTAAGCCCATCCCAATCAGCAATCCGCGCATGCCTACCAGCGGTAAGGCTTCTAAATAGCCAATCACAATATCTAACTGCGGAATCTGAAGCGCTTGGAGCCAGCCTAACCCAAGCACAAGGAATACCAAAGCACTGATGCCAAAGGAGACCGTGAGCACTGACCATCCGCGCTGTTGAAAGAGGCGCAAAGCCGCTGCCGCCATCACCAAAGCTGCTAACCCGTGTAAGCTGGCTTCGGCGGGCTGCTCTATCGCAACAATCCAACGCAAATAACTTGGGTTCTCCACGCCGGCAGTCATCCCGCCAACAAAACTAGCCAAAAAAGCACCTACGAGAATCAAGCTGTAAATAAACCCATGCCTAACCTTAATAATCTTACGGGTATGCGCCAACAGCAGGGTTGCCAGCGCCACCAAAGCAGCAAAAGAAGCCAAAATCACAGCCCAATTGAGCATAACATCCAGCCATCCCTCGAGCTGTGGCTGCCAGATGAGGGCTGCCAAAACGAGCAGCCCACTCACAGCTGCAATGATGACAGGAATTAGCTTCTTCATTGCCACACCCCCAACAAGTGCAGCACTGCCGCAGCGATCAACCCTAAAGCAATCACGATGCGCAGCAGGTCCTGCGCCCGCAATGCTGCAGCTGCTGCGCGATTGACCTGCAAACTCGCACCGCCATCAAAATAATCTTCTCCTAAGCTGATTTGAGCAGCGCTTGTGAGGAGCGCCGCCTGGGCTGAGAGATTTGAGGTAAGCGCAATGATAGGGTAACCCTTACGTTCGGCTAAGTCAGCAATTAGCAAGCTCTCTGGCTTGTGCGGACCGTAAAGAACCACGCCAGCATTGGCGCGCGAAGCAGCTTGCGGCAGCAAGCCTGCCAAGTAAGCATAAGGGGAGAGCCCAGCGGGTAGGGCGTAATCAAGCTTGAACAGCTCGGGTGCTACTGCTCCCTGATAGGTGCCTCGTACCACGCTCTGGCTAAGGCAAGCCAACGTTCCACCACCGCTGGCAGCACGCACAGGTTGATCGGTAAAAATGGAGCGCCGAGTCAGCGCCGCGAGCACGGGCAGGCTCGCCATTGCTGTGGTGCTGTCGGCAACATCCAAACCTAAGCCAATTGTCAAGCGTTTGCCTTGTTCGGCAGATGCCTGGCTTAATATTTCAGTACTATGCACCGCTAAGGTTTTGCGCAGCCCAACATAAGGACGCTTACGCTGCACCAGAAAGCCCACACCTAGCGCCACTAATGCCAACACGCACAGACCGATCGCCAGTAGGTCATTAATGCTCAAAGCTGGCATAAGGTTATGCCTCTAAGCTTTCTAAAAGTTTTTTGCGCAAGATTCCTCCAGCAGCTGGCGTGAACGAAGGAGGCAGGCTGAACGCAGATGGCTCAGAGCCAGAGTGCTTAGCCAAAGGTTGAACTAATGGGACATAATGCCTCAGTTCAACTTTCATGCGCTAAGTATAGCATAATAGACTTTTTTCTCCGCAGAATAATCGCCTCTAATAGCAAAGTGATAATGTCTTAAAGGTGCAAAATAGAAATGTCCTGATTATCAGTCTTTGAATCGCTTAGTTTAGAACGATCTCAAGACATAATCGCAATCCCCCACCCCTTTGATTCCCCTCCCCAGCGGCTGGTTTCAGATTTAACCTGACTGCCCGACGCTGGTGAGGGGAAAATGCTTGCAGGTGAGGGTATCCTGAGATTATTCACCTTTCAGAGGCTGAAGGTAATCCATGGACGAGCATTTTTCAGCGGCCTCATGCAACATGATTGACAAGAAGAGGATGAAGGTTAAATTTCCAAGAAAAAAACCTATACTGGCGACTTTATCCACTGAACAGGACATTTCTAAATTGCCAGCATTAGGACATTTCTAATTAGCCATGACACGCAGAATAATCGCCTCAGTGTTATTAAGCGAAAAGTACACAAAAGGCTTTTGATGCCTTCTGTGTACTCATTTAAACGGGGTATCGTTGATTAGGATTTCAGAGATTGACCCTTTAGAGGTGAACCGCATGCCCTTTGGCAGCTTCTGCAGCTTCCATAAGGACCTCACTAAGCGTTGGGTGTGCGTGAATATTCTGGGCGATAGCTTCCACCGTCAGCCCGTTAGCTTGGGCTAAAGTTAGCTCAGGCAGCAGCTCGGAGACGTCCGGCCCAACCAAGGATGCACCCAACAATTGGCTGTTGTGCTCATTTACGACTAATTTGATGTAACCGGCAGGCTCGCCATAGCCCAAGGCTTTACCGTTCGCCATAAAGGGGAATTTACCTGTACGCACGTTATAACCAGCTTCCTGAGCCTGCTTTTCAGTATATCCGAAAGAAGCTACCTGGGGCTGCGTATACGTTGCACGTGGGATCATGCGGTAATCTAACTTGCGTGCAGGCAACCCGGCGATCACCTCCGCACAGATTATGCCCATGGTTGAGGCAGTGTGCGCCAGGAGAAGCTTACCGGTCACATCCCCGATCGCCCAAATGCTGGGGACATTTGTAGCCATGCGCTCATCAACCTGCACAAAACCGCGCTGGTCCACAGCGACGCCCACTTTTTCCAATCCGATATTGGCTGAATTGGGCTTGAATCCAACGGCTACGAGCACTGCTTCGGCTGTAAGCGTCTCCGCACCCTTTTCACCCTCCAACTGCACTTCCACACCAGTCTCGGTCTTTTGCACAGACTGCACTTTGGTGCCAGCGTGGATTTTCACGCCACGCTTCCGGAAAGCTTTGCTAAGCTCAGCTGCTGCCTCATCGTCTTCCGCCGGCAGAATATGTGGCAGCATCTCGACGATGTGCACTTCCACGCCATAAGCGCTCCAGACTGTAGCAAATTCCACACCCACTGCACCACCGCCGATTATTACCGCCGACTTGGGCAGCTGCTGTAAGAGGATGGCATCCTCATAATCCAAAATCTTTTCGCCATCCGGCTCCATACCTGGGATTATCGTGGGGTGTGCACCAGTCGCTAAAACGATATTCCGTGTGGAAACTGTCTGCGTACTTCCATCGGCTGTTCTTATGAGCACTTCCCGTGGGCTGGCAACTTCGCCATGTCCTTCGATGACAGAAATATTAT
>LDZT01011798.1_pt1 | contig 11878 bp, 11 predicted proteins | sample 615521 | NCBI WGS metagenome assembly LDZT01 (sample SAMN03408292, study PRJNA278302) | terrestrial metagenome | isolation source: oil reservoir sample SB1 | place: USA: Alaska, North Slope, Schrader Bluff formation | collected 2011-09
AGCCCATGACGTGGAGCCATACAAGCGATTGTACCGTTTTGGCTCAGGCTGTTCTCATGGAGAAGCATATACTCAAGCACTGCATCTGCCAGCGCTTGGCTCTCGCTAGGGGCATAGCGGCACAACTCAAGCGTCCCCAAAGGCTTGGTGCTCTCCAGGACTGCCGGCATGGGTTGCTCTGCGGCGCAGAATGCCATGATATGCCGAGGGTGGCTGTGTAACACGGATGTGGCTTCCGGATAAAAACGGTGTAGGAGTGCAATGTGTGTGCGGACTTCACGCGAGATTTCACCCTCACCAATACGGATATTTCCTTCCAAATCCAAAACTAAGACCTGCTTAGGCTTGAGTTGCCAATGCCAGCGTGCGCCAGCGCGTTTAGGCGTCATGATGATGGCATCGTCAATACGGATGCTGAGGTTGCCGCCCGTGCTATCGGTGAGGAAGCGGCGGTAAAGCTCTGCTCCAAACGCTGCAATGACCTCGCGTGCGGTGGTGATATCCATAAGTCCTCAGTCCTCTAGGACAACTTTCTAGTCGGTTTTCTCAGGCTCCTTGGGAGACTCAGCCTTGATGATCTTATCTAAGGTTTCGATGGTCTCATCTAATTCGAAGCCTGTTAGGAAGGGCACACCACTGATCTTAGGAATGCCATAATCTGTTGGGTCACTGGGGGCAATTTGTACAAGTACATCGCAGCCAGGCACCGCTTCTTTGAGCTTACGAAATTCAGCCACTTTAACGCTCACATCCCACTTGCGTTCAGCTGCAATTTTACGAATCTTCGCGGCAGTAGTTTCTGCTGTGGCTGTGCCAGAAACGCACGAAACTAAAATGACCTTATGAGCCATAATATTCTTCTCCTCGTCCATCTAAAGTTTGAACGGATCTAATCTTCTTCTTCCGCTAACCGTATAAATTCTAACGCATCTAACAAATGTTGGTAACCCGCAGCAGCGTCTGGTGAGCTTTTGAGCAGCGAAAGAAACCCCTTTAGTTGAAAGGTGCTCACCAGCCGGCTCAACCAAATTACTTGCTCATCGGGATCGCGTATGGAAAGCATGAAAACGATTTCTACAGGCACCGTTTGATCCTCTGTGCCCATTTCTCCAAAGATAACGGGATGTTTGAGGATAGCTATGGCGACAGCCGGCTTGAGGACATGCTCCTTTTCGGTATGTGGCAGAGCTACTGCCACTTCGGCAGTGCGCAAGCCGGTAGGGAATTGATGCTCCCGGTCTTGAACGGCTTGCAGATAGCTCTCGCGCACATAGCCGCTCTTGTAAAGCTGATTGGCGAGCAAAGTCAGCACCTCTTGCCAACTGGCTGCTTCCACACCAACCAGAATGTGCTCTTCATGAAGAAAATTGGTAACTTGATCACGTTGGTTGCTATTATGTTTATATCGTTCTTGATTACTGGTTTTCTGGTCAGCTGCTGGCATGTTTGTCTTCCAGGATTTTTCATTAATTATTGTGTTTAATAGAATAACCACAATGCCCTTAGATGTCAATTACATCTTTATTCTTGCCGGCATCCCAAGGGCGTAGCTTGATCGTAGGTAAAAAATTAATCTGGTGCGTTACTGTTTCAAATGTCCATATTTTAGACAAAGGAGAGTGAGAGATCCTCGATGAGTTTGTGTTTGAGCCATTGTACCGTAGGATCCGCAAACTCGGGGCCAAAGAATGCTGGGAATCTGGTGCTGTGGCATTATGAGGCGCAAACCTAAAGAGTATAATAGGGATAACCAAGATGGAGGTCTCATAACCATGAAAACATACCGACTTGACCCAGCAAAATTACCCCAGCAAAGAAACACCATCCTGAGGGTGTATGGCATCACCTTTTTAGTTTTAGTCGCTATTTCCGTCGCGCTCAACTGGGGGCAGGAGACGATGCGCTCACTCCTCTGGATGATCCCGTTAATCGCGATTCTGTTCGTCTATTCTGGCAATCGTGCTTATAAGCGGCGCAAGGAGCTTTGGGAGAACTATAGCTTGGAGCTATATGATGACCACTTAATCCAAAATCAGCCGCGTTATCCTGAGCTGCGCTTGGATAAGAGCGACTTGCTCAGCGCCACAGAGAAGAAGTACGGAATGTTGATTTCCGCTAAGCAAGGAAAAGATATTTTGGCAATCACGAACTTTTTGCCAGATGATGACTACCAAGAAGTGGTGCAAACATTGAATGGTTGGATTGCCGAGAACCAAGCCACGGCGCAGGCTGAACCTCCCGTGCCCGAGGAGGCACCTCAGCTGGAAGCTGAGCAGCTGCACCTTGAAGAACCCGAACCTGGAGAAGAAATCCTAAAGGCGGACGAACCAGAAGATGAGCAGTAAACGCCTTTAGGTTCAACGCAGCTTCTTGAGCATTTTCCAAGCTGGCTCATACACGGTGTGCCATTCGCCCAAGTGGTCTTGATAGCGCCAAACGCCGGGATCAACGCCGATAATATGGTAACCATGCCGTTCATATAGCTGCCGAGCACGCACATTTTCACGGGCTACATTGAGACGGATGTTATCAAAGCCGCGCTGTAAAAGCTGGTCTTCCACAAATCGAAGTATAAAGCTGCCAATCCCTTGGCTGCGATATTCCGGTTTGATTCGGAATGAAAATAGATAAGCGCGATGCAAGCCATCTGCTATTTCGGAATTGCGTGCATAGAGCTGCAGGAAGACCTGCCCAACCATTTTGCCTTCTAAGGTTTCAGCGATATAAATAAGCGTGGTTCCTAAACGGCTAGCAGCAAAGTGGTCTGCATAGAGCTGACGAAAATGGGAATATTGCCCCTCCCATTCCATCGCGGGCAAATCGCTTTCATGTGCCGGACGCACTAAAATCCCCTCACCGCTCGGTAGATAAAAAGTCGCTTGATTAACTGTTTCTACCATTATCGTTCTCAATCAGGCGCTGGAGGAATGCCTGTTCTTCCTCTGGCGTCCTAATTTCATCATCCAACCAAGCCTTGCGTAATGCATCCAAGATTTCACGATAACGCGCGGAAGGGGGCAAGCCCATTGCGCGCAAATCATTGCCGTTCAACGTGGGTTTCATGTGCCGATAGCGCCGCATCATGGCGCGCATAGGTTCGCGTAAGCTTGGGTCTGGAGTGCTCTGATAGACCGCAGTGATAACTAGCGGTTCTATGGTTTCTAAAGCAGCGGTGATGACACTGGGTTTTTGCTTACCCAACTCAGGTAGCTGAGCGCGCAATTGCGCTGCCTGACGGATATTTTGCACCACCTTGGCGGGTAAACGCAAGCGAGCCGCAACGTGCTTCAAGTCTTGCGCGGGGAGGTCTTCCAACCAGTAGATATACCCAAAAACTTGGCGGATGTTTAGCTGCTTCTCGTTGCTTTTTGTTTCCCATTCCGCCTGCGCCGCAGGTGCGTTGAGATACCCTAAGCGGTCCTTGACTTCAGCGCTCCAGGGCAGCTTAGGGTGAATGGCTTGCATCACGTTGGCGCGCACCATTGCGACGAAGATATCGACTACTTTTGGCTCGAGCAAAATTAAGTCAATCTCGTGCCGTAAGCGTGAGCCAGAGATTTCATTCAGCATCGGAAGGCTGGCTTGCATCAGGCTGAGGGTGCGCGGCTCGATGCGGAACTCAAAGCGAGCGGCAAAGCGTAAGGCGCGCAAAATGCGCGTAGCATCATCCACAAAAGAAAGCGCATGGAGAACGCGAATGATGCCGTTTTGCAGGTCATGGTACCCTCCCCAGAAATCATACAACTTGCCAAAGAAGGGCTCATCCAAGCGCAAGGCTAACGTATTGATCGAAAAATCGCGCCGGTGCAGGTCCATTTTAATGTTGCTGCTTTCCACGGTGGGAAGGGCTGCTGGCTTCTCATAAAACTCTGTTCGCGCTGTGACGAGGTCCAAGCTCTCCGGAAGTGCCTGAGGGTCCAAAGGCTGGTCGGGTTTCAGCGCCTGGGCTAAGGCTTCGCGCGCCTCGCCGATGATCCACTTGGCAGTGCCGAAACGCCTGTGCACCACAGCGCGCCCGCCATAAAGCTGCACCAGGGCATTTACAAAGGCGATGGCATCTCCTTCCACGACGATATCAAAATCTTGGCTAGGCTGTCTGAGCAGCAAATCACGCACAAAGCCGCCCACAATGTAAACTGGCATGTTAAGGCGTGTCGCTTCCTGACCAATCACCTGCAGCAAGACTTGGCGTGGGTAGGGGATAGCATTCTGAAGCAGTTGGATGATTTCTTCAGGACTGGGGAGGTTGTTTTGACCGCTATGCGTGCTGATTAAGTCTGTGCGGGTAACGATTCCGATAATCTCGTTACTTTCCGGGTCAATGACGGGCACTTGTCCCCAACCGCTGGAAGCCATCACTTCTTGCAAATGGTCGAGAGTATCCTGCGGGGTTACGCTCACCGAACCGGTATCCATGAGCATACCCGCGGTGGCTTTGAGCTTATGACTGAGTGCGCGGTCCACATTACGCCGCGTGAGCAGACCCACAACTTTGCCATTTTCGATCACGGGGTAACCTTCGAAGCCATAGCGGCGCATTAAGTCCGCGACTGTTTCCACAGGTGTATCGGGCGTCAGGGTCATCGGTTTTTTAGACATAATTTGATGCACGCGTACCGCGGGGTGAACGATTTCTGGGAGGTAATCGACCACTTGCTGAATAATATGATTCCATTTGAATTCTGCATCTTCAGATTTGGCGTTGCCTTCGAGGTGGATGAGGGCGGAAGCCGCACGGCGATGTCCGCCGCCGCCGAAGTAACGTGCCAACTGTGCCATGTCGATTTCATCCGTAGTTGAGCGTGCCACCATGCGGATGCCTTGGCGCGTACGCACTAAGATGATTAGTCCGTCGGGATTGAGGAAGTCGCGTAACTTGTGCGCAACGGTAGAAATTTCATCATGAAGGTCTAAAGCATCGGCTTTAGCCAGGAGGATGGTTAAGCCATCTATTTTGTGCGCGGTGATGTCGCGCGTCAAGCGGTCAAAAAGGGTCATTTGGGCGTTCGAGAGCGGCGGATTGAGATAGGGAGATATGAGATTTAAATCAGCGCCACGTTCAAGCAGGTAAACAGCGGCTAAGAGATCCCGCGTGGTAGTGGTGGCATAGCTAAGGGAGCCGGTATCTTCGTAAATTCCTAAAAGGAGCAGATTAGCTTGGGCAATGTTGAAAGTAATATTTTCAGCTTTGATCTTCTCCACCAGCAATGTGGTGCAAGCACCTGTGCTTTGCAAGTCGACTTCCCAATCATTAGGGAGGTTATCCCGCAGGGGGTGATGATCAATGACCCGCACGCGCGTCTGCGGGGTGATGCCCTTAAGCGTGACCATGGATTGGGTATCAACCAGAAGAATCTCAGTGATCGATTCCTGCGGGAGCTGGCTGAGTTTGGTTAGCCCTAATTCGCCGCCATATTTGTGCAGGTAGGCTGCACCATTACGGTTGACCTCACGAGGAAGCACGGCATAGGCATCCGGATAGAGCAGGTGGGCACCCAAAAGTGATGCGAGTGCATCCAAGTCTGCGCGTTCGTGGGTGAGAATAACCTTCATGGTTATCGTCTTTTCTGGCTGCCACAGCCAGCGTTGGGCATCAACTGCCTAACCAGGCAGCCTGGTTTTCCAGATTAAAAGCATTATAAATGACTTGGGAAAGCCTTGCAAAAAGCCAATTACCTTCATCGAAAAACAGCTGCTGGGGAGAGTTGATAAAAATGATGAGTATATAGTCACCACCAGGGGTAGCAACGATGCCGGCATCGCTCATTGTGTGCAGCAAGCCATCCAAGTCCGAAGTCCAGCCGTGCTTGTGAGCAGCGTCGCCTTCTGGCGGGAGACCTGCTTCGATAAGTGCGCCGATTTTGTTTTCTGCCAGCAAGTCCAACATCATCTGGCACTCGCTGGGTGTCACCGAGCCCGGGAAAAGGTCATTTTGTTGTGCATCTGAGGCGGCAGCGCAACGGTATATGCGCGCAAGCAAGTCACCAATTTCAGATGGTACCGTCTGATTGTAAAAATCTGGATCAAGATATACATCTGTACGGCTGTTGGCTGGCGTTTGGATGCGCTGCAAGAGCGGCGCACCGGCGTAAAAGTAGCCGGCCAGGAATGTATTTTGATACCCTAAAGCGCGCATGTCTTCGGTTACGATGAGTGGACCGAGGTTTTCATCCAAATATGTTCTCATCAGCGCGTCAGCTGGTGGGTTGTCAGATTGCGTGATCATCGCGCGCATCCAGCCTAAAGCCAGATCGGGAGTCGGCTCGCCCAGGTGATTGAAGACTGAGACCATAATTGGGATTTTAATCGTGCTGGCAGCGGAGTAAGCCACATCGGGAGTGACCGGCTCATTGGCACGTACCGCAAAGTGCAACGCGTCGCCCTGTGGCAAGAGCTGCGTGTAAAGCTCTACGAGGCCGTTAAATCCCGAAAGCAGGATAGTCTGCTTGAGGAAGACTTCTAAGTTGGCTGGGTCAAGCGGTAAAGCGGGTGTTTCGTTGACGGGTAAGTTCACGATACGGGCTGAGGGGGAGCGTAAAGCGTCTTGGATGGCTGGCAACGCCGCCCCCATGTTGAGCTCCAAGCCTTTTTGGCCAGGCGTGTAATTGGTGGTGTAGAGGATGGGCAGGGCAGCAGTAGCCGGCTTGTCGTAGCGCGGGATGATATTTTCGGCAAGGAATGCCCGGCACGCTTCGGTGTTGAAAGAAACCTGCATGGGGAAGTCCGTATTCACTGCAGTCATGCTTTGCCCCCAGAGGTGCTGCCACCAACCGGTGTTTGGTAGGGCGGCTTCGAGACTATCCAGCGTGGCAGCAGTATCCAAGCGCCAGCCAAGTTCATCTGGCGTAAATTGCATGCGTGCCTCGCCGTAGCGAAGCTCGATGGGGATGGAAAAAACTTGCTCCAAGCGTGTTTCGGCTTCTGCACGAGTGAGCCCGCCAACGGGGATAGAAGCGATGCTCACACCAGCTGGATAAACGCGGTTTGCTTGGCGGTAGATGCTGAGATCTGAAAATAGGATATACAGGCTAATGAGGATAAATAAAATACCAAACCCGCCGATAATCCAACGGATTGGATCGCTTTGCTTGGGCTTGGACCTAACTTTCATGCCGCTGATTTTACCAGAAAGGCAAGGGCTGCAGCGGCAGACGGATTAATTTGAAGTATAAGAGTAATAAAAGAAGATGATTTATGAATAATTTTGCTCGGGATGGGCGCTCTCATGAGAAATCTCAATCCAAAAGTTTGTAGAGCGCCCATCCCTTATGGTTATGTAATAATCCTTAAAGGCTTACTGAGCCGTCCAACCCCCATCGACGGGTAAGGCAACGCCGGTAATGAAGGAAGCAGCGTCAGAGCAGAGATAAACAACAGCGTCAGCAATCTCTTCAGGCTCGCCTAATCGACCAATGGGATGGCCGGCAGCAAAAGCAGCTTCAGCGGCAGCCTCTCTGCCTGTCAGGCGATCAACCATAGGCGTGCGTATCACGCCTGGGCAAACCGCATTAATGCGCACACCCTCTTTGGAATGTTGTACTGCTGCAGCCTTAGTCAATCCCACCACACCGAACTTAGATGCAGAGTAACCTGGCATTCCAGAGAAACCTACCAACCCTGCGATTGAAGAAGTATTGACAATGGCACCTTTGCCTTGCTTAATCATGATGGGAAGTTCATATTTCATGCACAGGAAGACGCCTTTCAGGTTAATCGCGATTACGCGGTCAAAAGCCTCTTCTGTATAATCATAAAAGTTGACTCCCGAGAGACCCTCAATGCCTGCATTGTTGTGCGCAAAATCCAAACGTCCAAATTCTTTGATTACTGTGTCGATCATTGCCTGAACATCAGCTGATTTTGACACATCTGCCTTAAAGAATATGGCTTCGCCACCTGCTTTTTTAATCATCTCGACGGTTTCATTACCACCGCTTTCCATGATATCTGCTACTAAGACTTTTGCACCATTCTCTGCAAATTTGATTGCAGATTGGCGGCCGATTCCCGAACCAGCACCGGTTACTAAAGCTACCTTGTTTTCAAAAATTTTCTCCATATTTTCCTTTCCTTGTTTAATATATTGGTTTTATGGATATCGTTAGGTCAGTAATTGATCCTTGATAATCCCCATGAAAAAAGCTTGGGTGCCAAATGTATATAAATCTTTCTTTCGTATTAGTTTGTTTTCGTTAATAATAATTATCGAATTGCTTATACTTATTATAAAGAAAATTTGTGTCTACCTCAACAAGGTAAATAAATTTGTATAACCTTGTACCTTTTGGGAATTTTTTCACTTTTAATTAATATAAATTTATACCTTTCACGGGTGAACTCAAACTGCAACGTTTTTTAAATGCTTATACAAAAAATCACGTGTTGAGGCAGCGATTTTAATTAATAGCTGGCAAGCTTAAATTTGGGGTTAGAGAACAAAGTCATATATAATACAGGAGAAGAGCTTTATCCTTCAAAAAGGAGGCTTCTATGACCAACGAAGAGAAAAAACGCCGGGGATTGCTCCCTCGCGGTTTGACTGGGTTAGTTGGTTTTACCACTGCAGCTGCTGCAGCTTGGATTTTCTATAGCCGGCGTTATATCGACCATCATGCCAAAGTGAAAGGCGTGCTCAAGGGCGAGGAAGGCTTTTACGAATCTCCCATAGCGGGGAGGATTCACTATGTCGCTGATACCATGGGCAGTGATCGACCCATCTTGGTTGTGCACGGTGTTCACTTAGCTGCTGGTTTGCATGACGTTGCACCTATCTTCCAAGCATTCATCTCCCATCGACCGGTGTATGCGCTGGACCTGCCTGGCTTTGGCGGCTCACAGCAGGGCGACCGCCCCTACCGCCCGAGCATGTATCAGGCAGCTATTGCCGATTTTATCCGCGAGAAAATTGGAGAACCTACTGACGTCGTAGTGATGGGACTCACCAGCGAATTCGCCGCTCTTGCCGCCTTAGCCGAGCCAGATTTATTCCATTCGCTCACCATGATTAACCCGACGGGCTTCCAGATGCCACAATCCACACTTTGGGATAAACCCAACTTGCAAGCATTGCAAGATGTGCTTTATACCCTTGTGGCGGTGCCATTGTGGAGCTTGCCGCTCTTTGACTTGCTCGTCAATCGGCCGCGGCTGCACCGATACTACCGCCGCCGTTTTGAGTACAGCGTACCGGATGAGTTGGTCAGCATAGCTTGGGCATCTGCGCATCAAACTGGAGCGCATTTTGCCCCGCTAGTGTACCTCTGCGGCAAGCTCTATACGCAGAACGTGCGCGAAAAGGTTTATGAGAATCTTTCTGTGCCTGTTTTAGTCATATACGACAATGAACCAGGTTTGCATTTTGATATGCTGCCCTATACGGTGCACACGCACAGCAATTGGAAAGCAAAACGCATCCGCCGGTCGCGCGGTATGCCGCATTTTGATCGGCCTGGTGAGTTTTTCCGTGTGATGGACGATTTTTTGAAGCAAACCGAAAAAGGGAAAGCATAGCTCTTAAGAATTCTAAGATCAGATAGCGCATTGCGCACAAAGTGAGACGGATTTGGAGAATAAACCAGCAAAAAATCGCATACATCCGCTCAGTATCGTGGCAGCAATCTTATTTGCGGCTGCGCTCTTAGGCTTGGTCTATCTCATTTTGCAACTGACCAATCTAGCACCAAAAGGACCTCAGGAAGTTCCTACTGCTGGACTCACGCTCATCCCAGCGCCCACACATACGCCCACCCCTCTGCCAACCAGTGCCATTCCTACAGTCACGCCTACGCTCGGAGCCGTCCTGCCACCTGGCACGATAGGAGTTGGGGCTTATGTTAAGGTTGGGCGCACGCAAGGGGCTGGCTTGCGCATGCGCGCTGAGCCGGGTACCGATGCCGAAGTTTACTTTGTGGCGATGGATGATGAAGTCTTCATCGTTATCGGTGGACCCGTGGATGCGGATGGTTACACTTGGTGGCAACTGCGTGCGCCTTATGACCAGACACGTACAGGCTGGTCTGCCCAAGACTTTTTGGATCTCATCGAATTGGCAACCCCCACCCCGAAATAGCTATTCTTAGCCGGAGATTATTGAGTGAAACGTCAACGAAGTAACCATAAAAGAGATCATAATCGGGCAAAAACGAGTGAAGAGGATTTATCTTTGAATCCATCCACACTGCTCCAATCCCAGTCTGCTTCTTCCATAGGCAAAGTGCGACCGCATAATGAAGATGCCCTCCTTAGCCTGAGCACACAAGTGTGCTTACAAGCTCAGCAACGTGCGTTGGGGCTCTATATGATTGCTGATGGTATGGGCGGGCATGTGGATGGCGAGCGCGCAAGCAGTTTAGCCATTCAGGTTACCTCGCAAGTTTTACTGCAAAGGTTTTTTGATCCACTCATCTTGGAGCAGCCATCACCCTCGGGCAAGGACATCGAAGCTTTGCTCAATCAAGCTATGCAAGCTGCCCAAATGGCTGTGCTCGAACGCGTCCCTGGCGGTGGCAGCACATTGAGCGTAGCGCTTGTGCTTGAGCGGCAGCTCTATTTTGCTCATGTGGGCGATACGCGCATTTACCTTTATACCCAGGATGGAGGCTTACAGGCTTTGACCAAAGACCATTCTGTGGCACGCCGTTTGGTAGACCTTGGGCAGATCAATGCCGCAGAGGCACAAGTGACTCCGTTGCGCAACAGCCTTTTCCGTGCGCTGGGCCAAGGGGAAGGCTTCAGCGCCGATTTTGGCGGGAGAGCACTAGAAGCTCCAGCTAAATTGCTGCTGTGCTCTGATGGTTTGTGGGGAACTCTCCCCGAAGAAGCACTCGCGGAGAGCTTGCGAGCTGATCCCCTGCCTGTGGATACGGCTTGGAAGTTAGTGCACGCAGCTAATGCTGCCGGTGGAGCTGATAACATCAGCGTAATTATCGTTGATATTCATTAATTGAAAGGGATAAGAACATGGATCCTTCAACAAAGAAAAATCGCATTCTGGTCGTAGATGATGAAAAGGGTTTAGTTAAGTTAATCCGCCTGAACTTGGAGCAAGATGGCTTTGAGGTCGTGGAGGCTAATAACGGCGCGGAGGCGATGGAGAAGCTGCGCGTGACACTGCCAGACCTTGTGCTCTTGGATGTGATGATGCCAGATATGGATGGTTTTCAGGTGCTCAAGATGATCCGAGAAGTCGGCAACACACCTGTGATTATGCTGACAGCCAAAGGGGAAGAAAGTGATATTGTGCGCGGGCTGGAACTGGGTGCAGATGACTACATTACCAAGCCCTTCAGCCCAAAGATCCTCACCAGCCGCATCAGGGCAGTCTTACGCCGCGGCAGCTATGCTGATGAAACCGATACGGGAAAAATTAATGTGGATGGCCGCCTGCAGATCGACTTTGACCGGCACGAAGTCTGGGTGGATGGCAAGCTGGTGCAGCTGCGCCCGACGGAATACCGCTTGCTCTATCACTTGGTTAAAAACGCTGGCTGGGTGCTGACGCATGACCAGATTTTGAATAAAGTGTGGGGCTACGAATATGAAAATGAACCGCATTATGTGCGCCTGTATATAAATTACCTTCGCAAGAAAATTGAAAAAGACCCCTCGCACCCGAAATACATCCTGACCGAACGCGGTGTGGGTTACCGCTTTGTAGATTACAAGCGTGAGAAATTAGCTGAGAAGGAGGACGAAGCTTCTCAGGGAAAGCCCAAAGAGGAAGTCGAGTAGCCACAAAGCTGTTCTTTCCGCTCCATTTTCATAATAGGCTTATCCCGTGCACATAGAGGGTGTTGAAAAACATTGGTTAATCGATTACATCCAAATTTTTCAAAGTTAAGAATTTCAATCTGCCCTCACCCTGCCCTCTCCCAGCTCC
>LDZT01013514.1_pt1 | contig 11869 bp, 11 predicted proteins | sample 615521 | NCBI WGS metagenome assembly LDZT01 (sample SAMN03408292, study PRJNA278302) | terrestrial metagenome | isolation source: oil reservoir sample SB1 | place: USA: Alaska, North Slope, Schrader Bluff formation | collected 2011-09
CAGGGAAATCATGAGGAACTTATAGCGGCAGGTGGTTTTTATTATGATTTATACCGGAGCCAATTTCTGTCACCTATAGAGGCCGATGCCGTTTAGCCTATATGCTATATAGTCTAATTTATTATCCCCTTTAAGTGAGGGAGGAATAATGAAATAGAATGAAGAACTTTATAACCAATAGCGATGCAGAAAATTTAAAAAAACGCTTAACCGAACTGATCAATAAAAGTGAAGAGTTAAAATTCTTGGTGGGCTTCTTTTATTTCTCCGGCATACGAGAACTCTACACGGAACTCAAAAAGAATTCACGGGTAATAATAAAAGTACTGGTTGGGCTTAATGTAGATAAATTAAATTATCAACTCATTGAATACGCTGATGCAGACGACCAGAGGGGCAATTTGTCGAATGAGGAGATAGCTTATAAATTTTTTGATTCCATTAAAAAATCTATCAATTCAGACTACTTTGATACTTATGAGTTTTATGAACAGGTTGCCTTTTTCGTTGAACTTATAGAAAAAAATAGACTGATCATCCGAAAGACCATTCGCCCAAATCACGCAAAATTATATATTTTCAAATTGGAAGGCGAGCAGGTAGGCCGTAAAAATCTATTTATTACTGGAAGCAGTAATCTTACCAAAACAGGTCTCACTACCCAGGAAGAATTTAATGTGGAGATAAGTGACTATGGATTCGAAGACGCTGAAACTTATTTTGACCATTTATGGGAGTACGACTCAATTTCCATTACCGAAGATAAAGTTCTAAAGGAAAGATTAGTAGAAATTGTCGAAAAACAAACCCTCATTAAGAAGATTACTCCATTTGAAGCATTCCTTTTAGTACTAAAGATTTATCTTGATTCCTTTGAGAGAAAAGAAATTGGACAGTCCCTAATTGAGGTACTGCAAAAGAATGGCTATATCCCCTATCAATATCAGTTAGATGCCATTTGCCAGGCATTAGCTATAATTGAAAAAAATAATGGGGTTATTCTTGCTGATGTTGTCGGGTTAGGTAAAACCATTATTGCCTGTTGTGTTGCTCGACAATTGAGGAAACGAGGAGTAATAATCTGCCCTCCTGGTATTATGGGTGATCCCAGAAGAAAGGATTCCGGCTGGAATATGTATAAAGAACAATTTGGACTTTATGATTGGGAAGTATGGTCCTTGGGCGATTTAGAAAAACTGCAGGAGGTTATAAGGACAAAGGCACAAGATGTTGAAGTGGTCATTATTGATGAGGCACATCGGTTTAGAAATCAGGATACCAAAAGTTACGAATATTTAAAAAATATTTGTCGGAATAAAACTGTTATTCTTCTTACCGCTACCCCCTTTAATAATCGACCAGGTGATATCTTATCTTTACTTAAGTTATTTGTTACTCCCAAAAAATCAGCTATTACTTTGGAAAATAATTTAGTTGACCGCTTCAAAACCTTCAAAGGTGTTTTTGATCGACTGGCCTATATTAAAAAATACTGGAATTCACCTAACCTCCAGAAGCGAAAAAAAGCATACGATTATTATAAAGCACTTTTTGGCGAAGAGTTTATGCCACCTGAGGCCTTGAAAAAAGTAAAAGATCGAGCGCAATATCTTGCCAAACAAATACGCGATGTAATCGAGCCAGTAACTATCCGTCGAAATCGTTTGGACTTAGAGTCAAACCCTTATTATAAAAAAGAAGTCATAGACTTATCCCGGGTAGCCGATCCTAAGGAATGGTTTTTTGAATTAACCAAGGCACAATCAGATTTTTATGATGAGGTGATTAAATCCTATTTTGCCGACCCGGATGAAGGTGGACGATTCAAAGGTGTAATATACCGACCTTTTGAATATGAAACTGAAAGAGAAAAAATTATCATGGATAAACTTTCCGACAAAGAGAATTTTGAATTTATTCAACAGCGTAATCTTTATGACTTTATGCGCCGATTGCTGGTTAAGCGTTTTGAAAGCTCCTTCGGTTCTTTTGAGCAGAGTTTAAAAAATTTTAAGCATATTACTGAATCGGTGCAAACATTTATTGCTAAGACCCAAAAGTATATCTTAGATAGAGGGCTTTTAGAGAGGATTTACGATAAAGAGCCAGACGAAATAGAAGTTTATTTAAAAGAATATGCCGAAAAGATAACCCAGGGTGTATATCCTAAAAATCACAAGATTTATAAAATATCTGATTTGAAATACAAAGATGAATTTTTAGCGGATATTGATTCTGACCTTAAATTATTCGATGAGATTCTTAATTCTTTACATAAATTAAATTTAGTGAAAGATAAAAATGACCCTAAAACTGATTGTCTGGTCTGTAATCTGAGGTCTCAGCTCAAGAAAGAACCCGAGAGAAAAATCGTAATTTTTTCTGAATATGTAGATACGGTTGAATATCTTAAACCAATACTAGATAAGGAATTACCGGATAGAGTACTGGTGGTAAGTGGAAATTTATCTTCAGCCAAAATAAAAGAAATTAATAAAAACTTTGACGCTTCTTATCCCGAACAAGAAGATAAATATGATATTTTACTTTCCTCGGACAGAATCTCCGAGGGTTTTAATTTGAATCGGGCCGGTATGGTTATTAACTATGATATCCCTTGGAACCCGGTGCGGGTAATCCAACGGGTAGGCCGTATAAATCGTATCAGTAAAAAGGTATTTGATGAGCTTTATATAGTAAACTTCTTTCCTACTGAACAAGGTGCCGAACTGGTAAAATCAAGAGAAATTGCTAGCAACAAGATGTTTTTAATTCATAATACCTTAGGTGAAGATGCTAAGATATTTGATATTGATGAGGAGCCGACCCCGGCAAAACTATATGAACGTCTCCAACAGAATCCAGATAAATTAGAAGAAGAAAGTTTCTATACCAGAGTACTCAACGAATCTCTAAAGATTAAAGAGAGGTATCCCGATTTAATATCCTCTTTAGATAATTTTCCCTTACGAGTAAAAGTAGCGAAAAAATCAGACAATGATGAGCTTCTCGTTTTTATAAAAAAGAATCGACTCTACATCCAGGGAGCAATGTATAGCGAAGAGAAGAAACCTGAAATTTATCAAGCAAGCTTTGAAGAGGTGTTTGAGAAAATCGTCTGTCCTCCAGAAGAAAAGAGACTTGAACTTAGTGAAAAATTCTGGGAGGTATATGAAGAGATAAAAAGTTTCAAAGGATTGAGATTGGGACCGCTGAGTGAACAAAGCCTAGAGCAAAGAGCAATCAACAATCTTAAGACCTTTTCTAATATTAACTGTGAAGAGGTGTTTATGGTTAAAAGATTTTTGAAAATATTATTGGAAGATATCATAGACTATGGTACACTTTCTGATTATACCTTGCGCCGGATTGCTAACCTGGAAAGTAAGGATGATAAAAAATTAAAAGAAGCTCTTAAAGAAATTGAGGCTTTAAAAGCCGAACTTGGTGAAGACTATCTTGAAAAGGAAAAACTTCGTCAGAGAGATTTAACTAAGGAAATTATTGTCGCTATAGAGAATCAAAAACAATGAATGAAAAGATTTTAAAAGATGTTATTGCAGATTTTCAAATTGATAAATTTGCTCGCTTTTTTCGAGCAAAAAATAGCAAATTTAGATTTCCCCACCAACCTCTTTTCTGCGAAGAAGATAATTTTAAAGAGGCAACCAAGATAGCAGAAGCTAATCTTGAAGATGGTAATCTAATTGTTTGTTCATTTTTAGTTCAACAACCACTCTCCGAACGCTCTGGCAAAAAGGCACAATACGAACTTGGTAAAAAAATATTAAAAGAGAACCAGGCCGATGCCGGAATTTTTATTTTTTATGATGTTAAAGGCAGTTTTCGTTTTAGTTTAATTTACGCCAATTATTTAGGAACATATAGAGACTGGAGTAGCTTCAAAAGATTCACTTATTTGGTAAGTCCTGAATTAACTAATAAAACTTTTTTGGAACAAATTGGTGAAGGCGATTTTTCCACATTAGAAACCATCAAAAAAGCCTTTTCCGTTGAACCGGTTACCAAGCAATTTTATCAGGAAATCGCCAATTGGTATTTCTGGGCAGTTCAGGAATCAAAATTCCCAGAAGAGGTGGAAAAAGAAGAAAATGGCAGGAATATTTCCATCATACGATTAATCACGAGAATAATTTTTATCTGGTTTATGAGAGAACAAAACCTAATTTCTCCTAAACTTTTTGATTATAGAGAAGTATCTAACCTGTTAAATGATCTTTCAGCTAATTCATCCACTTTCTACAAGGCAATCCTACAGAACCTCTTTTTTGCAACACTAAATACAAAGACTAAAGACCGCAAATTCCGTTTTCAAAAAACATTTCAGGGTAAAAATCAGGATTATATGGACCATACTGTTTATAGGTATGAGAAATATTTCAAAAACAAAGAAGAAGCAATTATTCTTTTCAAAGATATACCTTTTCTTAATGGTGGTCTATTTAATTGTCTTGATAAAAGAATAACTGAAAATGGAATAAATAAAGAAATTAGGATTGATGGATTTACCGATAAAGAAGTTGGGTTAAACGTACCAAATTTTCTATTTTTCTCAGATGAAAAAAATGTTGACCTAAACAAAGAATATGGAACAAAAAACAAAAAATACAAAGTCCAAGGTTTGGTAAACATTCTTTCCTCTTATAATTTTACTATAGATGAAAATGTCCCGGATGACCAGGAAGTAGCACTTGACCCTGAACTATTAGGTAAAGTATTTGAAAATCTCCTTGCTAGTTATAATCCAGAAACTACATCTACTGCACGTAAAGCAACTGGTAGTTACTACACCCCTCGTGAAATTGTTGATTACATGGTTTCTGAATCATTAAAAGAATATTTCAAAACACATTTAATAGATATTGAGACACTTGATAAAAAACTGGACAATCTTTTTTCTACCCAGAATCAAGAAAATCCATTTACTGAGCAAGAGACCAGAAAGATTATTGGACTTATAGATGATTTACGAATTGTTGACCCGGCAGTTGGTTCTGGCGCATTTCCTATGGGCATTTTGAATAAATTGGTATTTATCCTTTCAAAACTTGATTCTGATAATAAGCTTTGGAAAGAAGCTCAACTAAACGCACTTGATAAAAGTATTACAGACCCTCTGCTTAAAAATAAGCTAAAAGAGCAAACTATCAAACAGTTTGCTGAAAAGAATTCTGATTATGGACGAAAACTTTATCTTATACAAAAAAGTATCTATGGTGTTGATGTTCAACAGGTTGCTGTCGAAATTGCCAAGTTACGATTCTTTATTTCACTTTTAGTAGATGAAAAAATAGATAAAAGTAAAGAGAATTGGGGTATAGAACCATTACCTAATTTAGACTTTAAAATTATGCAGGGCAATAGTTTAATCTCAGAATTTATGGGCATAAATCTTGATGAGGATGAGAAGCAAAGTGATAATGGATTATTTGAAGATGAAACAAGAAAGTTGGTAAAGAATTTCCAAAATAGGAAAAATGAATTTCAAAATGAGCCGGATAAGAATAAAAAAGATGCTCTTATGCAGGAGATTAATGGACTCATCATCAAAATTTTTGAAGCAAAACTAAAAATCCAAAAGGTTGATTATTTTAGAAAGATTAGGGAAATCGAAGAAAAATATTCACAGCTTCCCAATGAAAAACAACGAAAAGAGATGATAGAAAAAGAAAAACAATCTTTATACGAAAAAGAAGGCTTCAATTTAAAATCTGCTGAAAAGCAACTAAAAGAATTTACAGAAGGAAGAAAAATAAAACCATTTTTTGCCTGGAAACTTTATTTTGCTGAAGTATTTCAAGAAAAAGGTGGTTTTGATGTAGTAATTGCAAATCCACCGTATATTGATTCTGAACTTATGGTTAATTTGGGGCAAATGTATATTCGTTCAACAATTCAAAAAACTTATACAATGGCTAAAGGAAACTGGGATATTTATATTGCTTTTTTTGAATTAGGTTTAAGGGTATTAAATAAATTTGGTATATTAACGTTTATTACGCCAGATAAATGGATATCAAAACCATTTGGAGATGCACTAAGAAAAAATACAATTGGTAATATTTACAGTATTGTTAGGTCTGGTAGAAGTATTTTTGATGTGTCCAATGTTGATTCAATTATATCATTTTTATCTAAAAGGAAGCATCAAGAATTAAAAATTATTGACGAAAAATTTACCCTCAAAAGACTAATAGATAAGAAAATATTAAAGCCGCCTTTTACTTTAGACCATTTATTTTCAGATTATCTTGATCTTTTAAATAAAATTGACACTCTGCCAAGCAAAGTATTTGAGTTAGATAGTTGTGAAAATGCTTGTGCTACATCTGATGCCTATAAATTAGGTTATATTATTAAGGATTTACAGGGGAGGTTTGATAAAAGTAAACATCTAAAAATAATAAATACTGGAACAATCGGTAGATATTCATCCAAATGGGGTAAACGTCAAATGACTTATTTAGGCCGTAAATATCTTTACCCTATCGTTAATAAAAATGAGTTTTTTCACTTATTTAGAAATACTTATTCACAAAAAGCCGTGCAAGCTAAGATTTTAATAAAAGGTTTGAATTTACTTGATGCGTGCTTAGATCTAGATGGCAGTATTGTTCCAGGTAAGTCAACCTTAATTATTATTGATAATGATATTATAAAACTTAAATTTTTGCTATCTATCATAAATAGTAAGCTTGCATTTTTTTATTTGCGAGAACGATATCCTGCATCAAGTTATAACCTCGGCACAAACTTTACAAAAAAAATGATAGATAATTTACCATTACCTCGTGTGAATGACAATGAACAAAAATTATTTATTGATCTTGTTGATAAAATCCTTGCAATAACAAAAGATGAGGATTATCTGGAGAATCCTGCCAAACAAGCAAAAGTTAAAGAATACGAGCGACAGATTGACCTGCTAGTTTATGAGTTATATGGTTTGACAGAGGAGGAGATAAAAATAATTGAAGGAATAAATTATGGAAAATAAAAGTGATTTTTTGGAATATAAGTAATGGGCCTTCCATAGAAGTAAAACTTGAGATATTAGAAAATGTTTTGATGCGGCTTAAAATTTGGAATAAACAGGATTTGGTACCTTATAAGTGGTATGTTTTATAGATTTGTTTACCGGAAAAATATTAAGAAATTCGTCGAAAGCACTTCTTATATAGAATCTAGACTAGAAAATAAGGTCGAAATTGTATATTTCCAAAATCACCGCAATAAAGTTTATCGACTTTGCAACTTGCCTCATGACGGAATAAAAATTGTAGAAAAGGAGAGTATATAATGTTAAAACTAAGGGGACTCTATTATATTACCCATATTAATAACTTGCTTTCAATATTAGAAAAAGGGATTCTGTGTCATAGAGAAATAGAAGAAAAGAAAATTCCTTCCACTCAAATCTACGATGCTGAGATTATTGCTGCCAGAAAGGAAAAGAAAATTTCTGATGAACATAGTCTGTGGGATTTTGTAAATCTTTATTTTCAACCCAGAAATGCAATGCTTTATAGAGTGACGTTTGTTAGTAGTGGAATAAATTCAGAAGATATAATAATCATTGGTCTTAAAAGTAGTATTTTAAATAGAAATGATATTTTTGTTACTGACGGTAATGCAGCAAGTCCTTATACAGCATTTTTCTCAGCTAAGGAGGTACAAAAGCATATTAAAGCTATACGAGAAAAAACTGATAAAGAATGGTGGGCCTCAGAAGATGGTTCTAAAAGAGAATTAATGGCTGAATGCTTAGTTCTAGGTAGTGTTAATTCTGAATATATTAGTGAAATTTATGTGTCAAATGAAAATGCGCTAAATAAAGTAAGGGAAATTTGTAAAAGAAATATACCAGTTATACCGGAACCAGAATTGTTTTTCTTTCCTTCCCGGCAAATTCGTCTTACAGAAACACTTTCACTTGTGGAAGGAGATATGTTTTTTTCAAGAATGCAAGTGCTTACTATAAGTGTCAATACGATAGGTGTAATGGGCAAAGGGCTGGCCTCAAGGACAAAATATCAGTTTCCCGATGTTTATGTAAAATATCAAGATTTATGCAAAAATAAAATTCTAAAGATAGGTAAACCTTATCTTTATAAGAGGGAGAAATCATTAGATTTTGTATTGGCTGACGAGTCTGAAAAATTGACAAATTTGAATTTACAGACATGGTTTCTACTTTTTCCTACCAAAACCGATTGGCGGAAAATTGCGGATCTCAAAGGAATAGAGGAAGGATTAAAATGGCTTGTTAATCATTATAAGAATGAAGGAATTAAGTCGTTAGCAATTCCAGCCTTAGGATGTGGACTGGGATGGTTACCTTGGGGTACTGTTGGGCCGATTCTTTGCAAATATCTTAAAGAGTTAAATATACTAGTAAACTTATATCTACCCTTAGAAAAAAGAATACCAGAAGAGCAATTATCTAAAAATTTTTTGCTGATGAAATAATGCTGTTAGAGGGTTCTAATTAAAGAGCAGTAGCTCTTTGACTTGATACATCACCTCAGTAAATACACGTTCACGAATGATGATTTTGAGTTTACAGTTTTGCTTGTTGTTGCTTATAAATATCTACTTAAAAATTTTTGAAAAAACTATTGGATAAATATAAAGTATCCCTTCTGGAGCTAAAAGAGGAAAGAGACAGAGAAATTAAAAAGCTGGATGAATTTCTGGAAAAGCTGAGATACTATAGGAAATTATGAATTAGGAATTATAAATTGAAGAACAGGAATTAGGAGCTTATTATGAGGGAAGGCAGTAACCTTGAGTTTAAAGAAACCTGGAGGGACGAATATTTAAAAACTTTAGCTGCATTTGCTAATAGCAGCGGAGGGGAAATGCTTATTGGGGTGCACGACAAGGGGCGTTCTGTAGGGGTGAAAAATAGTGAGCGACTTTTGGAGGAGCTACCAAATAAGATTCGGGACAAACTTGGCTTAATTACCTCAGTTGAGGTTGAAGACTTTGAAGGTAGGGAGATTGTTAAAGTTGCCGTTAAACCCTCTTTTGTGCCAGTATCTTACAATGGAAAATTTTATGTAAGAACAGGCTCCACAGTTTAGGAACTCAAAGGTAATGAGCTTATCCAGTTTATACTAAAGAGGCAAAACCTGAGCTGGGATGCTTTACCATCTAAAGCAGGGGTAGAAGAGATTGATACGGAGACCGTTGAGAGATTTAAAACACTGGCAAGAAAGAGGCTCCCCGACGTATCGGGAACTGACTCTGTAGAAAAAGTTCTCTCTAATCTTGACCTTATTGAGAATGGCAAACTGAGAAATGCAGGTGTTCTGCTCTTTGGTAAGAATCCTCAAAGACACCTTATGATATCTGAGGCTCGTGTAGGTAGATTTAAATCAGATATTGATATACTGGATACGGTTACAGCAAAAAGGCAATCTCTTTAAACAGCTTGATATTCTTTTTGATGCTGTCAAAAAACATCTTAATGTCAAATACGTGATAAAAGGACGGCTTGAAAGAGAAGATGTATGGGATTATCCTCTTGACGCTATAAGGGAAGCCATTATTAATGTTCTGATACACAGAGACTATCTTGACAATGCAGATATTCAGATACGAGTTTATGATGACAAAATACGATTCTGGAGTCCCGGGCTGCTTCCAGAAGGAATAACTATTGATATGTTAAGAACTGACCACGAATCACGACCGAGAAATAAACTTCTGGCAATGGTTTTCTACTTGGCGGGGCCAATAGAGCGATGGGGAAAAGTGGAACGAAGCGAATGATAGACCTGTGCCGTGCTCAAGAACTTCCGGAACTAGAGTTCAGGGAAGAAGGAGCGGGGTTTGCAGTAATCTTTTATAAAGATATTTATACAGAAGAAAATTTAAGAAAGATGGGGCTGAATGAGAGACAAATTAAAGCAGTTATGTATGTGAAAGAAAAAGGGAAGATTGTCATTGCCGATTATAAAGAAATATCTCCGGATGTTTCTAAAAAAACACTTTATAGAGATTTACAAGGGTTGGTCAAGAAGGAAATTCTTCACGAGGTTGGAGACAAAAAGGGTAGAAGGTATGAATTGCGATAATAGACGATTGTTGGACATATTGGACAAATATTAGACATTTATTGGGCATATAAAATTAGGAATTGTGAATTAGAGAATAGGGATTAGGAATTATGAATGGTGAATTAGGAATTAGTTTGGGGGAGATTGAGGGGTCGCTATGATTAAGGCTGAAGAGATGGAAAAGTTACCGGAGGGGTGGAAGAGGTTAAAATTGGAGGAAGTTTTAGGATATGAACAACCTACCAATTACATTGTAGAAACAGAGAGCTATGATGAACGATTTGGGATTCCAGTTTTAACACCAGGAAAAACATGTTTTGGGCTATACTAATGAAAAGGAGGGCATATTTAAAGATATTCCTGTCGTTATTTTTGATGATTTTACTACAGAAAGCAGATATATTAATTTCCCATTTAAAGTGAAATCCTCAGCATTAAAAATATTGAAGATGAGGGATAATAGGAATAACTTGTATTTTGTATATAACACAATGCAGATATTGAACTTTAAACCTGGTAGTGAACATAAGCGTTTCTGGATTTCTGAGTATTCGAAATTAGAAATTCCCATTCCTCCTCTTCCTGAACAGCGCCGTATTGCTTCTATACTCTCTCAGGTTGATGAGGTAATAGAAAAGGAGCAAAAATATAAAGAGAAGCTTGAAAGAATAAAACGGGGGTTGATGAAGGATTTATTGACTGGTAGGATAAGGGTGGGTTTAGAATTATGAATTATGAATTATGAATTAGGAATTGGGAATTAGGAGATAGGGATGATGAAGTAGAGATGATGAATGGGAGGGTGGAAACTGTAAATTGAAAATTGGGGGTGGATTATGAGTTGGGGAGTGGGGTTTAAATATAGGTGAAAGAAAATATTGTGAAGGAGAAAAGTTTTGAGCTTGCGCTTGATATTGTAAATCTTTATAAGAATCTTACCACTATAGAAAAAGAGTATATAATAAGTAAGCAAATTTTACGCTGTGGGACTTCAGTTGGCGCCAATGTTCGTGAAGCTTTGAATGGGGAATCAGCAGCTGATTTTATTCATAAATTGTCTATCTCGCAAAAAGAAGCCGATGAAACATTGTACTGGTTAGAATTGCTAAAAGCAGCCGGATTCATTGATGAAAACCAATTTGCAAACCTATCTAATAAATGTAATGAATTATTGAAAATCCTGAAAAGCATCATCTTAACCGTAAAGGAAAAGAATAATGAATAAGGAACTTAATCATAATTCAAAATTCATAATTCATAATTATAAAAGGCTTGATGAAGAATATTATGTAGAAAATCCTTTCCTTGCTCAGCTTCAAAAATTGGGCTGGAAGACTTACAGACAGAATAAAGATGACCCAGAAGATATAAGGGAAATAGCATCTTTCAATTCCTCCCTTGAGCCTGCCTTTGGTGAGCGTATAAAATGGCGAGAGACTTTTAGAGAGGTAGTCCTTGAGGATGTTTTAAGGGAATCTATCCAAAGAATAAACCCCTGGATAGAAGAAGACCAGATAAATGAAGTGGTAGGAAGGATAACCACCTCACAAGCTCGCTCTCTTTTAGAAGCAAACAGAGAACTCCACGATTTACTTCTGGAAAATACTTCAGTATTTGAGAACCGGAAAACTGGAGAAAAAAGCCCTACAGTCAGGTTCATAGATTTTAATCCAGAGAACAATTCTTTTATTAACCCGTAGGGCAGAAAACCATGGGCTTGCCCATGGATGAATGAATAGGCGGCGATATGCTACAATATTCACATGGAAATAAGACTTTCAGGA
>LDZT01012801.1_pt1 | contig 11861 bp, 21 predicted proteins | sample 615521 | NCBI WGS metagenome assembly LDZT01 (sample SAMN03408292, study PRJNA278302) | terrestrial metagenome | isolation source: oil reservoir sample SB1 | place: USA: Alaska, North Slope, Schrader Bluff formation | collected 2011-09
GGCAACAACCCTGAAAATCCCTTGCACGGTGGGCTGAGAAATACCACATCCGGGTGTTCTCCTCCGGTGGCAGCCAGCAGGTCCGCAGCCGTGGCCTCCCGCCAATCTATTGGCGGCTCATGGTCATGGAAGGCCTTATAATCCGCCAGAGCAAACAGATCCATCTGCACCGCCGGCGCGCCGGTCAGCGCCTCGAAATCCGCGCAAGCCTCCGGGTCCACGTCGATGCCGGCCAGGGTGTGGAAGCGCCCCACCATACCGCGGTACTCTTCCCGCGCCTGCTGGAAGCCCAAAGCAGCGCCGCCGATACCAGCAAATAGGTGAAGTACACTAAATTCCTGCATAGCAGTCTCTGTTTCAACCACCTCACTTTAACTCCTTAGCCTTGGCCTTGCTCGGATTAGTGCCCAACTTATGTTCACCGCACCAATCATCCGCAGCATAGACAACCGGATATCCAGCCATCGTCGGCGAATTACGCCTGCACCTGCCAATCGTATCGTCCTTTGGAGCATAGTAAGCGCAAGTCGCACAGCAGAAACCAGTCACTCTATCCCATCTATCCGACATACCTATCACCCTCTCTTAATTCACTTTGATTTGTAAGGCCTCTTTACCGTTTGGACCATGTTCTGGAAATAACTCAACCACGTGTCAATCTGGCTATAAAGATCTGGTGGTTCCCCGTTGTTGTCAATTTCTAGTACCGTCAAATGGTCAAGTTCTGTTTCGGAAACATGAGTAAGTCGCTCTACATTTACCTTTCCGTCCCGTTTCTTTAATCTCGCCAACCTGGTTTCGTACTCGCAGTTGAGGCGGACAGGCACAAAACCTTGGCCGGCAAAAAACTCGAATTCGTTTCTGTATCTGACATCATCAATTACAACATTAGGTAAAGCTTCATCCTCGATCTTGCGGTAGAGATATCTAATCCAGACTTCCAGATCTATCTCCCGCATTTTGGTCCCAAGATCCTGATATAGAGCCCTATCCTTACCACGATGGGGAAATAGGTCGTGAGCAATTTCCTTAAGCTTGTCAGCCAGAGCGTACTTCTCGAAGTCATATCTCTTGACCAGGTATTGCGCGGTAGTGCTTTTACCCGCTCCGGCCTTGCCCAAAAGAATCATCCTCATTGGCCCACCTCGATACGCTTAAAATGTATGTCAGCCCCACTCAACAACTGCTGCGTCATATCATCCGGATATTCATCGGCGAAATAGACGGCCTTTATGCCGGCGTTTATCAACGTCTTAGCGCACATGCTGCAGGGCTGATGGGTGATATAGATCTCAGCACTCTGAGTACCAACACCGAACACGGCAGCCTGGATAATGCAATTCTCCTCGGCGTGTACGCCCCGGCATAATTCGTGTCTCTCGCCGGAATTAACCCCCAGCTTATCCCTTAAGCAACCCACGTCACGGCAGTGGGGGAGGCCTTTGGGCGCACCGTTGTATCCTGTAGCTATCAACCTGTTATCTATCACCAAGACTGCACCAACCCGGCGCCTGAGGCAGGTACTGCGTGCCGCCATAGTCCTGGCTACATTCATAAACGTTTGCTGCCACGAAGGCCTGCCACCATGCCTTTCCATGGCTAAGCGCCCCTGGCGCGGCGTTTGGCGGAAACCGCTCTGACCTCTGTGATGGAGAAAACGTTATCCCCATTGATCAGCATCTGCTCACCGCTGGCCACCTGCACAACCATCCACCCGCCGCTATTACCCAGCTTTTCCACATCGGAAATGGTCTCGGTATCGCCATTACTGTATTTAATAATCAGGCAGGCCCGGTCTATGGCTTCTAATCGTTCTTCCTTAATCAGCACCTTTTTACATCCCCCGTCCTCTGTAAGCTTGTAAATAACGGTCTGGGTGAACTCGATACAACACTCCGGGCAAAAGTAACGATCGGGCTGGCGCTGCATTCCATAGGTAAGTTTATTGGCTTCCTTTCCGCACTTGGGGCACTTCATTCCGTACCCTCCTCGGGCGGCACCAGTTCCTTGTTGGAGTTTTCCATTTCGCCCGAAATAGTCCGGCTTTCTAATCTGGCAGATGCGTAAACCATTAACCCGCGCATAAATTCCTTGGTCTTTTCTTCCTGCCAATCTTGATGCTTCATAAGATACTCGCCGGCTATCATTACGGCGGTTTGAAACCCCATCTTAACTGCCTCGTGCTTCTCGTAATCGCATTGCTGCCGTAGTGCCCTTAGACGTGACCTGAGCCGTTGCGTATCACCTTTGCCCATTGCTATTTCTCACCTCACCGCGAGAGATTAACCGCACTTCAACCTGGCGCCGCCCCCAATCCCTGGCCTTTTGCGGGTCATCGAAGTAAACGTCCACTCTATTGCCCTTGATGGCGGAACCCGTGTCCAGAGCTATGGCATAGCCATACTCCTCTATCAGCAGAACGGAGTGGAGAGGAATAACCCTCGGATCAACCGCTACGGTACCCCGCATGGTCGGCAACCCGGAAAGGGTTATGCCATAAGCTGGATCGCTAGGTTTCTTGCCCGTGCTTTCGTAATCTAAAGAATATGCTGTTGCCTCCATGATCAACTGTGTTCCTTCTGGCAACAAAAGGGTATGCGTATTGTAGCCCGTTTCGATTGAGGCAAGATCCTCAATTTCTTCAGCAAATGCTTTTGTAGATGCGGTCTCCAAGCCGCCATCATCCGTTTCCGACACGGGAATTCCTTCACCGAAACCTGTTGCCAGAAACCACAAGAGGAGAGTTGTTGATACGCCTAAAAGAAAATATCCTCGATGCCTTGCTCGTATACCTCTGGTCATTTCGATCCCTCGCCTTATTGTTGGATTGCCCTTGGAACAGGCGACATTCCGGGCAGTTCTTCTGCGCCTCTCTTAGTAGCAATGTCAACGCTTTCGCGTCTTTAATCGTTTCCACTGGCACTTGCATTTCCTGAATCTCACGGCAAAACTCGAGATCGCTTTCGACGTTCTCGGCATATTCCAGGGCTTTGGTCAAAATGCCCTTTACTTCGGTCTCCAGGGCAAATAACTCGGCATCGTTATCGTAAACTCCGGCATAGAGCCGGACCAGTGCTTCGTTAGCCACCTGTTACCACCCCCTAAAAGCGCTCCATTGATGAGCAACCCATCCCGCCACGATCAACGCCCATCCAATCATGGCGATTACAAGGAACCAGGTAGCGTATTTTTCCAGCCGCCTGCTAAATATGAGCCTTTCACCAAAGCGATACATGCCTGCATCTGCCGCCTCCAATCTTTGCTTCAGTTTCATTGCCGGTCATCACCTCCTATGATTTCGCAAGCCTTTATGGCTTGGCTTCCAGAATGTCTTTGATTTCCGCTCCCGGGTTGGCCCATTCCAACCCGAAGTTATTAATGATCTCCTTGAAATCCTCAATGTCGTGCTTGCGCACTGTTCCGTCCCGGTCTATGTGTCGCAATTCATGATAGATCAGGAGGTTCAACTGTTTTTGGGTCATATAGCCTATGGCGTTCATGCGTAACTCCAGTACATATGAATATCCGCACAGCATCACCAATCTTTCTGGCAGCTTAGTTATGGTGGCCAAGACGATCTGTTGATCCGGTTTAGGCACCAGCCAGTGGTTTTCAATAAAAGCGATATCCTCCGGATCCGCATGACTAACGATTTGGTGCTTTTTTACGAGGGCTTCAGCGACTGGCCGCCAGCGTTCATTGTTGAGGACATATCGTTCTGATGCTTGTTCACCCGCCATCTCTCTTCACCGTCCTGCACAAGCGGGGCCAAAAAATCACATCCTACGCCTGGGACCCATGGCACCGGCAACGCTATTTGCCCCATGCGTTCCCATGTAACCGATTTATGTCCGCCCGTTTCGGCCTCTTGCAGAACCTGATAGAAAGATTCATAAGGCCACAAGAAGACCCAAGGATTGCCGGCACCACTCTTGCCCACCAGATAAAACGCCTTGCCGCCCGCTGCGGCCCACTCCTCCAGAAAGTCCATTTGGTGCTGACTGGGATACCAGTTCCTTTGCCACTTTCTGGTTTGGCGCCCCACAATAATCCTGAGATCGAACCGCTTTTCGTCAGACGATTCTTTAGCGTCGAAAGCTATACCAATGCCGTCCTGTATAATTCCAACAAAGTCAACAGTGCTGTCCTTCTCGTAGAAAGCCACAAATTCATTCACTCTCAACCCCTGCACCCTCCGTAACGATCGGCCGATAGGGGTAGGTATCTTCTGGATGACCGCAATATGATGCTGTATGTAATAAGCGCAGGCCTGTTCAATAATCAATTCCAAACCCTTGCCGCGGTTCCCGGCGTAACTCATTATTTCCCAGCCTCCCGCAGGCGCTTTCGATAGCACTTAATACACAAGCCGCCTTGTGGATATCCAGAAGGTTTCCCACATGAAGGACATGATGGTGTATTTTTAGGATCAAATGCTCGGGGTTGCAACCTCTCTGCCTTTCTGCCAGGGCTCGTTTTTCTGCTCAATGTCCTCGCTAACCGTTTCACCAGCACCCTTTTCACTTCACTGGCGGGTATCCGGTATTCAAATGCCAATCCGCCACCGTAACGCGATAAAACCTTGCGGGCGGATACCTCGCCGCATCTAATCTTTTTTCGTAGCCACCAGGTAGACCGTAGGCCTACCAGTTTCGCAACTTCTCCTGTACTGTATTCCTCCTTTTCACCGTCCAAATAGTTCACCCCCATCAGGGGCATGTCCACCGGCTGGTCCGTTTCATGCCCGTTCGTTAATGCCTTACTTGTTGAAAAACGACCTGAGTTTTTCCCCGAAATTCTTGATTTCTTGCTCTTCCCGCCACAGATACCATAAGGCCTTGGTCACCGCCAGCCAACCGAATTCGTTCCCGAGTACAGACACAAATTCTTTATCGTGCTGAGAAAAAGCTGTACCCATGCGGTGAAGCATTTCTACAGGATAAAATTGGAACTCAACTTTTGGCTGTGCTTTAGCGTTAAAGACGGCCCACGCTTTGCGTTGCAAATCTATCTCATAGAATAATGCTTCTCGAAAACCAGGGTCCTGTGCGCATCTTTCCTTCAGTAAAAGGCAGGCACTTTCGCTTCTAGACGGTCCCAAACGCTTCTCCCTCCCAACGGCTTTCAATAAAATGATGAGCCTGTTCTGTTAAACATTTTTCGTCTTTTATCACCTCCTTGCCAGCCTTTCGGTAAAGGCTCCCTCCCTCAGACAGTACTTTATGATCTTCCCGGCGGATATGGCGAAGGTCTACGGCGTCGGCCGCCGCTCCCAACATGCACATGATTCGCTGGATATCCCGGTAAATGTTAGCGGCCGCCGGTACCTGTTCGACCCATAGGGGAGGGTAGGGCTTGATCTTAGACGGCTCAATAACGGGCCCGCATCCAAAAGCGACATGCAGAGTCTCAGTAGACAATTCCAGCGCCCTGGCCGGCAGATATTTTAATCCCGGTTCCAAGTTAAAGCGTAATTCGCCTACCAGACGCCAGCAGCAGGCCAAGCCATACATGGGTGACGCCTTGCTCCTAGCTTCCTCCCGAAGTTCCGCCAGAATATCGAAGGCTTCGGTATAGTCAGGACGTTTTTTGGCCCTTGTGCCGCTATCCGTCACTAACCGAAGAGCACGTAAGGCTTTCTCGATACTCTCGCAGACGCCATAGAACGGCTCGGAATCGCCAGTACCCCACTGGAGGCTAAAGAGGGCATTTATGCCGCCATGTTTACAAACCCCGATTTGTGCCCGGTGATACCAACCGAGGCCGACCGCCACCGAAACAGGATTCCATATGCCTCTCCCGCACACACCGCACTTCCCGGATTTGCCGGTCATTTCATTCACCACCTTTTACCCGACTCTGCCTTGCCCGTATCTGCATAAGTGCATCAGCTGCAATCTGCGCCGTTTCCTCTACCGCTTGCAGTAGATCGCGGTAATAGGTGGGACCCATTTTCTTGGGCAGTTCCTCAATAGCTTCCTGGATATCCATTCCAGCTTGATGGATTATCTCAATGACTTCCAGTGCCAGGGGATCATGGACCTCTTTGAGCATTTCAGACAGGTTGACAACCTGGCCAGGCCCTGGATCGTTTCCCTTGCCCCCATCATTGTCGTCTGTACCCGCTATAGACCGTTCCTTAGGTCTCGACTCATTGCGGACACTCTTTCCGGTTATTTTCTCCAACTCTTCCACCGGCCGGCGAGACGCTTCTTCCAGCAGGACTCGTTGACGGTTTTCGTCTTTTTCCTGGAGAATTATCATAGCATGGCTGGGCGTTATCTCCCCGGTCGCCAGCTTCTCCAGCCCTTTTTCCGGCAGTTTGAGCAACCGCAACCTATTGCTGACATAAGGCTGTGACTTACCAAGCCACTTGGCAATCTGTGTAGGGCTCCAATTAAATTCATCTATCAACTTCTTATAGGCCCTGGCCTCGTCCAACGGGTGAAGCTCCTGCCGCTGCACGTTTTCCAAAACGCCGATTAAAACCTGTTCGTCCTGCCTGATATGCCGAACAATAGCAGGTACGCTTTCCATACCAGCTTCAACGCACGCCCGAAAACGCCTCTCGCCGGCAATCAAGACGTAACCGCTACCATCCGGGGCCGGAGATACAGTTACGGGGTTTAATAGGCCTACGGAACGGATACTTTCCGCCAATTCTTCAACGCCATCCTGGTCAATGGTCTCCCGCACATTTTTTGGATTAACCCTGATTTCATCCAGCCGCAGATCCAGCAACTCAGGCATTCCGACCGCCTCCTGGTCCACATATTCTATAGTCATCCTCATCTAGGAGGATGGGGCGGCACATCTCCACGAATCGCGAGTATATAGCTGTGCCATAGCGCTCGATAATCTCTTGATCATTAAGGTTTGTAGTAAAAACAGTAGGGCGGTCCTCTTCGTACCGGCGATTTATTAGAGTAAACCAGAGTTCATCGGCCCAACCGACATCTTCGCCGTCTACCCGTCGCAGTCGCTCTTTGCCGAGATCGTCCACCACTAGGCATGGTAATTCCGAAAGGGCCATTAGCGTGTCCTGAACCCTGTTATCTGCAATTGCCCCACGTAGAGCAGCTATCAGATCGGGGGCAGTGTAAAACCTGCAGAGTATGCCCCTTCGGATAAGGGCCATCATTATGCCGGCGGCCAAATGGGTTTTGCCGGTACCGTTAGGCCCCATAATCAACAAGCCTTGCTGATCCTCAGTCCCAAATTCTTCTACAAACTTCTGCGCTACCAGACGCGCATCTCGACTTTTAGAAGTGCGCGGAATAAAATTTTCCAAAGTGCGCCTCTGGAAGCGCCGCGGCAAGTTAGATTCGCCCAGAAGGCGCCGGGCCATCACCCGCCGGCGATATTCCTCCTGGACGAGACAACGCTGCCACTTCACCTGGCCCTCTTCATCCGCCGCCGGTCGCTTACAGGCGTCAATATTGGGAAGGAGAGAGCCGGTTTCGTAAAGACCCACTCCTTGGCACCTGCGGCATTGGGTGTTCAACTGCCGCTCAGCCCGCTCGTACTCGTCCCATTGGTCGTTTGCTACTTCAACGCTTATCGTATCCGCCATCTCCTTCAGCAGCATTGGGAATGTCGCGGAGAGCGCGCTGGCCAAGGATCCCGCCTGCATAATCGCGTTTCTTACTTTGTCCTCCCTCAGTTTCTTTCTTTCCTCCATTGCCGCCATTAGCCCATCTATTACCCTTCCCACCGGTTCCACGCTGCCCATCCGGGGCTGCTCTTGGCTCATTGTTTATCACTCCTCCTGATTGACGCTTAAGGATACCCTTGAGATAAACCAAGGGCTTGTCCTTCGGCTCCACGGCCATGGCCATGGAAAGCTGGTTTAAGCCCATCACCACTTGGTCATAGCCAAATTCGTTGTAAAGAGCACCCATAAATGCAAAGTCGCCCCTGGTTGCTTCTATATCTTCGATGTTCCTGTATATACCTACTAGTTCAGCAATCAGTTGCTGATTTTTTGGTTCTTTTAATCCTTGGTCAGTTCCCTGGTTAGGTTCTTCCGTTGTCGCCTGGCCAGGCGATGTTACCTGAGGTAACGCGGGGGTGCAATATTCCCCGGTAGTCGCCCCAGGGGGCTTGTCCAATTGTTGGGGTTCTGGTTTTCGCATCGCGCTTGCAAGGATTTCCTCGTTTACTGCATAGTGGCTTTTGCCCCGGGTAGGCCCCGGTTGCCATTCGATCCATGGCGGCAAGGGTACGCTATCTTTCCCTGGTGGGGAGGGGGTATTGATGGTTTGGTGGCGGTGAAAATTGGTGAGGTAAAGACAACGTTTGCCGTTGACCGCATAAGGTACGAGCTTTTTAATGGCAACAAGGATATCGCGATAACTGGATAATAATTCCGGTGTAACGTCAGTGTCCAAAGGGCCTGGAAACAGGTTGACCTTAAAAGCCACAGGAGAATCCTCCAGGCAGGCAGAATCGTCTGCTAGGTGCCAAAGCCCCTGGTAAAACCATCTTAGTTCTCGTGGTTGTTGTAGCAGGTCCGGATCGTTCCAGAACGTTGCCCGCACCATGCGGTTATGTAAACGCATACCCGCGGCGCCTCCATTCAGCTGCGCTCGGCGGCGCGGTTGGTGGTATTGCCGCCCGCAACATCATTTAACAGCTCCTGTTGTTCCTGGTAACGCACAGGCGCAAAAAAATCCTCCGGCTTTACATCGTCACAAACCGCGAGGATTTTCATAACTACGCCAGGACTTGGACGGCGGGACCCAGAAAGAATACGCGAAAGAGTAGCCTTGCCCAGGCCTGCTTTCCTGGCAAATGCGGACAAGCTTAATTCCCTCTTTTCGAGATAATTTGCCAACACTTGCCTATTAAATGGCCTCTCAACCAAAACCAGGAGGTCGTCAAGCTTAATATCCACAAGGGTTTCCTCCGTCCGTGGTAAATGTTTCCTCCGTTGTCTATGGGAACATTTTACCACCATCCGTTTCTCACGTCAACACTTTTTATATCTTTTTGGGTAACGTTGTTGCTCCTGGAAACAGCACCATGATATAATACAAGTAAATCCGAAGAGAAAGGAGGGGAAAACTGTGGCTATCTTTGCTCAAGATTTTCCTCACGTCGGTTATCTGATCAAGGAATTGCGGGAAAGCAGAGGATGGAGTTTGCGGCAATTGGCCGATAAGGCGGATATCAGTGCCGCAGAGCTATCACGCATTGAAAACGGTAAGCGCCAGCGTCCCAGCAGGGATACCCTAAACCGCCTGGCTTCTTGCCTGCGCGTGGAGCCGGAAATGCTCCTTAAGGCAGCCGGCTATCGGATAATCGAGCAGCAGGACGTGGACCCGGAAGGCTACTTGTATCTTGGTTTTCGCGGCCTGGGGTACGATGAGCGTGAAGCCCAGACCTTCACCAAGGCATTCCTAACGGCAAGCCCAAATTTCGGGCAAGCCGATGATCGAAGCGGTAAGGGCCATTTTCTTCCTATCTTGCTACACACTCTTTTTATCAGTTGTAGCGAGCAAACCGCATAGGCCATTTAACCTCTTCGTGAGGCATTGGGCGTAATTAGCGCACGTGCTTCGGGGTGGAGGGGTCGCAAGGTTCGCCGGAAATTAAAAAACGCGGTAAACCGCGTTTAGAAAAATTTCTGGTCGGAGCGAAGCGAAATGAGCCTAGCGGATAACGATATCGAACCAAGCGGATTTCTGCTTGAACGAGCATGGAGGTGGCCGTGTTAGCAAGTTGAAGGTTTCAGCAGATAATAGTCGAAATCCTACCTCCATCTATATTTATAGGAGGTGTTTTTTATGTCAAAACATAATGAGTACAGGAGGTTTCTGAACTATTGCCAGACGGACAAGGACCTAAGCCCTGGCACGTACGAACAGTACAAGCGCTGGATTAAACGCTGGAGCGCCTATCTCGATGGCAAGAACAAGGGCCCCTGGGAAGCAGACGAAGATGACGTGACGGAATTTTTGATGGCCATTAAAGGCGACTACAGTCCAGGGTATGTAGGCCATGTTATCGCCTACATGAAAGCTTTTTACCAGTGGGGTATAGCCCGTTGTTTCACGCAACGGGATCCGTGGTATCTGGTGAGACGCCCGCGAGAGACAAAAAAGCTTCCCCGCGTCCTAACTCAGGAGGACATGGGCAAACTTCTCAGAGCCATAAAAAGAAATACACCACAAGATATGAGAGACCGGGCCGTGCTAGAGGCCCTTTATTCAACTGGTTGCCGGGTTAGTGAGCTTTGTGGATTAAGCATGGAGGATATTAATCTCGATCTTGGACAGGCCATTGTAAAAGGGAAGGGCAGCAAGGAAAGGATTGTTTACTTTACCGACTCGGCCATTCACGCCATTAAGATTTACGTCTCCTGGTCCAGGGGATATTTTACGGATGGCAAAGAGCACAGAGCAATATTCCTGGGGGCTCGGGGACAACGACTTAACCGTACGGTTGTTTGTGATATTATCGAAAGGGCCCGTAAATCTGCCGGCATTATTACTAATGTTACTCCGCACACTTTTCGTCACAGTTTTGCTACCCATCTTTTAGAAAACGGCGCTGATATACGCTATGTGCAGGAGCTGCTTGGCCACGAGCGTATTAACACCACCCAGATTTATACCCATGTGGCCCAACCGAAATTAAAAGAAGTTTACCATCAATATTTTCCACAATTTACCGCCGCACGTGCCGATAAATAAGTAATAAGCAAACGGAGGGATAACCCCTCCGTTTTTCAGTATAACTTATTTTGCGAGACCACCGATGGTTTGTAATGCTTTAATAACCTCGGGCAGTAATTCCGTTCTAAACGCTATACCTTTTTTGCTGGGCTTCCATTCGCCATCGCCCTGATCCTGATAATAGATCCTGATATCTACAAGGTCCTGTCCCATGAATTCTGTGGCTCCAATGTGTATCTGTTCTCGTTTGTTCTTTTCAATCACCTCTGCCACAACTATTCCTCCTTCCGCACTGGCCGGCGCACTTTAATTCCTTCAGGCAGTTTACATACCAGATCTGTTCCAAGGGGGTAGGTAAGGCCAAAGTATAAATAGGCTACAGGCTTATCGCTACATAAATCAGCTTCATACCTTCCTTTTAGCCACGTCGTGGGGCACAAAGCCTCACTTCTGCCTTCCTCAACCCACTCACCAAGCAGGACTTCCAGAGATCCGCCACAGTGGATGTCATCTTCTGCTCCATCGTCGTGCAAGATATAATGCCGGTACCCGCTATCCTCTTCTCTTAATCTTAAAATTCCTTCTTGCTTGTCCATCCGAATCAACTCCTTGTTATTATTTTTGGTGGAACGGGAGGGGGCACGAAAGGCCCACCTCCCGGTACTTATTATGCTATCCGCACCACAGATCCCTGTGGCGTCTTTTCAACCTGCAATCTGGAGGGGAAGGCGTCTTTCAGTTCCTCCAGGTGGGTCACCACTAAAATCTTCTTAAAACGACCACGGATGGCATTGATGGCCTCTATGAACTTATTTCGTCCGTCCGGATCCAGGGCGCCCAACCCTTCGTCAATTACTAAGGTTTCCACGCTGGAACCCGCCCGCTGGGCCAGAAATTCCGATATTGCTATACGCAGCGCCAGGTCAACCTTAAATCGCTCAGCACCCGAGAACGTGGAATACTCCCGCGCACCCATGCCATCGTTAATCACGATGTCCAGCGTTTCCGAAAGCCCCCCAGTCTTTTTTTCGCGTTGAGTAATCATGTTTACCGTCATCTGGCCGTTTGACATGAGACCCAACAGTTCATTGGCTATAGCCTCGATGGTGGGTACGGCATTCTCAATGATCAGTGCCGGCACACCGTTCTTGCCGAAAGCGGTCACCAGCATTTGATACTTCC
>LDZT01011489.1_pt1 | contig 11859 bp, 12 predicted proteins | sample 615521 | NCBI WGS metagenome assembly LDZT01 (sample SAMN03408292, study PRJNA278302) | terrestrial metagenome | isolation source: oil reservoir sample SB1 | place: USA: Alaska, North Slope, Schrader Bluff formation | collected 2011-09
GCAACACTCGGTATGGGCGGTTGGCTAGACCTTACCCAACAGGGACTTTCACCCTGCAAGAAATATAGAGCTTTCTTGGCGCTCTTCGGTTTTCGGTTTTCAGTTAAAATTCAAAATACAAAATACAAGAAAAATGAGTTTTTCTGATAATTTCCCTATTCACTTGAAATCTTCACCCCCACCTTTATCCTCCCCCCTCAAGGGGGAGGAGATTAGTATAGATTAATTTCCCCCTCAAAGGGGAGGAGATTAAAGATCAAGTTATCAGTTTATAGTTTTCAGTTTACAGTTCAATACCGCGGGTATAACTAGATGAGATTACTTCGTCGCTTCGCTCCTCGTAATGACAAAATAGTATAGCGTATAACGCTAAAACAAATACAAAATGCAAGTTAATACTATTTGCTAATTAAAAAAATATTTAAACCATTCATTCTATTAAAGAATTTTACAAAATTTACAGAAAATTTTTATTGTATTTTGAACTAAATACTAAATACCAATGACTAACGACTATTTTGTCATTGCGAACCCCGTGCCAACGGGGTGAAACAATCTCATCCACTTTTACCCAAGCAAGAAAATTATTAATACAACACCTAAAATAATCAAGTTGCAAGAATTTTAAAGAAAATATATTTATCAAAAAAAACCGGAATTTCTTAAATTATCCATTGTTCCATCATTGCAACATTCCATTATTGCGTTTTATTGCTCTTACAATATTGTATCATTCTATATCTTGCAAAACTATTTGCCTAATCTTACTCTCTACTGATAACAGTATTTCAAAATTAGTTAATTAGTTCGAATTTTAACCGAGAACTGATAACTCTTTTATTTAATTGTATTTCGACTCGATACTCGATACTGAATACTCGATACTATTTTTACTTTGTTCCAAATAATCGATCGCCAGCATCCCCTAAACCAGGAACTATATAGGCATGGCTATTTAATCCTTCATCAATAGTGGCCGTAAAAATTGCTACATCGGGAAATTTATCATGTATTGCCTTGATTCCCTCCGGTGCAGCGACAAGGCACATAAACTTAATATTTGAGTTGGTATGTTTTTTAACATATTCTATTGTAGCAACAGCAGTTCCTCCAGTAGCAAGCATAGGATCTACCACAATAATATCACGTTTATCTATATCTTTTGGTAATTTTGCATAATAGCTAACTGGCATCAATGTTTCTGGATCACGATACATACCAACATGTCCAACCTTGGCGGAAGGGATAAGCTTTATTATTCCGTCAACCATCCCCAATCCTGCTCTTAAAATTGCTATGATTGCCACTTTTTTTCCTGATATTACTCTACCTTTTGTTTTGGTAATAGGTGTCTCAATATTGACTTCTTTCAATTCTATGTCACGGGTTACTTCATAAGCCATCAAATTTGATAGTTCATCAACTAATTCCCGAAAATCTTTTACATCCGTTTTTTTATCTCTGAGCATAGTAAGTTTGTGTTGAATCAAGGGATGATCAAGAACAACAACGTGATTCAAAATAAATCCTCCTTCAATATTTTTTTTAATTTTTATTTTAATTCATATCATGTCTATTCATTTAATTCATTTTCTGATTATTTTTTATTCCTGGTGGAACTCTTCAATCTTTTTAAGTCGCACGATATGACGTTCTTCTTCACTAAATTCTGTATTGAGCCATGTTTTTACAATATCTATAGCCAAACCTACTCCAATTACTCTTCCGCCCATGGTTAAAATGTTTGAGTCATTATGTTCACGAGTCATCCTGGCTGAAAAAGTATCATGACATAATGCAGCTCTGATTCCTTTTACTTTATTTGCAGCAATAGACATACCAATCCCTGTTCCACAGATTAAAATTCCACACTCAAAATCATCCTCTACAACAGCACGACAAACTTTAAAGGCATAATCTGGATAGTGTACTGATTTTTTATCATTACAGCCAAAATCTTGATAGGAATAACCGGCATTTTTTAAAAAAGCGATAATTTCAGTTTTTAAATCATATCCACCATGGTCACTGCCAATAGCAATATTATTCATATTATGATTCCTTTCTTAAATTTATTATTAATCTGCTAATATCTTGCTCTATTTTTTTACAGGTAATCTCGTAGAAAGACATGCTCTTACCATAAGGGTCGTCTATTTCCTGATTTGTAATAGTTTTGGATTTATTACAATAAGGACTAAATAAAAATATTTTGCTAGCTTCCTTAGGATATTTCTTTTTAAGAAAGTTTAATTGTTGATACGTCATAGTTAAAATATGAGAAGAATTACTTATGAGGTCCTGAGTAGCTGATTTTGATTGATATGTACTAACATCCAATCCACATTTAGCCATACAGATAATAGTTTCTCTGGTGGGTGGGATACCTCCTGTTACTGAAATTCCGGCAGAATCAGATTGGTATTTTAACTCCGGAGCAAATTGTTCTTTCAATTTGTTAAACAAAAACTTGGCCATAACACTACGACAGGTATTTCCCGTACAAACAAACAGGATTATATTTTGTTTCAACTAACTCTCCTCAATAATTATTTATTATCTAATCCCAGTTTAAGTAAATGCAATGATAACTCGATCATTCTGGTAATAATCTTGAAATGTTAATATTTTCTCCTGGAAATATCCAGCACTTTTAATTATTTTATATACAGATTTTTTCTGTTTATGTCCTATCTCCAGTGCCAAAAAAGCATTCTCTTTCTTTAGGTATTCTGAGGATTGGTTTACAATTTTCTGGTAATAGTCTAATCCCTGTCTTCCTCCATAAAGAGCCTTTATTGGTTCATGATAATATACTTCATCGGGTAATTTCAATAATTCAGTTCTACTAATATAAGGAGGATTTGATATTATTCCATCAAAAGAAACCGGTAGGCTTAACTTCTGTATTTTGAAAAAATCTCCATACAAAAAAGTTATTTTATCTACACAAGAAAATTTATTAGCATTCTCCTCAGCTAATTTAATGGCTTCACTTGAGATATCAGAGGCATAAAAATGGATATTTTTATTAGTATTTTGAAAATGATGGCAGATTGATATTGGGATAACGCCTGAACCTGCTCCGATATCAAGGAAAAATAATTTTGTTTTATCGGGCATTACTTCAATTATCTTGATTATTTCTTCAACCAAAATTTCTGTTTCGGGACGTGGAATGAATACACCCTGTTTCATTTTGAATTCCATTCCCATAAAATTTTGATATCCTGTAATGTATTGGACTGGAATACCTTTTAATCTTTTCTCTAACCAATTAGAATAACGTTTTATTTCTCTGGGAGAAATCTCTGAAAACCGATTCAATAACAAATCAAACTTTTCTCTATTTAAAATATAACTTAACAAAATTAGGGATTCTTCAGCAGCCCTGTTATTGTTACTTTCCCTTAATTCTTGCTCACCTTCTGCTAGTATTTCTCCTATTTTCTTAATTTTTTTATCAGTATTATTAGTAATTGAAGTGGACATTTATTTGCTTTCCTTAAAAGATGCAACTAAATCACTTAAGTCACCATCAAGCATTTCTTCTAAATTATGAAAATTCTTATTAATTCTATGGTCAGTAACTCGGTTTTGGGGGAAATTATAGGTTCTTATTCTTTCACTACGGTCTCCTGTCCCCACCTGTTTTCTCCTTTGGTCATCAATTTCCTGATTCTGTTCTCTCTGTAATCTATCAAGCAAACGAGCCCTTAATACTTTGAGGGCCTTGTCTTTATTTTTGTGCTGTGATTTCTCATCCTGACAGGTTACTACCATACCAGTAGGCAAATGAGTAATTCTTACCGCAGAATCAGTAGTATTTACACTTTGCCCTCCCGGTCCTGTAGAACGGAAACGGTCAATTTTCAGGTCATTAGGGTTGATTTCCATCTCAATGTCCTCTGCTTCCGGCAGTATGGCAACGGTAACTGTTGAAGTATGAATTCTCCCCCCGGATTCAGTCACCGGAATTCGCTGGACCCGATGCACTCCGCTCTCCTGTTTTAATGTCCCAAAAACATTTTCTCCTGAAATACCAAAAATAATTTCTTTAAAACCTCCAATCTCGGTAGAATTAGAGTTTATAATCTCAACTTTCCAATTGTTCCTCTCAGCAAATCGTGAATACATACGAAATAAATCACTCACAAATAAAGCGGCTTCATCTCCTCCAGCCCCTGCCCTTATTTCTACAATGATATCTTTCTTATTTCTAGGGTCTTCAGGATGTAAAAGTTCATTCAATTCTTCTATAATTTCATCTTTTTGCTTGGTAAGTAATGTAAGTTCATCATCAATCATTTTTGTAAATTCAGAATCATTCTCCATCTTTTTTAACTGGTTATTTTCCTTAATTTCCTTTTCGATGTCTTTATATTTATGATACAATTGCACAGTTTTTGCAATTTCACTATGTCTCTTTGCTAATTTTTGAAATTGTTCCTGATCAGCAATAATTTTTGGATTTGAAAGACGTTGATTTAAGTCTTCATACTCTTTTTCAATTTCCTCTAGCTCTTTGAACATTTTTTTCACTACCTTTTTTTTAATCTAAGAAGATTCATTTACTATATTGCCATTGCCAGAAAAGTCCTATCTTTTGCTTTTATGCTGTCTATTTATAATTTATTATGTTGTTTTAATTATTTTCTCTTTTCCAGGGGTGACCACAAGTCATTTCCCCTTCAGGACAAGGACCTATTAAACACGAAGGACCGGCATCTTTAAAAATAACAGGGGCTTCTTTCTTGACCAATCGCAACATTTCAATAGCTAATTCTCTTATTTCCCATTGAGCTCTATTACAACACCTTAGCCTAAAAAAATGCATCAATTCCCTGGCATTGGCTGTAAAAATAATGCTTGTACCTATAGCTTGGGGTAGAATATAACGTGCATCTTCAGCGGGTATTTCTTTTTCCAGCATTTCTTGATATAAATTATAACTCTTATTGGTAAGCTCCTTAAATTTAACCAGCAGGTCATTGTCCTTCTGAATACTTTTTGGAATAACATGCTGTTGTTCACTACCAACTTTAACATATCTCTGACTTCTCTGAGAAAAAGAGGCTATACGATGACGCACCAATTGGTGGGAACAAGTCCGTGAGATATTTTCTATTCCGAAAGTAAAAGATATATGTTCTAAAACAGAGTAATGCCCTAACTTCATAATTTTTTTTATTAATTTATCCTGTTTATCTTTATCTATTGATTCTACTATTTCATCTATGTTTTTAGAAGAATAACAAAGGCGGGCTGCTTGTGCTACTATCTTTTCAGGATTTTTGGAATAATTGATTAGTTGTACCTTCATTTTATGATAATTCCTTTTTTATAAATATTTTATTTTTGGGCTTATTTCTAACCTGGTGATGCTGTCTACATCTTGCTTCATAACTCTCCTTGGCACCTATTAATATAGTGGGATCATTATAATCAGCAGGTTTACCATTTACTAAGCGCTGGGTACGGGTAGCAGGTTTACCACAGACCATACATATTGCATGTAGTTTATCTACATATTCTGCAATTGCAAGTAATTTCGGCATAGGCCCGAAGGGTTCTCCCCTAAAATCCTGATCAAGTCCAGCAACAATAACCCTTTTCCCATTGTCAGCCAGAAACTGACAAACGGCAATAATATCTTCATCAAAAAACTGTGCCTCGTCAATTGCAACAACATCAATATCCTGTTTTATTTTAGTTAAAATATCCCTAGAGTGCTCAACACAGTTGGCCTCAATTTTACTTCCATTATGGGAATAGATATATTGAACATGATATCGGTTGTCAATTTTAGGCTTAAATATTTCTACTTTTTTCCTGGCAATCTGTACACGTTTGACTCTTCTTATTAATTCTTCACTTTTACCACTGAACATACTGCCACAAATTATTTCAATGCTTCCTCCTGCACAGGTTTCATGCATTTGATTTCCTCCATCATTTACTACCGGGAGCAAGATTTTCTATAATCCTGTATAAATTTTTAATTAATAATAAAAAACAGAGCATTTGCTCTGTTTTTATATCTTTGTGTGTTTTAAATATTTTTCATTACTGAATTAACCGTTACCTAATTCTATTTTTTATTTTCCTGATCGTTTTCTTCACCTGTTTCATCAGTATCTTGTTCTAAATTATATCTTCGGTTAAATTTTTCAACCCTACCGGCAGAATCAAATATTTTCTGCTTACCGGTAAAAAATGGATGACATGCAGAACATACTTCTACATGGATCTCCTTCTTAGTTGAACGTGTTTCAAATGTATTTCCACACGCACAAATTACTGTTGCTTTTTCGTATTTTGGATGAATCCCTTTTTTCATTTTTTCACCTTCATTCTTATTAGTGCCTTAAAATTTCGAAGAAATTATATCACAATTGGCCGTAACCGTCAAAAACAAATTATTTTTAATTAACAACATCTGAAAATATTTATTCCTTAAAATGATCATTTGTTTATAATAATTCCTGTCTTGGTCTTAAAGTATTATCTATTATTATTTTCATCCTTGATAGTATTTAAGAAATCAATATTGCTCTTGGTCTTCTTTAACTTATTTAATAACAAGCTTATGGCATCAGTGGTACTTTGATTGGACAATGCTCTCCGCATTAGCCAGGCTTTGCTCAGTGTGTCAGCATCCAGTAATAGCTCTTCCTTTCGGGTGCCTGAACGCTTAATATCAATTGCCGGGAAAATTCTACTATCAGATATCTCTCGGTCTAACCGCAATTCCATATTTCCTGTTCCTTTGAACTCTTCAAAAATAACATCATCCATCCGACTACCGGTCTCTACTAATGCAGTCGCTAAGATGGTTAAACTACCACCTTCTTCAATGTTTCGTGCAGCTCCAAAGAATCGTTTGGGATAATACAAGGCAGTCGAATCTAAGCCTCCTGACAAGGTCTTACCACTGGTGGGAATATTTAGATTATAAGCCCTCGCCAATCTGGTAATACTATCCAGTAGAATTACTACATCATGTTTTGTTTCAACTAATCTTTTTGCCCTCTCCAGGACAATTTCTGCAACTTTAATGTGATTACTGATTGGCTGATCAAAGGTTGAACTAATAACTTCGGCATTATTTACAGAACGTCTCATTCCAGTAACTTCTTCTGGTCTTTCGTCAATTAATAAAATCATTAAATTAGTCTCGGGATGATTCATAGTAATGCCATTGGCTATTTTCTCCAACAATATTGTTTTGCCAGCTTTCGGAGGTGATACAATTAAACCTCTTTGTCCCTTCCCAATGGGCGCAAATAAATCAATAACTCGGGTAGAGAGTTCATATGGTTTGGTTTCTAAGTCAAATTTCTCATCAGGGAAAAGTGGAGTAAGGTTTTCAAAATCGATACGATCTTTGGATAATTCCGGGTCTTCATGATTAACTGCCTCAACTTTTAACAGGGCAAAATAACGCTCTCCTTCTTTAGGGTAACGTACCTGACCAGAAACGAGATCACCATTGCTCAGATTAAACCTTTTAATTTGTGAAGGTGATATATATATATCATTAGTACTAGGTAAATACCCCCCCGTTCGCAGGAAACCAAAACCCTCTTTCATGATATCTAATATTCCCTCTGAGAACATGTATCCTTTTTTTTCAGTCTGTGCCTTTAAAATATGAAAAATTAAATCTGTCTTTTTCATTCGCGCACAATTATTGATTTCAAAATCATTTGCAATCTTACATAATTCGTTAATCTTCATTTCTTTTAATTCGTTAAGTTCCAAAATAAAACCCCCTCAAGCTTTTGCTATTTTATAATAAATAATTAAATAATAATAAAATAATTTTCTTTTCTTTCAAAATTATATCTTTTGTTCTTATATCTTATAACATTTTCTTTATCGATCTTATTAATTTAATATTTATCCACTTTTTTGCGGAAATATGCCTTCTACCAATATCAATTATTTGAATTCACCTGTCATCAGACAAACGATGAAAGTAGTACATATTAATCTAATAACAACCATAAACACATTCAATATCAACATTCACTTATAAAAGAAAATTATAGTGGGAAAAATTTCTTGAAGAATAACCCTGGAGTTATTTTTTATGTTTAAATTATACCACTTCCTTCAAAAAAGGCAATACTTTTTAGTATTTTTTGTATTTTGTAATATATAAAGTAAAAGATCTGTCTAAACCTAATTATTTAAAATCTGCAAAATTAATTCATAATCACTTAATTTATCCAAATCAATCATCATTTCTGGATAATTTACCATAACACCTTTAACAGGATAACCAACTATCTTAGCTGCCCTATCTTCGATTTCTTGGACAGTAAGACATCTGAATAAATATTTTATAATAAATTTTACACCTAACAAAGCGATATATTTTTTTAAATCTTTTCTATTTTGAAATACTTCATTTAACAATTCCTCATTCTTATTAAATAAGGAGCTCTCTAATATTACCATATTCCCTCCACAAAAAGTACCTTCCTTTAAACTTGCATAAGAACGGACAGTTTGAGGGAATTTTTTCAAAATCAGCTCTTTTTTTATAAAAGGGTAGTATAAAAAGGCGTCATATTTTTGGCATTCCTTAATAAAATCATCAATCATTTTCCCGGTAATCAAAGGCACATCTGAGGTTAAAATCATAAGTTTTTCATCGTTGTCAATATTATCAATACCAATTTTTACATTCTCTACGAAAGAATCAGTAGAGTCAATAATTTGACTCACTTTTTTCTCAATATGAGGTAACAGGTCTGCCTTTGGTCCTACAACAATAACATTTTGAATTTCCTGTGCCTGGTTCAAGGCATTAACGACATATTCTATCATAGGAACATTGTTTATCATCAACAATGCCTTATTGTTTATTTTGTGGCTACTCTCCAATGAGGTTGTATCTTTTCCACCGGCAAGAATCAAAGCATCCATCTATTACTCCAAATATTATCTTTCTATGCACCCTTCTCAGAAGTATTGGCATTTTTTATTGCTGCCTCAATAAAGCTTACAAACATTGGATGAGGGCGATTTGGTCTGGATTTAAATTCAGGATGAAACTGCATTCCAATAAACCAGGGATGATCTTTTAGTTCAAAGATTTCTACTAAATCATTCTCCAGATTATTTCCACTAAACATTATACCACCTTGCTCAAATTTTGACAAAAAATCATTGTTAAATTCATAGCGGTGACGATGTCTTTCTTTTATTACTTCGCTTTTATATATTTTATAAGCACGGCTCCCTGGCTTTAATTGACAATTATAGTTTCCCAGGCGCATAGTACCTCCTTTGTCAAAAACTTTTTTCTGTTTTTCCATTAATACCAGGATTGGATATGGAGTTTTAGGGTCAAATTCCAGACTATTGGCTCCTTTTAAACCTAGCATACTACGAGCAAATTCCACTAGGGCACATTGCATTCCCAGGCAGATACCCATAAATGGTATTCCGTTAATCCTTGCATACTCAATGGCTTGTATTTTTCCCTCAATGCCTCTTACACCAAAGCCACCTGGGACAAGGACACCATTTATACCTTCCAATAACTTTTCAGTATCATTCTTAAATACAAAGTCTGAATCCATCCTTCTAATATCTATCTTGCATTTATGATAGATACCAGCATGAATCAGTGCTTCATTAATACTCATATAAGCGTCTTTCAAGCGAATATATTTTCCAATAACTCCAATGGTAATTTGCCTCTCCGGATGCTTAAGCCGATAAACCATTTCTTGCCACTGCTGTAAATCAGGTTTTTTTTCAGGTAATCTTAACATATTTACTAGCAAATCACCTAATTTTTGTTCTTCCAACACCAGGGGAACTTCATAAATAGAATCCACATCTCTCATTTCTATGATGCCATTCTTAGGAATATCACAAAATAATGATATTTTTTCTTTCACTGTCTCAGTAAGTCTTGATTGCGAACGACAAATCAATAAATCTGGCTGTATTCCGATTCCTCTCAATTCTTTAATACTGTGCTGTGTAGGCTTGGATTTTATTTCTTTTGCTGCTTTTAAATATGGGAAAAAGGACACATGTACATATAATACATTCTCTTTTCCGATATCATTTCTAAATTGTCTAATAGCTTCTAAAAAGGGAAGGCCTTCAATATCACCGATTGTGCCACCTATCTCAACAATAATTACATCTAGAGGTTCTTCCCCAGGTTTGTTTAATCTTTTGATACTTGTTTTTATTTCATCAGTAATATGAGGTATTATTTGAACAGTTTTGCCCAAAAAATCCCCATGCCTTTCTTTTGAAATAACTGAATTGTAAATTTTACCAGTAGTAATACTATTATCTCTGGTCAAATTATTATCAACAAACCTTTCGTAATGGCCTAAATCTAAATCTGTTTCAGCTCCATCTTCAGTAACAAATGCCTCTCCGTGTTGGAATGGACTCATAGTACCAGCATCAACATTGAGGTATGGATCATGTTTTTGTATAGAAACTCTTAATCCTCTGCTTTTTAATATTCTACCTATAGAAGCAGCCGTAATCCCCTTACCAATTGAGGAAACAACCCCACCTGTTATAAAAATGTATTTTGTCATGTTTTCCCCTTTAAAAAAATCGAGTCCTAAATATAGTTATAAGTAATAAGAACAGTTTTCAGTTTTCAGTTAAGTATAAAATTCATGAAAAATCAAGTTTTTTGAAAATTTCCTCCCCCCCCTCAAGGGGGAGGAAATTAAAGAAAAGTATCTGGTCACAAAAACAATATAATAGTATTTAGTATCGAGTCCAAGAGAAGAAAAAAGAGAAAAGCATTATAAACATCGAAATATCTCTATTATCTTGTTCTTAAACTAAATACTAACGGCTACCTACCAAATACCTTTTTAACTAAAATCCATAAGCAAAAAATATTTTTCTAATTAACTAAATATCAAATACCAACGACTGACTTTATCTTGTCCTTTTCGTTTTTTCGACTGGATACTCGATACTACTTACTCAATATTTATTGCATATCTACTAATAATTTGCAACACTCTCATATTATAATAGCAAATTAAAAAAAAGATAAGACCTTTACATAATTTTTTTAGATTTTTTCTAAATATTGAAAAAGTTAATATGTCAAAACATAAATAGTTGTTTTTTCGGGAAGGCTCGTTTCAGTCACTTCAAAAAATGGCTTACCGATCATATTAATATTTTGTTTTTTATTAAGAAATACAGACAGGGGATCAATTGACCATTTAATTGCATCAGTTTTATAATGCATGGGAATAACTATTATTGGTTTAACCTGATCAATCACCTTTTCTGCTTGAATATAATTAATTGTAAAATACCCACCAACTGGTATAAATAAAATATCAACCTGACCCATTTGTTCTAATTGTTCATTTTCCAGGATATGACCTAAATCACCAAGGTGACATAATGTTAAATTGTTAGTTTTGATTAGAAAAATAGTGTTCTCCCCCCTGTATTTTCCATAAACACTATCATGGTATGAAGAAATGCCTTTAAATATTATTTTGTGTGTATCCCTATTAACTGGACCTTTCAAAACGACGGGTTTCCCTTTGATACCCATAGTATTATTGTGATCATAATGCTCGTGGCTTATGGTAATAATATTAATCTTTTCTTTTGTCATATTATAACCCAATGTTTCATCAAAAGGATCAGTTAAAATATTTATTCCTCGTTCGTTAGTTATTAAAAAACACGAGTGTCCTAACCATCTTATTTTCATTACTGCATCCTTTCATTAGTAAATATCGCACCCGCATAGCGGGTGGCTTTAAGAACCTCTTAAAGAGGTTTAGCTTTTTATCACTTTTTAGCTCTTTTTCTTTCGATTTTTTATTT
>LDZT01009988.1_pt1 | contig 11841 bp, 12 predicted proteins | sample 615521 | NCBI WGS metagenome assembly LDZT01 (sample SAMN03408292, study PRJNA278302) | terrestrial metagenome | isolation source: oil reservoir sample SB1 | place: USA: Alaska, North Slope, Schrader Bluff formation | collected 2011-09
CTATCAAGACAAATATCCTAAAATAATTAGCTTTTTGGTTATGAAAGGAATTTTTTTATTAGAAAAATTCCGTCTTTGGTCAGTGGAAAGGCAATTTAAATAACCCTCATGAGAAAAACTATCGGCATTGATGCGCGAATGTATGGAACCAAAAATGCCGGCATTGGTCGATATACCGCCAATCTAATTGACCACTTAAGTCAATTAAAAAGCTTTGACCAATTTAGCTGGATTTTATTTATCAGAGCCAAAGACCAGCAGACTCTAAAAAAGAAATACCAAAAAAAATTTAGCTACGTTGTTGCTGATTTCCCTCACTATTCACTAGCCGAACAAATCATCTTCCCTATTAAGCTTTACCAACAAAAATGCCATCTTGTCCATTTTCCTCACTTTAACGTTCCGCTTTTTTATTTTCGCCCTTTTGTAGTTACTATCCACGATCTGATTAAACATCAATCACGAGGAAAACAAACTACAACCAGAAAGCCTCTTTTTTATAAAATAAAGTTCTTTTTTTATCGAATAGTCATTGCTCAAGCGATTAAAAAAGCCCAAAAAATTTTTACTCCTAGTCAATTTGTCAAAAGCCAAATTAATAATCATTATCAAATTGACCAGAAAAAAATTGTTGTTACCTACGAAGGAGTAGATGACAAATTTTCAATCCCCAAATCTCAATTTCCCAATAAAAAGAGGAAAGAGATTTTAAAAAAATACCAGATCAAAAAACCCTATCTTCTTTATGTGGGTAGTGTCTATCCTCATAAAAACATTGATCATTTAATTGAAGCGATAAAAATTGCCAAAAAGAAAGTTCCCGATTTGTCCTTAGTAATAGTCTGTTCGCGAAATGTTTTTTGGCAAAGATTAAAAAAGAAAATTCATTCTATTGACGCTGATAATTTTGTTACTTTAACCGGTTTTGTTCCCGACAAAGAACTGGCCCTTCTTTACAAAGAGGCAGAAAGTTTTGTTTTCCCCTCACTAATGGAAGGCTTTGGTCTCCCCCCCCTGGAAGCCATGGCCTCCTCTTGTCCGGTTATTTCCTCTCATGCCGCTTGTTTACCAGAAATTTACGGTAACGCCGCTTTATTTTTCGACCCCCTTGATCCTGAAGATATGGCTGAAAAAATTATCAAAATGGTAACTGACCAAAAGCTTCAAAAAGAATACCGGGTTCGAGGCCGGAAAAAAATTAAAGAGTATTCTTGGCAAAAAATGGCCCAAAAAACTTTTGAGGAATACCGGCAAGTAATTGAAAGAAAACGCCCCAAGCCAAACTTAAAAAAATAAAAACGACTACATGGTTAAATGATTATATAGCTTATATGGCTGGCGCGGATTAAAGTCCGCTACTTCGTTGTTTGGAGTAGCGCAGTTTACTGCGCGCTGGTTTTGGTGCGGACTGTAAGTTCGCTAGTTCAAAAAATGGAACGACCAAGTTTAGCATAGATTTTCAAAACATTAAATCATTAAAAATTGAATAAAAATTAGAAATTAAAATTTTTTTTAATGAGAGTTGCTTTAGTTTACGACTGGCTTGATTCTTGGGGAGGAGCAGAACGACTTCTTTTAAGTTTAGCCGAAATTTTTCCTCAAGCCCCCATCTACACTAGCCTGTATCGACCGAAAAAAGCCGATTTTGCTAAAATTTTCCCCAAAATAGAAACCTCTTTTTTACAAAAATTTTCTTTTTTAGGCCACCGTCTTTTGGCTCCGTTAATGCCCTTAGCTTTCGAAAATTTTAATTTTGACGATTTTGATTTAATTATTTCTATCACCAGCTTTGCCGCCAAGGGCATTATTACCAAACCAGACACTAAGCATCTTTGTTATCTTCTCACCCCAACCCGGTTTTTATGGTTTCCCCACCTGTATCAGGGCCAAAAAATCCCCCGGCCAATTGAAAATTACTTAAAATCTTGGGATAAGATCGCCGCCCAAAGGCCAGATAAAATTATTGCCATTTCTCAAACCGTTCAAGAAAGATGTCAAAAAATTTATAAAAGAGATTGTCCGGTAATTTATCCACCGCTTGATAAAAAATTTCTTTCCTCTAATAAAAATAAAAAAAAGAAAGAAAGGGCAGATTTTTTCTTGATCGTCTCCCGATTAGAAAGACAAAAAAAAGTTGATTTGGCAATTAGGGCCTTTAACGATTTGGGTTGGCCGCTTATTATCATCGGTGCCGGTTCGCAAAAAAAGAAATTAGAAAAACTGGCTAAAAAAAATATTAAATTCTTAGGAAGAGTTTCTGATCAGGAGCTGATTAAATATTACCAACAAGCCCAGGCCCTAATTTTTCCTCAAGAAGAGGACTTTGGCCTGGTTATCCTAGAAGCCTTAGCTCAAAAAACACCGGTTATTGCTTATCGGGCTGGAGGGGCCACAGAAACGATTCAGGAGGGGGAAAACGGCCTCTTCTTTTATCCTCAAAGCAGCGCTATTCTTAAAAAAACCTTGTTAAAATATCATAAAAATGATTATAATAAGAACAACTTTCGTTTTGAGCCAGATAAATTCAGCCAAGAAAGTTTTATTTCTTCTTGGCAAAAAATAATTAAAAATTATGTCGAAAGTTAAACAACACACCTTTGTTTTAATTGTTTGCGGAGGAGGAGGGACTCGTTTGTGGCCTGCCTCAACTAGCCAAAAACCAAAGCAATTTATTAATCTTTTTGGACAAAAAACTCTATTTCAAAAAACTCTTGATCGAGCCAAAGAAATCGCCCCCTATAGCCGAATCTTTATTATCGCTGGAGCCCAATACGTCAGCGATATTTTAAAATCCGATCTCAACATTAATCCGGCCAATGTTTTAATTGAACCGGATAAAAAACACACTGCTATTGCCATCGCCGCTGGAGCAGCAGCTATTGCCAATGTTGATCCTGAAGCAATCATTGTTAATCTTTGGTCTGATCATTTAATTGAAACCAAAGAACAGTTTTCCCAAGATGTTAAAGAAGCGGCAAAGGCCGCTTTTGAAGAAAAGGCTCTAGTAGCTTTAGGCGTCAAACCTACCTTTCCTCACACCGGCTTTGGTTATTTGGAAGCAGGAGAAAAAATCAAAAAAAATCTTTTTAAAGTTAGAAAATTTTTGGAAAAACCCGATCTTAACCGGGCCAAACAATTTGTTAAGGCGGGAAATTTTTATTGGAATTTAGGAACTTATATTTGGCAAGTAGATACTTTCTTTTCCGAACTTTCCAAAACCTCTCCCGGGCTATACAAGCAAACATTAACCATCAAAAAAGCCTGGAAAAAACAAAATTATTGGCCCATTCTAAAAAAAGTTTATCAAGAAGTTGAACCAGTGGCCATCGATGTGGCTGTTTCAGAAAAAAGCACCAACCTTCTTTTGCTATCAGCCGATTTTGATTGGCAGGATGTTGGTGATTGGCAAGCAGTTTGGGAAATAAAAGAAAAAGACCAACAAAAAAACGTTTTCATCGGCCAAAACCGTTCTTTATGGATTAATGTTGATAGTCAAAATTGCCTAGTTAGCCCAAAGAAAAAATTAATTGCTACTGCCGGAGTAAAAAACTTAATTATCGTTGACTCCCCGGAAGGACTGCTAATCTGTAATAAGAACCAAAGCCAAAAAGTCAAAGAATTGGTCGAAAAATTAACCGAATAAAATGAAAGAGCAATATTATTATCCTCTTAAACGATTTTCTGATATTTTTCTTTCAATTATTATTGGTGTCTTATCTTTCCCTATTTGTCTTCTTAGCGCTATTGCTATTAAGCTGGATAGTCAAGGACCAATTTTGGCTGACGTTCCTCCTCGAGTAGGGAAAAACCGCCAACCTTTTAAAATTTTTAAATTCCGCTCAATGGTTCCCAACGCCCACCAAATGATCAGGCAGGATCCAAAACTAAAAAAAGTTTTTGCCGAACTTAAAAAAAATAATTTTAAACTTAAAGATGATCCCCGAATCACCCGGGTGGGTAAATTTATCCGCAAATATTCTATTGACGAACTGCCTCAACTAATTAACGTTATAAAGGGAGAAATGAGTTTGGTCGGACCCCGACCCTATTATGCCGACGAATTGGCCGAATACGAAAAACGCTTTCCTCAAACTAAAGATCTGGTTAACGAAGCCCTGACGGTAAAGCCGGGTATTACTGGTTTGTGGCAAGTATCGGGCCGTTCTGATGTTGATTTTGAAGAGCGAATTGCTCTAGACGCCCGATATGCTAGACGAAAAAGTCTTCTTGATGATATAGTGATATTAGCCAAATCTCCCTGGGTGGTTTTAACCGGGAAGGGAGCATCGTAATAGTATCTAGTATTTAGTATTTAGTATTTAGTATTTAGTATCTAGTATTTAAGTATTTAGTTAGTAAAAACGTGAAAATTAAGCTGCCGAACTTGAAGATATTCAAGAAAAAAGACCAAGAAAATCCTCAACCAGGAATCAAAGAAGTGTCAATAGGCAAGACCAACAAAAACAAGAAAAAAAAGACGCTTCTTTTTTGTTTTCTCGGTGTCCTGGTGGTTTTGGCTGTTTTAGCCTGGTTTTTTGCTTTATCACCAGTTTTAGCCTTAAAAAATAACCTTGAAAAGGGTCAAGTCTTGGCAACAGAAGCTAAACAGGGGCTCGCAGAAAAAAACCTCTCTTTTTTGAAAGAAAAAATTTCCCAAGGAGAAGATTTGTTATTTGATTCCCGCCAGGAAGTTAAAAGAATGGCCTGGCTAAAAATTATTCCCATTGCCAATAAATATTTTGCTAATCTAGACTATTCTCTCTTAGCGGCAGAAAAATTGGTTGATGTAGGCAGATTAACTATTGACGCCGTTGCTCCATACGCTGATATCTTAGGCTTTAAACAAGAAGACAATAGCGCCGAAAAAGAAGAAGAAAAAACTCAAGATCGCATCCAGTTCTTAATGGAAACCGGCCCGGAGCTAGCCAAAAACATTGACGATATTGCTCAAGACGTTAAAGAAGCCAAGGAGCTGTTGGCTGAAGTTGACACTAAATATTTACCCGAGGATTTCCGTGGCCAACCGATAAGAAGTTATTTTATTAGTCTTAAAGAGATTTTAGAGGAAAACCTAACCTTTATCAGCGGGCTAAAACCGGCCCTAGAAAACCTCCCCTACTTTCTTGGTCAAGACGGAACCCGCACCTATTTGGTTATCTTTCAAAATGATTCCGAACTAAGGCCAAGTGGCGGCTTTTTAACCGCTTATGCAATTTTAGAAGTTGAAAACGGGCAAGTAACCCCGGTTCTTTCCCAAGATATTTACGATCTTGACGCCCGATTTGGCCGCCGGATTGAAGCTCCTCGACCAATCGCCGAACATCTGCCTAATGTTTACTATTGGAACTTGCGTGATATGAACTTGTCGCCGGATTTTACTATTTCCATGAACACTTTTTATCAGCATTATCAAACCATTCCGGGAGCCAGAGAAGTAGAAGGAATTTTGGCTGTTGACACCAAATTTTTATCCTCGCTTTTAGAGGTGTTAGGTCCTATCGGAGTAGCCGGTTGGGGAGATTTTTCTGCCGAACCCGATGACCGCTGCGGCGGCTGCCCCCAAGTAGTTTACCAATTAGAATCAATTATCACCCGGCCCTTGGGGACTTTAGTTTCTGACCGTAAGGCCGTTATTGGGCCACTAATGCACTCTATTCTTCTTAACATGACCGGTTCTCCGGCAAAAAAAATTCCTGACCTTTTTCAGGCCATAATCGGCGGCATTAGACAAAAAAATGTTCTCTTTTATGCTCTAGAAGAAGATAAACAAGCAGCAATCGAAGGACTTGATATGTCAGGAAGAATTAAAGATTTTCCTCAGGGAGATTATTTCCTTCTTAATGACACTAATTTTGCCGGAGCCAAATCCAATCTTTTCATTGAGCAAGAAATAGAACAAAAATTTATCGTTGATAAAGAAGGAAAAATAACTAAAGAGATAAAAATAAAATACGCCAATCCCGCCCCCGCCTCTGATTGTAATTTAGAAAGCGGCGGTCTTTGTTTAAATGGTCTTTATCGTAATTGGTTTAGAATCTATGTTCCCCAAGGGAGTCGGTTAATTGAAATGAAGGGATCAGAAACCGAACCACTGGTTTATGAAGAATTGGGGAAAACTGTTTTTGAGGGTTTTTATGGTGATAAATATCCCCTTTACCCTGATGGAGGCACTAATACCATTAGCTTAAAATACCAATTACCATTTAAATACGATTCTAGTAATAAATTTTTATTCTTAATTCAAAAACAACCCGGCACCAAAAATCACCCCTATCGGGTTTGTTGGAATGATGACTGTCAAGAATTTAACCTGGAAGGGGACAAGGTTCTTGATTTTTAGCTATTTATGCGCTCCTATAAAATCAGGGGGATTATTATCGGCCGCCGAAATTTCTCCGAAACTGATCGAGTAATTACCATCTTAACTGAGAATAAGGGCAAGCAAGTTTTCTTGGCCAAGGGGGTAAGAAAAATCACTTCTCAGCGAGGGCCTCGAGTGGAAATGTTTAATTACATTAAAGCCCAAATCCACCAAGGGAAAACCTGGGATATTTTAGGAGAAGTGGAAACTATCAGAAGATTTGAAGTTTTAAGAAAAAACCTGCCTCGAGTAGCAGCCGCTTATGAAATTTGCGAATTAGCCGATCGTCTAATCCCCGAAAACGATCATTATCCAGATCTTCCTGCTCTCCTCCTTAATCAACTTAGCACTCTTAATCAAACTGACCCTGTCAACCTAAACAATTTTTTGCTTAATTTTAAAACCCGTCTATTGGTTTTGACTGGTTTTTGGCCGGAAGGTAAAAAAATGTCCGAAGAAAAAATCAACCATTTCATAGAAGATCTTATTCATGCTAAAATTAAAAGCAAAAGTCTGCAAATACAATGAACAATCTAGACAAAATTGTTTCTTTAGCCAAAAGGCGAGGGTTTGTTTTCCAAAATTCTGAAATCTATGGCGGCGTATCGGGTATTTTTGATTACGGCCCCTTGGGGGTGGAAATGCAGAAAAATATCAAAAATCTTTGGTGGCAAGAAATTGTTCACAGCCGGCCCAACGTTGTCGGTATTAATGGGGCAATTATTACTCACCCTCGAGTTTGGAAGGCTTCCGGTCACGTTAGTCATTTTACTGACCCGTTAGTTGATTGTAAAAATTGTAAAAAGCGCTTCCGTCCTGATGATTTAACTAAAAAAGGACGTTGTCCGGAGTGTGGTGGAGAAGTGGGAAAGCCGAGAAAGTTTAATATTCTAGTAGAAACTGGTTTAGGGGTAATCGAGGGAGAGAAAGACACCTATTACCTTCGCGGCGAAGCCTGTCAAAATATCTATCTAAACTATGAAAATGTTTTGAAATCAACCCGACAAAAGATTCCCTTTGGCATCGCCCAAATAGGCAAAGCCTTCCGAAACGAAATTACCCCCAAGCAGTTTCTTTATCGACAAAGAGAATTCGAGCAGTGGGATTTGCAGTTTTTTGTTAACCCCAAAGAGGCTAAAAAATGGTATGAATATTGGAAAAAGGAAAGAATGGCCTGGTATCAAAGTCTGATTAACAACCCGGATCGAATTCGATTCCGAAAACACCAAAAAAATGAACTAGCCCATTATGCTAAAATTGCCTACGATATTGAGTTTAAGACTTCTTTTGCCGATTGGCAGGAGTGGGAAGGGATTCATTGGCGAGGCGATTGGGATTTGTCTCGCCATGGTAAATTTTCGGGTCACGACTTTACCTATCAAAATCCCAAAACAGGAGAGAAGTTCTTGCCCTGGGTTGTAGAAACTTCCGGTGGAGTTGACCGAACTTTCCTTTATCTTCTCGAAGACGCTTACACCGAAGAAAAGGTTAATAACCAAACTCGAATCGTCCTTAAGTTAAAACCCCAAATTGCCCCTATTAAAGTGGCCATTTTCCCTCTGGTAGCCAATAAAAAAAAGCTAATAAACACCGCCCAAGATATTTTTAATCAGCTTAAGAAAGAGCTAGCGGTTGACTGGGACGATAACGGTAATATTGGCAAACGCTATCGCCGTCAAGATGAAATTGGCACCCCCTGGTGTTTAACGGTTGATTATGATACTCTAAAAAACCAGACCGTGACCATTCGAGACCGAGATACCATGAAACAAGAAAGGATCGTCATTGACCAGCTCTTAGGCTTTTTCAAAGAAAAATTGAAAAATGACTATTAGTTTAAACAAAAAACAAAAAATTGTTTTGGCCATAATCGCCTTGGCTCTAATTGGGGGAGGAGTATTTTTGGTCAGCAGAAAGCCAAAAGATACCCCGGAAGAAATAGTTAAACTACCCCCTCAAGCCGAACCCCTGACTATCAATGAAATGCCCGTTGTCAGGTTAACGCCCAAAGAGGGCGGCCACAAACTGACTCTTTATTTAGCTTCCCAACAGGAACTAACCGATAATAAAATAGAATACGAACTAATTTATTACCTGGAGGACGGTCTTTCCAAGGGGGCAATAGGAGAAATTAAATTAGAAAATGGTAAAGGGGAAAAAGAAATTCTCTTAGGAACTTGTTCTCGTGATATCTGTCGTTATGATGAGGGAGTAACCGGAGGCGAAGTAATAATCAGTCTGGCCAAAAATGGCCAACTGCATTCATTTGAAACTAAATTTAGCTTTTTAACCAGCTCCTCCCCCTATCAAACTAAAGGAGTAACAATCACTACCGACAATGGCCCTCTGCTTATTTTAATTGGCGGAGGCCTACCGGGACCAATTGCTGATAATCAAAAAATTTTAGTCGGGCCAGTAGTTATTAGTAGCGAAATCGCTTCGGAAACAGTAAATATCGAGCCGGAGGAAGGAATCATTCTGGCTTGGAACAAAAACGTCTGGGAAGAGGTTAAAGAAACACAAAATCTTTCTCCGGGAACCTACCTTATCGTCAATCAATAATCTCCCCAAATAAAACCACCCCTTGTTAACCCCCGGGGTTCGTGGACGTGAACCCCGGGGGTTAACAGAGGCTATTGATTTTTCTTAATCGTTTTTTCTCTATGAAAATCTAATTGCCGACTAATATAGTCCCGATAATTCTTACTGCTATTGCCAAATAACGATAAAATTATCTTTTTATTAAGAAAATTGTATTGGGGGCGCAAACCTAAATAATCAGGCAAAGACGACCAAGGATAGGTCCATAAATCTTTTTTCTTAACAAGAAAAGCGGCATAAATATTGGTGTGGACATAACTAGAGGTATACATTAATTGATTATCATCTTCAATACGGACCCCCACAAAAGTTGATTGAAATAAGGGGCCCTTTCTTTTATTTTTAATATTAAATTGCCGAGCGTGACTATTTTGGAGATTGCCCATAAAAATTTGAATTCCGTTCTTTTTAATTTCCTTAACAATCATGTGAAAATGGTTGGGTAATAACTGAAAAGCCAAAATCTCAATCAAGGGACTATCTGATTTATTTCGCTTATCTAAAAACTTCTTCTTTTCTTCCGGAGATTGTCTGGAAAAATTGGAAAAGCTTGTCTTCGATAAAAAACGATAAAATTCAACTTTCTCAAGAAAAGTTGAGTAATCATTATTGTCTTTAAAAATAATCTGATTGCCAACACCGTGGTTAGTCAAATGGTAAACCTCTCCCGGAGAAAACTTAAGCTTACGATAAGGCATAAATATTTTTTTTAAAATACTCTTTCTATTAACCTCCTGTCAACCCCCGGGGTTAGTAAACTTTGTGAACCCCGGGGGTTGGTAAAATTTACCTCTTGACAAGATATTCTTGTTTGGTGCAAAATGTAGAAAAGTGGTGAAAAATAGTTAATAATTAACTTAAAGCAGGGTGTTTTTTGGTGAATATCAGGTTCGATTCCAAAAAGATAAAAATCGCTTAGCCTTACCGGCTAAAATCAGAAACCAAATTAAGGGAGAAGAGGTGGTTCTAGCTCAAGGATTCGACGGTTGTATTTTTGGCTACGAGAAGGGAGAATGGCAAAAATTCACTAAAAAAGAGCTATCCGGGTCGGTAACGGAAAAGAGAAGCCGGCAAATAAGAAGACATCTTTTCTCCGGTGCCGCAATTGTTAATTATGATACTCAAGGGCGGACCGTCATTCCTCAAAACTTGGTTAACTATGCTAACTTATCCGGCAACCAAGCAATCATTATCGGTGCCGGTGATCATTTCGAAATTTGGAATAGCCGCGAATGGCAAAAATACTTAACCGAAAGTAAAAAAGAGGTTTGGGAATGATTTTTCACCAACCAGCACTTTTAAAAGAAACAATTGATTTTTTAAAGGTCGAGCCGGGCCAAATATTTATTGATACCACCCTAGGAGGCGGGGGACATGCTCAAGAAATTATTCGGCGCGGTGGTTTAGTTATCGGTATCGACCAAGATCCTGAGGCTCTGGTCCGGGCGCAAAAAAAATTGCGTTCCGCCTGCCCTGTCGTTCTTTCGGACAAGCAAAGAACGACCATTAACCAGACCTCAGGATTTAACCAAAAACCCTTTTGTTTGGTTGAAGATAATTTTGCCAACTTAACCGAAATTACCCAAAAGCTAAAAATAGCCAAGGTGGCCGGAATTTTATTTGATCTGGGCACTTCTTATCATCAACTAACCAGCAATCAAAGGGGTTTCTCTTTTGAAAGCGACCAGCTTGATATGAGGATGAGCCCAAAGCTAGAAGTTACGGCTGCTGATCTAGTTGCTGCCTTATCGGAAAAAGAGCTTAGTCAAATTTTTACCAAATTTTCTCAAGAAGAAAAAGCCAAAAGTATTGCCAGAGCCATTGTCAAAGAAAGAAAAATCGCTCCTATTAGAAGCGGGAAAAGGTTAGCAAAAATTGTTAGCAAGGCAACGGGAAAAAGGAAAGGAAAAATTCACCCGGCCACTAAAGTTTTCCAGGCTCTAAGAATTGCCGTTAATGACGAGCTTGGCAATTTAGAAAAAGGTCTCCGGCAAGCAGTGCCGCTTTTAGACCAAAACGGCCGTTTAGCGATAATTAGTTTTCATGAGGGAGAAGATCGTCTGGTAAAAAATTTCTTTTGCCAGCAAGAAAAAGAAAAAAAATTAACTATTATCACCAAAAAACCAATTGTTCCCAAAAAGAAGGAAATAGAAAAAAATCCCAGATCAAGAAGCGCCAAATTAAGAGTCGCCCAAAAACGATTATGAAACAAAATAAAGATAATGCTCATCACCGCTATCGCAGCTTGCTAGTTTTTTTGAGCTTTGCTACCGTTAGCCTGATAATTGCCCAGGTTTTAGCCTTTATCTTTTTTAATTCTCAGGCCGAATCTTTAACCAAAATAAACCAAGAAAAGGAGCGCCTTTCTCTAGAAAATCATCAGCTTAAAAAAGAAATCAACCAACTTACTTCGCTACCTGTTTTAGAAGAAAGGGCTAAAAAGCTAGGTTTTTTGTCTCCTGCTAATCAAGGACCTTGGTCCTCGATAATCTATCTTACCAAACAAACACCAATCGCCTCAGCTAACTAACCATGGCTAAAAACAGAATCCGTATCTTGAGTTTGGTTATCGGCGGATTTTTTGTCGCCATACTTTTCCGTCTTTTTTGGTGGCAAGTTATTAATCGCGACCAGTTGTTGGCTCAAGCCGAAAATCAGCACCAGCAAGAAAATCTTATTCCAGCCAAAAGGGGCAGTATTCTTTACCAAGACGATTATCCTCTTGCCTTAGACCAACCAACTTTAAATCTCCACGTTTTCAAGCCGGAATTAGAAATTAGCCCCGAAGAGCTTATTAGTCGCCTTGAGCCAATTATTTTTATTGATGATCGGCAATCAGAAAAAAAACGATGGGGACAAGCCAAACGATATCGGAAATG
>LDZT01005173.1_pt1 | contig 11837 bp, 10 predicted proteins | sample 615521 | NCBI WGS metagenome assembly LDZT01 (sample SAMN03408292, study PRJNA278302) | terrestrial metagenome | isolation source: oil reservoir sample SB1 | place: USA: Alaska, North Slope, Schrader Bluff formation | collected 2011-09
CGCGCCGACTGCCTCGAACTCAGGCGTGAAGAACGTTTCGTTCGCCAGCAGCGCCGTACCAGCCCGCCGGTAACCGCGCACGTTGCGCGACATCCGCAGCATCGTGGCCGACGCCTGTTCCGGCGTGGCCTCCCAGTTCATGGCACGATCGGGTGCGATGCCGATCCGCTGGCTCGCCGCGTAGGAGTCCTGGTTGGCGCCGAGGTAGATGAACTCGTATCCCTTGTCCTCGCGGCGATCGCTGATCATACGGAAGACCGCACGCTGGTCGAACTCACGGCTGGAGTTCTCCTGGCCGTCGGTCATGATCACGAAGAGGACCTGGTCGGGGTGATGCTGCGCCACGTAGTCGTCCGTGATGCTCATGGTGTGCGCGATCGCGTCGTAGAGCGCGGTCATGCCGTCTGGGTGATACGTCTCATGGTTGAGCGGGGCCACGTGCCGCACCGGCACCGCCGATGCGACCGTCTCGAACCGCGTGTCGAACAGCGTGAGCGTCATGCGTGCGTCGCCGCCCTCGCGCTGCTGATCGCCGAGGAACTCGTTGAAGCCCGAGATAGTGGCCTCCCGGATCGAGCTCATCGACCCGCTCTTGTCGAGCACGAAGTTGATGAGGATGCTCCGCTCCTCCTGGCGCTTCGGTGTCGCTTTGCTGGCCATGGTGGACCCCCTTCTTCTCATCCGCCCTGCCGAGTATGGCCGGTCGGTCTGACATCCCTGGCAATAGGTGTTTGCCAACCCTGTCAAATGGATAGTACCCGCCCTTTGTCATTTCTGTCAAATCATTTGCCAGAGGTGTAGAATGGGACCGTACGGAGCAGCGATACGGATGCGGGGGTTGGTCATGAGCGAACTCGAGTTCGGCCGGAAGCTTCGCGCGCTCAGGCACGAACGCAGCGAGACGCTCGAGGACGTGTCGACCGCCACGGGGCTCTCCGTGGCGATGCTCTCGCGCGTGGAGCGCGGCCAGCGGCTCCCCTCCCCCGAGAGCGTGGAGGCGCTGGCGCAGCACTTCGGCCTGCCCACCGAGGACCTCATGCGCGAGACGATCGCGAACAGGATCGTGAACAGCTACGGGCGTGAGTGGACGGGGACTGTAGCCGAGGAGGCGCCGGCCGGGCCGATCCTCGCCAACAGGCTGGGGTCCTACGGGGACATCCTGCCGAATCGTGCGGTCGCAGCGCCGAGTGTTGCGAGTTCTGCGAACCGGGCGCCGGAGGTTCATCGCATGGAGCTCGCAGATTCGCTACAGCCCAGGTCAGCGGATGTGCGAACCACACCATCGAGACGCGCCGGGACCGTGTTCAGCGCGCGGCCCGTGGAGGAGTTGTTCGAGGGGGACGCAGCGCGAGACTCACTCGCCGACTCCATCCGCGTGGCCGAGGTGGCGCTCGAGAGCGCGATGCGCGCAGTGCGCCGGGCGCAGGCGAGCGGCGACCCCCGGCAGGTGGCGGAGGCCGAGCGGGTGCTCGAGCGGCTGCGAGGGATGATCGGGTAAGGGCCTGACGCGAGTCGTGGAGAACAGCGGCTACGGCCCCAGTGTAGTCAGGGCTCCTGCAGTCGCAGATTTCGATGTCAAGATCGGGCGATGGGCACCCATGACCGACCCGCTACTCGTCGCGCATGAGTTTGCGAAGAGCGGCTGTGGCGGGAAGCACGGGGACTCCACTGGCGGGATGCCAGCGAACTCAAGAAGCGACGACACCGGAAGATGCGAGACCGCGCCTATCCGCTCCTCCTCACATCCCAGGTCGACATGGAAGGACTCGAACACTCGCCCGGCGAGCACGGAACGCACGGCGCACCGTAGCGGTACGTCCACGGCGGATGCTCGCGCCACATCGAACTGCAAGTGGTCACCAAGATCGAGCAGAGCAGCCGAGACGAGCAGGTTGAGTGCGGTCTCCGCCCGCTCCCGCGTGTGCAAGTCGATATCCCTGGTCGTGCGCGCCCGGTCCTGAAGTCGCAACTGGAGCGCCAATCCGCCCTTGAGAACCCACGCATCCGGCTCCTGCTCGAGTAGCCGTGAGCGCCATGCGGAAGGCCGACGCGCTCTCGTACTTCATCGCTGCGCGCGTTCCAGCAGAGACCGCATTCGTCCGCCACGCTTACGAGCGTACTCACGGAGTCGTGACGTTGTAGTAAGCCCACGGCCGAGGGCCTCGTCGATAGCCTGCAGGACGATCTCGTCGGAGAGTCCGCTGCGAGCAACGTCTGCGATCGTGCGCTCCACAGTCGTGACCCTCACACCATCACGTTCCGTGATCTCGCCTGCCTCGAGCCTGCCGGTGTGGAGCCTCAGACCGGGTCGACGCCGCGAGGCGGTCCGGGGCACTGTGACATGCACCTCGCCGGGCAGGATGTCCGAGAGGTCCCACAGCACGAGCGCACTCTCGTGCGAGACTGCCGCCGAATCCCCGGTGCGCAGGGAGGCGACCACGAGATCCGAATGCGGAGATTCGGGGTAGCGCCGCAGGCGGTAGATGCCGTGGTCGACCCGCTCCAGATTCCCGGCGGCCGCGTGATGCGCCAGCAGCGCCCGCGAGTATCCGGCCTCCGCCGCCTGCGCCGTAGTGAAGTAACCGGCGCGAGTCTCAGCAGTGAGGTACAGCGCGTCCTCGCTGGGAGAGTCCTCTGAACCGTTGTGTGCGTAATGTATCGCTTTCTTTGACATACCGCACACATTACTCGCGTTGAGAGCGAAGAGCAAGGCTCATGAAACGCGAAACCCGCCAAGATCGACTTACGGCCTGAACCCCACCGGATTCCGCGGCTTCAGCGGCGGCGCTGTCAGGGCTTGGATTGCCTGAATGATGACTCTGAACTGCTCGTCGTAGCGCAATTCCATGTCGTCGAGCCGACGTGCCAGATCAGCGTTCTCCGTGAGGATTTCGCGGAGCCGCACGAACGCACGCATGATCTGCACGTTCACCGCAACCGCATTGGGGCTACGCAGCACGCTGGAGAGCATGGCGATGCCCTGTTCTGTGAAGGCGAGCGGCGGTGTTCGGCGCCCGCCCCAGCCATCGGTGGCCGATGCCGCGCTCCTGAGGGCCGTCCACTCCTCCGGTGTCAGCTCGAACATGAAGTCTGGAGGGAAACGGTCGGGGTTGCGGCGAACGGCCTGTACCAGCGTGCGTGTCTCCACCCCGTAGAGCGCGGCGAGGTCAGCATCAAGGATGACCCGCGTATCCCGGGCGACACGAATGCGCAACTCCGCAGCCTCAACCGGTATCAGGGCGGTTTCGTCCGTCATCGCTCCCCCCAACTTGAAATCACAGTTTGTGATGTCAAGATCGTTTCCCCTGGTCACAGGGTTGACTTGAAATCACAGAGTACTCCCCCGTCACCCATGATAGAACACGTGTTCGATTGGTCAAGATGCCGAGGAGGGTGAGCCGCCCCCGCCCCTCTGCTACCCTTGTCCCAGCCCCATCCGCTCCCCCTCACGGAGCCGCCGATGCTCGTGTACCAGGCCACCAAGCGCGAGTTCATGGACGACGTGGAAGCCGACGCCATCGCCGACGCCATCACGGCCGCCTTCGAGCGCAAGCTCCACCGCGCGAACCCTGCCGAGGTGACGAGCTGGCGCAACTCGATGGAGTACATGTACAAGGTGCTCAACACGCCCGCGCTGCCCGACGGCTGCGGCGTGGCGATCGAGTTCAGCGTGCCCTACACGAGCAGCCGCATCGACTTCCTGCTCACCGGCCGACAGGACGGCGAGCACGACGCCGCAGTGATCGTGGAGCTCAAGCAGTGGCAGGCGCTCGAGGCGCTCCCCGCCAAGGACGGCGTGGTCCGCACGTTCGTGGGCGGCGCCCACCGCGAGACCGCGCACCCCTCGTACCAGGCGTGGTCGTACGCGCGGATGATCGAGGACTACAACGAGGCCGTCCGTCAGGCCGAGATCGAGCTCGTACCCTGCGCGTACCTGCACAACTACCGCGAGAGCCCCGTGCACGACCCGCTGCGCGACCCCGCCTATCTCGAGTACCTCGAGCGCGCGCCTGCGTTCTGCAGCGGCGACGCGCTCAAGCTGCGCGACTTCATCTGCCGCCACATCACGCACGCCGACGACGGTCAGGTGCTCTACCACATCGAGAGCGGCAAGCTGCGGCCGTCCAAGTCGCTGCAGGACGCGCTTTCCGGCATGCTCGCCGGCAACGACGAGTTCGTGATGATCGACGACCAGAAGGTCATCTTCGAGTCCGCGGTCGCCCTCGCGCTCGAGGCGCGGCGCACCGGCGAGAAGCACGTGATGATCGTGCGGGGCGGCCCGGGCACCGGCAAGTCGGTCGTGGCGGTGAACCTGCTCGTGCGTCTCACTGCCGAGGAGATGACGGCCCAGTACGTCTCCAAGAACAGCGCGCCGCGCAACGTCTACTCGACGCTCCTGCGCGGCAAGCACAAGGCGACGTACATCAAGAACCTCTTCCGGGGCCCGGGCAAGTTCCACGAGCACACGGGCGATCCGCTTGACGCGCTCGTCATCGACGAAGCCCACCGGCTCAACGAGAAGTCGGGCCTCTACGGCAACGAGGGCGAGAACCAGATCAAGGAGATCATCGCGGCGTCGCGCTTCAGCATCTTCTTCATCGACGAGAGCCAGCGGGTCACGATCAAGGACATCGGCACTGTGTCCGACATCCACACGCACGCGAAGGCCGCCAGGGCGCACATCCACGAGGCAGAGTTGCGCTCGCAGTTCCGCTGCAACGGATCCGAGGGCTACCTCACGTGGCTCGACGACGTGCTGGGTATCCGCCCGGCCGGGGAGGACGTGGCCGACCTCGACTACGACTTCCAGGTGTTCGACGACCCCAACGCCATGCACGCGGCAATCGAAGAGCGCAACCGCGCGGCCAACAAGGCGCGCGTGGTGGCCGGCTACTGCTGGGAGTGGCCGACGGGCGCCGCTCGCGCGAACCCCAACCACCACGACGTGGTCATCCCGGAGCACGGTTACGCGCGCTCGTGGAACCTCACCAGCACCGACACGTGGGCGATCGACGCCGGGTCGGTCGACCAGGTGGGCTGCATACACACGTGTCAGGGTCTCGAGTTCGACTACGTGGGCGTGATCGTCGGTGACGACATGCGCCTCGAGGACGGCCGCGTGGTGACCGACTACACCAAGCGTGCGAAGACCGACGCCGCACTCAAGGGCATCAAGTCGCTCGCGAAGACCGACCCCGGGCGTGCCGCCCGCATCGCCGATGAACTCATCCGCAATACCTACCGCGTGCTCATGACGCGCGGAATGAAGGGCTGCTACGTGTTCTGCACCGACCCGGCGCTCGCCGACTATCTGCGCAGCCGCGTGCCGAAGGGCAGCTACGCGCTCACGCCGACCGCTCCCCCGCTTGCCGCCGAAGACCCCCTGGAGGGCTGATACCGATGCTCGACGACCTCACCCGGCAGATCGTGGCGTTCCGCGACGAGCGCGACTGGAAGCAGTTCCACTCGCCGAAGAACCTCGCCGCGAGCATCAGCATCGAGGCCGCCGAGCTGCTGGAATGCTTCCAGTGGAGCAGCGACGAGACGATCGCCGAGGACGTGGAGAAGCGTCGCAGCGAGATCGAAGAGGAGATCGCCGACGTGCTGATCTACGCGCTGCTACTCGCGCACGACACGGGCATCAATCCTGCTGAAGCGGTGCAGCGGAAGCTCGCGAAGAACGAGGCGAAGTACCCTGCCGAGAAGGCGAAGGGCAGCAGGGCGAAGTACACGGAGTTGTAGCGGTCTTGCAGATAACCCGCGAGAGAAGCGAGTCGGGTTGATTCGGGGCAAGTAGGCGGCCGGGCCATGGGAGATCGCTCGGCTGGAGACCTGCTGGTATCGCCGCGCGCCAGCAACCCGAGGGCCTACTCCGCGAGGACCTCATCGCGCACCGTCTCATCACCCAGATAGCACTGACACACATGCTCATCTAGTCTGAATACGAGCAGGAGTGTGTCGTCAGGCTCTGCACCGCTCTTGCGCAGGAATCGCCTGACTCCCCATGCCGCTTGCTCCTTCACCACCAACGTTCCGCTCGGCCTACCGCTCGGGTCCTCCAATGTGTGTTCGCCGACGATGAAGTCGCGCACGACCGTCGGAACGGCCAGGACCGCCGCCTGGACAGTGTTGGCGCTGAGATGGTATGCCACCCAGAGTCTCCCATCGTCGGTCCAACCGCAGTCCTGAAGTACTCGATTCCGCTGCGCCGCGACAGTGAGCGCATCTAGTGCATCCGTCGAGACGTCGACCCCCGAGAGGCCATACACGCACGGCGCGTACTTCCTGATGACCGGTGACTGCGACATCCGTTGTTTGAATGCAGAGTCCCCGACACCGTAGTCGAGAGCGACCCTCCTGAGGTTGTCGAAACGCATCACGCCGCCATGCTCCAGAATCACCTCGACGATGATGTACTCAGTATCGGACAGGTACTCCTCGCGAGAGTACGGCTGCAACGACTTGATCACGTTGTCTGAACGCTCCAACTCTGGGACAGCTTCTGCAAAAGCTAGGAGGATGCGCGCAGGAGGCGCGTAGCCGCCCATACGCCAGTCACGACGGACGGCTCGGCGCAGGTCCGTTGCATCAATCTCACCTGAGACGCTCAGGACCTTGCGGACGTTGTTGAGTAGGCGATTTCTGCCATCAGGTATGCCGGTCAGCCACAGCCATCGCTTGTCGTCATCGAGCCAGACGACTGTCGGCTCGGCGTCAAGCTCAAGTCTCACGAATGCTTCGCGGCGTTCCTGTTCGGCTTCATCAAGCTCACCCCACAGTTCCGAAGTGACCTCGGCGACCGTGGTCACTCCATGAGCGCCAATCAGCTTCCGGGCTGTCTGGCGCGCCTTCCCGACAAGATTCTTGAGGTTGCGATTCACCACTAAGCGTACTGCGCCGATTTCGACCAGAACCGCATCTAGGTCGTGTCCGAAGAACTCCGCGAGGCTCAACATACCAGCACCGTCGATACCTCGTTCGCTGAGGCCTGCGTCCATGAGCAGCGCCTTGACACTCTCTGCCTCGCACGGGATGTTTGCGACGAACAAGGCCAGTGCTTCATCCAGCAACGGCGTCATGGGCCGGGTGCCCTTCGACAGGCGCCGCGCCGTGCTAGCACATATCTGCCTCGCGCGCTCTCGCGTGAGGCCGAACTCGTCACCAACTTCCTGGAGTGTCTTCGGTGCGCGGCCACCCCAGCCGTGGCGCAGCATCACAACGTCCGCGTTCCTGCCCGAGGCGCGCGAGCTGCCCCTGGCAAGCCCCGCCAGAGTGACGCGAATCTCGTCTTCAAGGGTCGACACGAACAGTCCTAGGCCTTCGCGGAATACAGCGGCGCAGTCCGGCGAGCCATCTTGTCCACGCGCTCCCGAATGTCGTACAGGGCCTCCTGGACCTCGAGATAGAACCCGGAATCAGCGAGTTCTTGCGCAAGTGCCACGGAGTACTCACTGAAGGCGACCTCGTAGGCGAGCCTCCGGAACTCCAAAGCGTCGGTGTCTCCGTCGCCGAGAGCAGCGGCAATCTGCGGATGGTCCATGTTCACGTATATGGTTCTCGTCTCTGACATGTACTTTGTGCGGCGGCCTTCAGTGCCTTGATGCTCAAACTCCACACTGAATCCGCCGGATGTCTTCCGCGGCTTCGCTGTGCCACCACCTTCTTGGCCCTCCAGTTCGGTGGAGCCCTCCTGCTCTGCAACGTTGGGCTGATTCGGCTCGTTCCCGCCCGTCGAATCGCCGCCGTCCGAGTCTGACTCAATCGGCGTTCTTGTAGCGGGTAGCTCATCACCGAACACTAAGTCGTCAGCGGACTCGCCCGCGCCGCCAACGCCGTATGCGTCAGCCGCGCCTTTGGTCTTGGCCCGCGCCCGTGCAAGTCGGCTCGTTAGGTCCCTGAAGTCCTCGTTGATTGCCTCGGCGATGCGATTCGCTTCGTTCCGGAGTCGCTTCATCGCCTCGGTCTGGCGACGCTCCTTCGCCTCTTCAGCGAGAATCTCCCTGACTTCGGCTATCCGTGGGTCAATGAACGCGAACAGCTTCTGGACGAGCTGGTTGCTCTTGTTTAGCTCTCCGCTGCGATCCATCGTGAACGGAGCCGGCGTTGACTTGTCCTCGTCGAGGGCGGGAACGTCTACGCTGCCGAACAGATACTGTGACATGTCCTTGCCATGGCTGGTTCCGAGCGTGACCTCATGAACGACGCCACTAGCCAGGATCGCGACTCCGCGTTGCACGTCATCGAGGGGCGCGTATGCCTTCTTGATGATCAGCTCGATGTCACCAAGGGTCTCCGCCAAGGAGCCTTCGGGCCTGAACGACCACGCACGTTCCACATCGGGCTCGGTGTACTCGCACTCTCGATTGTTCACAAAAACCTGTGCATCACGACGCCAATAGGCGAGACTGCGCTCGATGTGCTCAACCACACCAGATGGATCCAACTTCCCCAGTCTGATGCGCTCAATGTCGACTCTGGTTCCGTTCGGTTCATCCGTCGGAACCTCGCGCTCGATGGTGTGAATCGGCACTCCCCGGTCAGCGTCCTCAGATTCAATGCTCTCCCGTGTGAGTTCGACCGTGCTTCGTCTGCCGTTGCGGACGGTCTGCACCCGCAGGGTATCGGCGATACCAAACGCCGCCGACTTGCCGGTGCCGAAGAAGCCTCGGCCTCCCCTTCCAGCCTTGCGGTCGACGTTCTCGCCGTGCATCACGAAGTAGTTCTGGAGTCCGTCCCAGTCCATCCCGCGCCCATTGTCGATGACCGTGATGATCTTCTGGCGACTACGCATTGTCACGCTCACAACCGGGGCGACATCGCCGTCCACATACTGGAGACTGTTCACAACGTACTCCCACACGACCTTCCGATCCGTGTTGAAGAGCTGTGCGCTCTGCTGAAGATCACGACCGACGTGGCTCTTGACCACAAGTCCCGGATCGCTAGTCATCCTGATCCCTCCCACTCAGAAGCTCGGCCATCGCGACAACGAGTTCCCCCAGTTGATCGTCGGCAGAGAAGAAGACGAGCGCACGCTCCGCCCGCGCCCTCCTCTGCTCATCGCCAACGTGCTCGTCGATTCTGAAGAACCGCTCCGCATCCGCAAGCGTGAAGCCGGAGGTATCACCTTCGCGTAGGACAGCATAGGCATCGGACGAGAGCATCCGCTCCCTTTCGCGGCTCTTCCATTGCTTCTCACGAAGCGTCATCGGGCGGCGGCTAGCCAGCACGTCTAGCTTCTTCGCCTCACGCTTTGCGAACCCCACTCCAGCCTCAGTCAGACGCCATCCATCCCGCTCTGAGCCGACCAGGTATCCACCCTTGTCTGGCCGGCATGCGTCCCACAAGCGCTTGCGCACGGCATCCAAGTTCACCTGCTCCGGGTACTTGCGCCAACTGAATCGACCTCGCGCAATCTCGGCGGCCTTCATTGCCACGTCTTCGGTCTCAACAGCCTGCACATCCCCACGAAGCAGAAACACCGCGATAGTCACAACCTCATGATTGGCGAGTGCTGCGCTTTCGGTCATGACCTGCCCCCATTGCCTTCCCCGCACTCCGCCCGCAAGACATCCCAGTACCTTGAGGTCGGAACGCTCTTGTCTGCCCGCCCGTAGATGCCCCTCCTAACCAGGGTCAGCAGTCCGACCGATCTAAGCGCAGCCAATAGTAGGTAGGTCTGATAGCTGGGCACATCCGGTGCAAGAGCTTCGACCACCGCTTGCGCGCTCCACTCATGCTCACCAGAGGCCGTTGCATGATCGAACCACGCAATCAGTCTGTTTAGCGACTCCACTGGCGCCTCGTGCCTGTACTCCTCTGCCCCGCGCTTCTTGCCCTTGCCGATCTTCGTTATTCGGTCGTCCGATACCTCGAACCGCGGGTACTGGGGGCGAGGATTCCTTTGCGTGGGCTGCCGGTCGCGGGCAGTCTGCTGGAACTCCTGTGGGCGACCCGATGCCAAGCCCTCTACCCGGAATCCGAGCGCACGCAGGTCTCTGGCTGTTGCCAGTATCGACTCCGACAGTTCGTAGTCTCCCCCCTCGCGAACCAGATCAAATGCGGCTTGCTGGAACTTGTGCTCAAGCTCAGTGACCGACTCGACGAGCGAGTCAACGACACCCTTCGCGTCCAACACTGCTCACCAACTCTGCTAGGCTAGCCTGACTCGTAGCGCTAGCATATGCCCTATTCTACTGTATGGTCAAGCGAAGAGCGGTCCCCCATGGTTTGTCCTGAGGCTGATTGTGGTGCGCCCAGAGGTGACATGCCCGCTGGCGCGGAAGACTCGCAGGCAAACGCCACATCTCGGAGCGCTCGGCTGAGGTGGAGACGAGGTGCGAGGTCGGTCACTGGCAGATCGACACGGTGATGGGAAACGAACATGGGCGCAACAGCGTCGTGACACTCGTAGAGAGAGCCACCGGCTACCTCGTGATCGGCAAGCTCGCGAGACGCTGCGCTGCCGACACCGTGGCGCGGTGCATCGGGCCCATCGAACGACAGGATGGTCGGGTGGCCACGATCACCGCGGACAACGGCACCGAGTTCCACTCCTACAAGCAGATCGAGGAGGCGACCAGTGTTGAGTTCTACTTCGCGACCCCGCACCACTCCTGGGAGCGCGGCACGAACGAGAACACGAACGGATTAATCCGCTAGTACCTGCCGAAGCGGACGAGCATGGCCCACGTCACCCAGGAGGACTGCGACGCGGTAGCCGCGAAGCTCAACTCACGACCACGTAAGCGGCTCGGCTACAAGACCCCGGAGGAGTGTGCTATGCACGATCGCAATAAGGCTCTCAGGAAGGCCGTGTGTTGCGATTCGAACTTGAACTCAGGCATGCCGAAGCAGGCTCATCGAGCGCACCGACCCTCGCATGCATCCGGCAGACTACAGAGTACTGGCGGGGACTGCGTAGTGGGGCGCTGACCTGTCCTGAACACCAGGCCGACAGCTGAGCGTCTCCTCAGGTTGACCATAGACTACAGCCGGAGCATCGCCCGATAGAATCCGAGACTCCGGGGCGCCCGCAGGGTGACCAAGCTGCATTTGCACGCGGCCAAAGGGGACAGCGCGAACGCTGATGTTGATGGTCATGGCTACATCTCCCAATGTGCCTCAGCCTACTTCTTCTGCCATGAAGCACCGTAGGTTCTCATCTCTATACCTACCACCGGTGACTGTCTACCTATCTCCGCCTGAATCATCCCTGGTAGAGCCTGGCCCGCTGCATTCAGAATCTGCTGCACAATCTGCTGCACGTTGGGCGCGTTGGGGTCGAGGCCGGGAGGCAAGCCCAGCTGCATATTGACGTTGATCTGCGGGTTGGGCGGCACCTGGCGACGCCGCCTAATCTCCACGTTAGCCTCAAACACATGCAGGCGAGCCGCAGACTCGATAATGGCCACTGGTTCGTTTGGGGACGTGTAGGTGTCTGCATTGGCGGTCGCCAAAAGGCCGTCAGGATCCAGCGGCTCACACAGCTTGAGTTGCGCCTCGTAGCTCAGATACAGCTCCCACAGCAAGCTCTCGAGCGTGCTGTCCGGATTGATGACAGGAAGCCCGAGCTCAGCTGCCTCATTCCGACCAATCGCATGGCCATGCGAGTACATCTTCTCGGTTAGGGCGTCGATGATCGCCTGTGCCTTGTCCTCGTCCGTCTTCGCATTGTGCGCAGTAATCAGCTTCCGGGCTACGAGGCGTATGTGCGAGTACTGACGGTTCACGCTGCCCAGCGTCAACGGAGTCAAGTGCTCTGATAGCTGCGCAATGACTGATGCGAGGGCCGACTGGTCGGAGATACCAGCGCGGTCCTTCATGAACGAGACGTA
>LDZT01004947.1_pt1 | contig 11834 bp, 12 predicted proteins | sample 615521 | NCBI WGS metagenome assembly LDZT01 (sample SAMN03408292, study PRJNA278302) | terrestrial metagenome | isolation source: oil reservoir sample SB1 | place: USA: Alaska, North Slope, Schrader Bluff formation | collected 2011-09
ACAATTCCTACAAATATGTATATGGCTTTTGTTTTATCCGTTAAAATCACGTTCATCTTGTCAGCTACTACCAAATCCTTATTTTTCCTTTGTTGATTTCCAAGGTATTTTAGGTTGCTTCTACGAAGTCTATTAATTAAAAATATCGTCATCACTGGTGCAATGGCCAAAACAATGAAAAATTGAATCGTTAAATAAACTTGACTAATAAATAAGATATTGATCACAATTAACCATTGGAATATGTTAACAGCAGACATAGCTACAAAATAAGTAACTGTTTCATTAAATTTTTCGCCTTCAACAAAAAATCCAAATATAACCACCATCATTCCCATAGTAATATACAATAGGTCTAAAGAGGATTTATACTGTGAAAAATCTCCTAAAAACAATAGTATTACCACGATCCCCATTAAAATTAACATAACTTTTGTTTTATCCATTCATTCACCCAGTCAATTTATTTTCATACTTATCGAAAAGGTCAATTAAGATATTTTTTCTCCAGACATGTAAAATAACGCCACTGATCTAACAAAATACATTGAAAGGTAAGGGGCTATAATTAAGAAGGTCAGAATAGGCATAATTGGAGTAATATGTATTCCAAAACCGTTACGGAGGATAACAGCGGCATAGAATAATATAAAAGATCCTGCATAAGATATTGTTAAAAACAAAATTTTAATCACAATGTACCATAATGTGAAATTTTTCCATCCTATGGTAGAGATTTTATGTAATATTTCCCGGAATTTGAATGCTGTTTTTAGTTTACTGTCATTGTAGGCCATATAGGCTACGGCAATGTTAATAAAAGGATAAATGATGATCATGTATGTGTATAAAAGCATAAGAACCACAAATCCTGTCTTTAAATACCATAACATATCATTAAGCATGGAAAAAACATTATTTGGATAATATTCAATGATTTTAATGATTGGTACGATATTTAATGGGTTTATGGCTAAAAAAACTATTGCAATCAGAATAACTGGGATCAAATAAATAATGTTTACTATTGATACTTTAATCCCATCTATGAACATGATTTTCCATTGGTCAAATTTTGGGGGTTTATTAGCATTATTAATAGATGATTTCATGATTTTTAAAAAATACCTATAATTAAAATTATAAAAATGAAATTAATTATTTCTAAGAGAGGAATTGTAACATTTGTTGTACTTAAAATACTGAAATAATAATTTATATTTATCCCACCAAGAACCGAGAAAATTCCAAATATCAAAAATTTCTTCCAATCTGAAATAGGATATTTTAAGGAATCACTTAAAATTTCTTTTATCTTCATTATTAACTCCGTTTGATGTGATAATCGTAAGTTCATTAAATGCCCTTAAATTCACTTCATATTCCTATGCATTTTATTCCTATTCCTACTTAATATAAATAAACATCAAACTAATACTCTGTGTTATTATTCTGATTATAAAATTTTTTTAAATATTTTATGAAATGATTCAAAAGTTTTATTTAACATTTAACCAGATTCGAAGAATGGAAATTCATATAATGTGGTCTTGCTTGTGGATTGATTTTTAAATTTATTTTGCAGACATATAGTTAATTATTTAATCAGGAATAATCTAATTGATAATTATAAAAACCGGCTCCGGCGTTCTTATGGTTAAAAATGAGTTCATTCCTATTTTTTATGCAAATAAATTAATATTAGTATTCTATATACTAACTTATGGATAAGTTACTCTGGTGGTTAATCGCTGGCAAAAGAGGGGGCAAGAATAGGGCTAAAATAATTAAAATGATAGCTGATAGGCCCTATAATGCTCATCAACTTTCAGAGGAGCTAAACTTAGATTATAAGACAGTAAGGCATCATGTTAAAATTTTAGAAAAAAATAACTTGATTCAGCCTACTGGAGATACTTATGGTAAATTATACTTTCTTTCTCCAAAAATGGAAGAAAATTACAAACTTTTTGAAAATATTTGGAGAAAACTGGACATTGAATAAATGGTGAGAAAATGATACTGGAACCGGGTTTACTAAGCATCATTCAATATGCAGCTATTGGAGTTGGAATAGCTAATGTCTGCCTATTATTAGGATTGTTCTACATTTACTGGAACAGTTACCGTGATATGAAATCTGAATTCACCATAGGACTGTTATTCTTTACACTGGTTCTTCTGGTACAGAATGTTGCTGCCACTGTTTTTTTAGTTCTACTTAATTTTACAGTTGGAGGAGGTGGGGAATTAGAGGAGGCCATAGAACACCTATTAGAACTATTCTCCATAAACCTAATACAATTCGTAGCTTTATCCATCCTATTTAAAATAACTTATTAGAAATTCTCCTCTTTTTTTAGGATAAATAGTTATTTTTTTCCCTTAAGAGGAACCTTTTTAACATTTTTTTTTATTTTACTAATTTGATTGGGGAAAGATTGGGGCGTAATTCTGGAATAAGTACTTAATTATAACTCACACAACTTAACCAAAGAACTTAGTAAACATGGGAACAACTCTTTTGATTCCAAATACTGAAATAATGGAGTAAATATTCATGTACAATTTTATAATATCTGGAATTTTAAATCAAAATACCGTTCTTTTTTACATGATTAATCATGGGATGGATAACAATGCATTTGATTTTATAATGCCTTTACTTACTAATTTTGGAAGCTTCATTGTGTGGGCTGCGATTTGTGGACTTTTGTTTATATTTGGAGGAGAAAAAGGAAAAAAAGTTGCTATCCTTGGTTTGGCAGCTTTATTTGTAAGTAATGTAGCAGTATATTTGTTGAAATTTATAATAGCAGAACCCAGACCTTTCCTTACTCTACCCAATGTAGATCTTTTAGTCTCAGAAAGCGAGTTTTATTCTTTCCCTTCTGGCCATACAGCATCATCTTTCGCAGCTGCTGTGGTGATCGGGCTTAAATACAAACTTAATTTCAGAGGAAAAAATTATGGTTTGATTTATCCTTTATTAGCTTTTGCAGGAGTTATAGGGTTTTCCAGGATATACATAGGAGTGCATTATCCCTTAGATGTTGCCTTCGGTGCTATTGTGGGAATATTATCCTCTCTACTGGTCCTGAAAGTAGGAAATAATAATTTGATGGATAAACTGTCCCATGTTTGTTTATTGGATAAAAATACGGGTAAAATTTGAGGTTTTATAAGTAATGCACATTTTTTTAGTAATGAATTCAACTTTATGTAAAATCGTTAAAATATATAGTAAATTCTCCCTGATGAGGTTAAAATCATGTTTGCTGAGATAATTTTATACTTAGAAAATATATTATTTGTTTATGGGCCTTTAGGTGTTTTTATTGCTAGTATTATTGAAGAAGTGATAGCTCCTATTCCATCTACACTAGTTATTATGGGAACTAGTTTTATTGTGCTAAAAGGTGCTGTAATTTCTATAGATGCATTTTTGAAGCTATTTCTTAACATTGTGTTGCCTGCTTCTTTAGGTGTGACTATTGGATCGTTATTTGTTTATGGTATCGCATATTTTGCAGGTAAGCCCTTTTTGGAGCGTTGGGGTAAATATTTAGGTGTTTCCTGGGAAGATATTGAAAAAACAGAAAAGAAATTTCAAAAAAGTCGTTCAGATGAGTTGGTATTATTTCTGGTAAGGGCTGTGCCGATCATTCCCAGCGTAGCTATCAGTGCATTTTGTGGTTTTATTCGTTTTGATCTGAAGAAGTATTTAGTCATCACCTTTTTCGGGACTTTGGTAAGGGCTTTCATCTTAGGATTTATTGGATGGCAGTTTGGAAGTATGTATCAAACGTTGGCCGATGAGATTTCGTATTTAGAAGAGGTCAGTGTTATATTGATCCTAATCTCAGCTGTTTTGTACTTTATTTACAAAAAGAAATTAAAAAAATAAACAGATAGATAATTCAGGGCAAATTCTTTAAAATCTTATGATTCTAGGTGGTTAAATTGGAAAATGAAATTCAGAGAGAAAAAATCGGCCAAAAAGCTTCCTTTGTGGCTATATTTGGTAATATCTTCCTTACAATATTCAATTTTACTGTGGGAATCTTCTCAGGTAGTACAGCGTTGGTTGCTGAAGGAACACACACATTATCTGATGTAATCACCTCAGTAATGGCTTATTTTGGTTTTATGATTGGGATGAGGCCTGCTGATGAAGAACATCATTATGGTCATGGTCGGGCTGAACCCATAGTAGGAATAATTATTGTCGCATTTTTGGGTGTTGTGGCCTTTGAAATACTCTTTGAAGTCTATAAAAAACTAATGCTGGGCGAAGCACTGACACCTCCTGATTTAATTGCAGCGGGGATGGCATTGATTGGTATTTTTGTAAATTATGCCATGACCAATTATCTTATTAATGCTGGGAAAAAAATCAACAGCCCGGTACTAATTGCTGATGGTCGTCATCAGTCTGTTGACATCTATTCCTGTGCTGCCATATTAATAGGGGTTATAGGGTCTCGCTTAGGTTTTACCTTCTTAGACCCTTTAGTTGCTGTATTTATTGCCATAATGGTTCTTAAAACGGCTTATGTGGTAGCTCGTGATAGTGTTAACGCTCTTATGGGAAAAGTGCCTGATCCAACGATTTTAAGAGATATTGAATCCGCTGCATTATCTTTAAAAGATGTGCAGGGTGTTCATAGTGTGAAAATAAATAACATGGGGCCTTATGCATCTGCTGAATTACACATTGAATTGGACAAAAATCTTAGACTTGAAGAGAGTCATAAAATCTCCCATCGTGTAGAAGAAGAGATTATCAATCAAGTAAAACCCTTAAAAATGGTTATTGTTCACACCTGTCCTTCTGAAGAAGAATGTGAGTTAGATTAAAAAGAACAAGTAAAATTTTTAAATGTTAGGTGGGCCTATCAAGATTAGAAGGGACTAACATTCCATTTAAGAACAATTAGGCTTTCCTAACACTCTAATTAATGGAAAAAGATTTATAGGTCCTTCTTCAGATTTAAATAAACTCGAGGTGAATAATTTTCCCAATGATGGGGGTAATGATTTGGCAGATGAGCTGGACCTGAAAAATATAAGCGGACTTTCTGAAGAAGAGGGCACCCGTAAAATAAGTGAAGAAGGATACAACGAACTTCCTTCCAGTGAAAAGAGATCATTTCTAACCATTGTATTGGAAGTTGTGCGTGAACCCATGTTCCTCCTGTTAATCGCATGTGGTACCATTTATTTATTTTTAGGAGATCTTCAGGAGGCACTGATGCTCCTGGGATTTGTTTTCGTTATTATGGGTATCACTTTTTACCAGGAACGTAAAACCGAACGGACTTTAGAGGCACTTAGAGATTTGTCCAGTCCCCGTGCCCGGGTAATACGGGATGGGAAGCAAAAAAGGATTGCGGGTAAGGAATTGGTAACTGATGATGTTATCATGCTCAAAGAGGGTGACCGGGTTCCGGCTGATGCCGTGATATTATCCTGCAGCAACCTCCTAATAAACGAGTCCATCTTAACCGGGGAGTCAGTTCCTGTGCGCAAAGTGCACTGCGGAGGTGTGATGGACATGCATCCGCCTGGTGGTGATGGTCTTCCCTCCGTTTACTCTGGAACCATGGTGGTGCAGGGCATGGGGGTGGCTCAGGTGATGTCTACAGGCCTTAACACTGAGATGGGCCGTATTGGTAAACATCTCAAAACCCTGGAAACAGAGGATACATCCCTTCAAAAGGAAACTCGCACCTTGGTGCGGAATATGGCTATTATTGGGGCAGGGTTCTGTGCAGCTGTAGTAGTAATTTACGGTTTCACCCGTCTTGACTGGCTTAACGGTTTCCTTGCAGGGATAACCCTGGCCATGGCCATCCTTCCTGAAGAAATACCGGTGGTGCTCACCATCTTCTTGGCTTTGGGTGCCTGGCGTATTTCCAGGAAAAGCGTGCTTACTCGCAGTTCTCATGCAATTCAAGCCCTTGGATCCACCACTGTACTCTGTGTTGATAAAACTGGAACCCTGACTGTAAACCAAATGTCAGTCAGTAAAATCTTCGCAGGAACTGATTTTTACGATTTTAACCCCCATGAAACTGACCATCTTCCTGAAAATTTCCATGAACTGGTGGAATTCAGCATCCTTGCAAGTCAGAGAGACCCCTTTGATCCTATGGAAAAATCTCTCAAAGAATTTGGTGATAAAACCTTATCAGAAACTGAACATCTCCATGATGACTGGCAGCTAGTCCACGAATATCCTTTATCTGAGAAACTACTGGCCATGTCCCATGTATGGCAATCTCCCGATGGCGAGGATTACATAATTGCTACTAAAGGAGCTCCAGAAGCAGTAGCGGATCTTTGTCACTTCAACCGTGCTGAAATTGACAAATTATCATCTAATATATCTTTAATGGCTAAAGATGGTTTAAGGATAATCGGAGTGGCTAATGGTTCCTTTAAAAAACCTGATCTGCCTCATGAACAACATGATTTTCATTTCGAGTTTTTGGGGCTGGTGGGTTTCCTGGATCCGGTTCGTATTCAAGTTCCACCAGCTGTGGAAGAATGTTACCAGGCTGGAATCAGAGTGGTGATGATTACTGGGGATTACCCTGGCACTGCCAAAAACATTGCCAAAACTATAGGACTTAAAAATCCGGAGGAGGTTATAACAGGCCCTGAGCTGGATGAAATGAGTGATGATGACCTTAAAAAAAGGGTGATGGAGGTCAATATTTTTGCCCGTATGGTGCCGGAGATGAAGTTACGCCTGGTAGAGGTCCTTAAATCCAATGGGGAGATAGTAGCCATGACTGGGGATGGGGTGAATGATGCACCTGCCCTTAAATCAGCCCAGATTGGCATAAGTATGGGTGGGAGAGGTACTGATGTTGCTAGAGAAGCTTCTGCACTGGTTTTACTAGAGGATGATTTCTCTTCAATTGTAGCCGCCATAAAAATGGGACGTCGCATCTTCGACAACCTAAAAAAAGCTATAGCATACATATTCGCTATTCATGTTCCCATTGTTGGAATGTCAATTTTACCCGTAGTCTTCCAATGGCCTTTGGTCCTGTTCCCGGTTCAGATTGCTTTTTTGCAACTAATAATTGACCCTGCGTGTTCAGTTGTATTTGAAGCTGAGCCAGCTGAGAAGAATGTGATGAAACGGCCCCCTCGCAGTTCAACAAATCCTCTGTTTGACCGGAAAACTCTTGGAATGAGCATTTTACAGGGATTATTTGTTCTTTTCGTTGTTTTATCTGTCTATTTAGCCGCTCTTTACTGGGGTCATGGGGAAGTGTATGCGCGTACTGTTTGCTTCACCACCCTGATCTTTGCCAATCTTTCCCTGATAATTATCAATCGTTCGTGGTCTCGGAACATATTAAAAGCTCCCAAATCCTCTAATAAAGCTCTCTGGTGGGTTATTGGAGGGGCATTATTTTTCCTGGTACTGGTGCTTTATTTCCCACCACTACAAAATGTCTTCCGTTTCGGACCTCTGGAAGTACAAGATATTTTAATGTGTATATTGGCTGCATTTGTCATTATATTATGTTTCGAAAGCTTTAAATGGGTGAATCGATACCGCAAGAAAGGATTGGATGAAACTTATTAGCTATAGCTAGTTATATTCGTTAAATTGCAGCTATGGCTAAGTAAATTTCAATCAATAATCTATCTCAAATTAATGTAAAGATATTAATATCTTATTTTTAATTAATTTCTCAATTGCTGCTTGAAGTTCTCTTTCTACCCGTGGTGCTTAGATCGAAAGAAAACTCACGTAAAGTTCACTACCTTTTTTTAGTGAGGAAGCGGTTGAGGCTATTGAGACTTATTTTGAGTTTGAACGGTTGGATATGGAAGATGGTGATGCCCTTTTTTCAAGGTATCAGTCTGGTGGTGACCATATGAGTACAATGGCCATTCAGCACTCCTACCGTGAACTGAACCGGTTCCTTGGTTGGGTACCAGATGAGGGTGGGTTCTACAAGGCCACCAGTCATATGATGCGGAAGTTCTTCAACACCCAGTTAATAAATGCAGGAATGCCCTGGGAAATCCGGGAGCACATGATGGGACACAAGTTAAAAGATAGGGTCCGTGAGGCATACTTCCTAGCTGACCCAAATGAACTTAGAAAAATCTATTTAAGGTATATAGAACACCTATCAGTCAAAGACTCCACGGCAGGAAAATATTCACAAGATGAAATCAGGGAACTACAAAGACAGAACAGTAAGTTATGTGAAACAGTTGCGGAAATGAAAAGGGAGTTAAAAGAACTGAAAGGTGAGGTTTAGAGGGCTATTTTTTTTGATTGAGAACATTATTAAATTAAGTTTATTAAGAAAATAATCATACTCATGTATATTACTCAACGGGTGGAAGATAAATAAGTTTTAGTAATAATGATATTTAAATAAAATATGATGTTGTCAATGAGTGGGTTGTTATGGAAAAGGCGTTAAAATACGGTATAATCATAGTGATTATATTTTTTCTTGCAATTTTTTTACTAGGTTTCTTTTTTGGTTTCATGGATTCTATGAACCCGGTGCAATAAACTATAAACAAATATTGCTTAAACGTAAAAACTTTAACCAAAAATCATTTATAACTCGTAATTTTCCAATGAGTTAATTAATTTAATTTAATTTAATTGGGTATTGAGATGGATATGGCTGCAGGAGTTGAATGATGGGGCGTGAAGGCTTATTCTATTGATTATTTTTTATCAAATGCTCTCACAATAATAATAAATATGATATTTGTATATTCCAATATAATGGAATGAATGGGAGTAATAAAATGGAAAAATTTCAGGGAGCTTTAATTAGAGAACAAGGTGTTGAATTTGCAATTGTGATTAATGGCACAAGATAGTAGGGGAATACCAAAGTATTATGGTAGGAACGATATTGTGAATTTCATGGCTAATGTGCCAATTGAAGCAGTTCAATGGCAAGAATTCACTGTCCATTAGTCCAATAAGTCTTTTTTTTAATTAGCGTGCTCATGAAGATAAAGAAAGTTTGTTTGTAATTTTCCAAGGAAGGAAATTTAAAAGAATATATTCTGCTGAATGGGGTGATGACCTATTATTTTTGAAAAGAGTGTAGAAGAAATCACAGAATTGGATTTAAACCTTTTAAAAGAACATAAAATACCTGAAAGCAAAAATTTAGAATATAAAGGAAGTTTAGATTTTGATAATCCACGCCATAAAGAAAAATTATTGAAAACCATATGTGCATTTGCTAATACTAATGGTGGGCTGTTGATTTATGGGATAGATGCTAAAGATGGTATACCCACAGAAATTAATGGTATCTCTGTTGATAATCAAGATAAAACTGGAATGAGAATAATAGATATAATTAAGGAAAATTCTGAACCTTCGATTCCTTCAGTATCAGTTGGATTTAGAGATAAATCAGATTCAAATAATGTTTTTATTTTAATTAAGGTTCCAAGGAGTTGGAATTCGCCACATAGAGTGAGTATAACTAACAATAAAAAATTAAAACATTTTTATATCCGTGGTGGGTTTCAAAATAATTTGATGGACATTTTTGAATTAAGAACATCTTTCAATCTCTCAGAAACATTAGGGGAGAAAATTAAAAGATTCAGAGAAGAACGAATCAGTAGCATATTGTCTAGCGAAACTCCGATATCGCTTAAAACCGGAGGAAAACTCATTTTGCATTTAATTCCAATCAATGCTTTTTATCCTGGCCAGAAATATAATATTGGGCAAATTAAAGACCTTATCAATAAACTAACAGCGATTGATGCACATAACCCTCGTTTTAGAGTTAATTTTGATGGATATTTAACTAGTGAATCTATAGGTGATTATGCTAGTGGTAGTTATGCTCAGCTTTATAGAAATGGAATCATTGAAGCTGTTTGTGGAGATTTTTTTGATGCTGAGAAAAAACTTATGTCCAGTAGTTACTATGAAATTCAAGTAGTAAGGGCATTCTCCAACTATTTAGAACTTTATAAAGAATTAAATGTGGAACTACCTGTATTTATTTTCATTACTCTGGTAGATGTCAAGGGATACAAAATGGAACCCGATAATAATGAATTCTTTTTAAGTCATCGAAAAGAAGATTTAATAGATAGAAATGTACTTGCCAATCCTGAAATTTTGATGTCAAAATATCCTGAAATACCTGGTAATTTGCTAAAGCCTGCGTTTGATGCTTTTCGAAATGCATGTGGATTTGGTGGATCTGGGAATTATAATGATGAAGGAGAGTGGAATCCTAAAAGAAGGTGAACATTTCCAATGATTAATTCCAATTTAATCTTTAATGGATTGCAGTAATGTACTTTAAAGACTGGTTAGATAACGTATATGAATTAAGCTTTAAATCGTAGAGTCAATTCGTGTAGGGGGTAGGGTTTATGGAAATTAAAGATAAAGTTCAAGAAATATTTCAAGAAAATAATTGGGATAAAAGACTCATAGATCATGTTTCCGCCGAATTTGATGAAAATGGAAAATTTAAAGCTATGATCAATTACGATAAAGAAGAGTTTATATTAAAGCATGTTTGGGTAAGAGAAGATTTTAGAGGTACTGGATTTACTCAAGATTTTTTAAGGCTTGTTTTTGAAAAACATATTTTCATGTTTGTATGGGAACCGAATGAAGGTTTTATTAAAGCAATGGTTAAAGCGGGTTTAGGATTACATCTAAAAATTCAAAGAATGGATGTTTGGTGTTTAATTCCGCAAATGTTATCCGATTCGTCAACAGGTTTTATTTCAAGGCACGATTACTTAGTTAAGAAAAAAGGACAATATTATCATTTGGGAACAGGGCCAGATAAGAAAACGATTGTAGTAACTCCCTTAATTAAAGATTTAAATAAGATTACAAAAGAAGAAGCAGAGCTAATATCAAAAGATAAGAACATTATAACAAAGAAATGGAGTTTAATCTGGAAAAGATGTAATAATAGGATGAGCATTCTTGTTCAAGAATTTTCTAAAGCCTGGACTGATGATAAAAAAATTGCGTATCAAACCAAATTAGAAAATAGCAAATCTTTTTTGGATAATTATTTCAATCATTCAATTAAACAATATGAACAAATGAAAGAGGATATGGACTGTCTTGAAAATAAATAAAAATTAAATAAAAAAACTTCCTCTACTTACTTTTTAACCAAAAAAGAAAACAGACTAAAGGTTACTCCGCCCCTAACAATTTATTTATTCTCAAACAAAATTCTCATGGAAAATCCTTGAGTATTAACTTATCCTACTAATTTTCCTTTTGATAGACTAAAAAATAAGGCGTAATACCCAAAATCTTTATATAATCATAAGTGACAATTAATGATAATTGTCAATTATAATAAATGTGCCACATTTAAGGTTGATTTTTAACTTGATTTAAAAGTTGAAAAATATTATGGGAAATAAAGAAGAATCAACCGTTTTTTATATTTTTAGACATTTAAATATCCAGAAATGAACAAAAGACTAATTAACAGCCATAACATTTATAAAAACGGATTTTTTTTAGCTTTGCTCTATGGGTGAATTTTCTAGAAATTTCTTTTTAATAATTTATGAAATGATTAAAAAGTTTTGTTTAACATTTAAACAGATTCGAAGAATGGGAATTCATAAAATGTGGTCTTGCATGTGGATTGTTTTTTAAATTTATTTTGCAGACATATAGTTAAGTATTTAATCAGGAATGATCTGATTGATAATTATAAATTGTAATAAATGTGCCATTTTTCTCGCTTTATGACATATAAATTTGTTGATTATTAATACAAAGTATTGTGATGAATTTCATATACTAC
>LDZT01011799.1_pt1 | contig 11816 bp, 12 predicted proteins | sample 615521 | NCBI WGS metagenome assembly LDZT01 (sample SAMN03408292, study PRJNA278302) | terrestrial metagenome | isolation source: oil reservoir sample SB1 | place: USA: Alaska, North Slope, Schrader Bluff formation | collected 2011-09
GAACGCCCTCAAGGCTGTGGATGCAGCCCTTATTTTGGGTGCGGATTTACAAGAGGATCATCAAGTGGCAGGCTTCTTCCTCAAGCGCCAAAATTGGGGTGGCACGCAGCTGATCAATGTTTCCGATCAGCCTAATGGATTATGCCCCTATTGCGCAGTAAGTCTAGAACTCAGTCCCGGAGGATACCTGGATTTTGTCGATGGCTTTCTGCTTGCCCGCAATATTCACCTGCAAATTAATCAAAAATACTCTGAAAAGAAATTAGCTCCCATCCTCGAAAAGACTGGCATGGACGCCAATCGACTGCATAAAGCAGCTTATTTACTCGCTGAGGCTGAGCATCCGGTCATCGTGATTGGCGGGGAATTCGCCACACAGGCTAATTACGAGGCTTTACTGCACATTGCGCTTTTTGCTCAGGGTGAGAAAATCCCCATCCTGATAATTAAAGGCAAAGCCAATAGCCTCGCCGCGGCGCTGCTACAATACCAAACCGCCTTGGATGGCAAATCTCTTCAGGCAGCCTTGGTAGCCCTGGGCGATGAAGCTCCTGACCAAGCTCTAATCAAGCGCTGCGAAGGGATACCTTCGTTGGTTGTGTATGCCAGCTATCCCTCAGCCCTCACAGAGCGGGCAGATGTAATCCTGCCGGCAACGATGTGGGCAGAAGAAAGCGGGCACTACCTGAGCACAGATGGCCGCCTGCAAGAGAGTAAGCCTGCCCTGATTGCACCCGAAAGCGTGCGGTCCTCATTAGAAGTGATTAATGCCCTTGCAGACTTGGTTGGTTTGAGCAGCATGAAAACCTGGAAAGAAGCGCTGACGGCCAAACCAGCTTCCGTTCAGCTGAAATTGTGAGTAAAGAGAGGTTAACCTATGGCAAAACCAAAAGTAGCATCTGATTGGTTAGCAGGCTGCGCCGGCTGCCACATGTCCTTCCTGGATATGGACGAGCGCATCGTGGAGCTGCTCAAACTGGTAGACTTACGCGCCACGCCAATTACAGACCTGAAAGAACCTGATAAAGACGGCGTGGACGTGGGCATCTTAGAAGGCGGGATTAGTAACACCTACAATGAGGAAGTGGCTAAAAAGATGCGTGCGCGCTGCAAAATTTTGGTAGCATTGGGCGATTGCGCGGTCTTTGGCGGCGTGCCGGCTATGCGCAACTTCACTGGCGACCAAGCCGCACTCGAACGCGCTTACGTGCAAACTGAAAGCACCGACGCAAGCGGCAAGATTCCGGATGACCCCGAGCTCGCCCAGATGGTACACGTCCGACCGGTGAGCGACGTGGTCAAAGTGGATGTGTTCCTGCCTGGCTGCGCGCCCAGCGCCGATGCGATTTTTTACGTACTTTCCGAGCTCGCCCAGGGGCGGATCCCAGAAGTCTCCGGCGACTATAACGACTGGCATTAGGAGGAAAGATGACTGCCCAAAAAATAACGATTGAACCCGTAACCCGCATCGAAGGGCACGCCAAAGTCACCATCCATCTCAAAGATGATGGCTCGGTGGAGCATGCCTACTTTCATGTGAACGAATTCCGCGGCTTTGAGAAATTCTGCGAAGGCCGGCTGGTGCAGGAAATGCCCCAGATTACCCCGCGCATTTGCGGTATTTGCCCGGTGAGCCATCACTTAGCTGCTGCAAAGGCAGGCGATGCCGTCCTCGGCTGCCCGCCACCCCGGCCAGCTGCCCTCTTGCGCGAGCTTATGCACATGGGTCAGGTGATCCAAAGCCACGGGATGCACTTTTTTGAGCTGGCCGGACCAGACCTGATCCTCGGCTTTGACCATGACCCGGCTACCCGCAACGTGGTCGGGCTGGTGCAAGCCGACCCCGAGCTGACACTCAAAGCCGTGCGTCTGCGCAAATATGGCCAATCCATCATCAGTGAGCTGGGAGAGCGCAGCATCCACCCCACCTTTGCTGTACCTGGTGGCGTGAGCCGGGCTTTTGGCGCTGCATCGCGTGACCGTTTGTTGGCGCAGTTAGATGAACAGATTGCCACTATTCAGACCGGTGTGCAAATCGCGACTCGCTGGATCGAAGCTAACCTGGAAACGGTGCGGGAATTTGCTGTTTTTCCCACGGGTTATATGGGTTTGGTCACGCCGCAAAACAGCTTGGAGCTGTATGACGGCCAGATCCGCCTGGTTGGCAGCGATGGGCAGCAGCTTGAAAAGTTCGACCCGCAGAATTACTTGGATTACATTGCCGAGCATGTGGAGCCGTGGTCTTACCTCAAGTTCCCTTATTACAAGAAACTTGGCTACCCAGAAGGTGTGTATCGCGTGGGTCCTCTCGGGCGGCTCAACGCCGTCGACCAGTTCGACACCCCCTTGGCTAATGCCGAATTTCAACGCTTCAAAGCGCTCAATCACGGTTTGCCGGTCGAAAACACGCTGCACTATCACTACGCTCGCCTGATCGAGACCCTGTTCGCTGCTGAAAGAGCGCGCGTCTTGCTTGAGGATCCGGATATTCTCAGCACTGATATCCGCAATACACACCAAGAGCCGCAAGAGCAAGGTGTGGGTGTGATCGAAGCTCCGCGCGGGACGTTGATCCACCATTACTGGGTCAATTCCTACGGACAGATTAGCAAAGCCAATTTGATCGTCGCCACCGGGCACAATAATTACGCCATGAGCAAAGCTGTCGATGAGGTTGCCAAAGCTTATGTGCATGGGCCGGATATCAGCGAAGGCATGCTCAACCGTGTGGAACATGCCATCCGCGCGCATGATCCCTGCCTTTCCTGCTCCACACACGCCGTTGGCAGCATGCCTATGGAAGTGAGCGTATACGACCCACAAGGTAACTTGCTGCGGGTAATCCGCCGCTAGGCATATTGGAAGAAAACATGCCTCCCTATTTGGTATGATTCAAGGGAGGCTATTTTTTTTGAGCGCATCTGTGAATCCGAAAACACTTATCATCGCCTACGGCAACCGCGACCGTCAGGATGACAGTGCCGGTTGGCATGTCCTTGCCCTGGTGGCAGCCCGACTGGGCTTACAAGCGCCAGAACAGCCTGGCGAATGGGTTGAAACCAAAGATGGCAGCTTGCGGCTGCTCTACCTCTATCAGCTGCTGCCAGAAATGGCTGAAGATCTTGTGGATTATGCCGAGGTCATCTTCGTTGACGCCCACAACGCAGCAGAGCTGCCGGAGCTGGTTTTTGAGCCGGTCAACCCAACCTGGCAGCACTCAGCCTTCACGCATCATTTATCCATCGGGGAACTGCTGATGATTACGCAAACGCTTTTTGGGCGCTGCCCAGAAGCCTGGCTGCTTTCCGTGCGCGGCTATATGTTTGAATTTTCGCAGGAGCTCTCACCAAAGACACAAGCCTTAGCCCGCCAAGCCGCGGAGATGCTTTATACTCATTTGATTGGCGAAGCAAGCGCCTTAAACTCTAAACCAGAAAAGGAATGATATGCCAGAAACATATACGCATACCTCTGTTTGGCATTACCGCCAGGGAACTTTAGACTCCACGCCGGAAAGCACGCCGATTGTGCGTGAGCACGCCGCCACGCTTTACGTCAATGGCGAACCGTGGCTGACATTTATCTGCTCCCCCATCGCGCTGGAAGCCTTAGCTGTGGGCTTTCTCTTTAATGAAAACGTCATCACCAGCCTTGAAGAAGTTGACCAGATAAAACTCAAGGAGGAAGACCGCCGCATCCAAGTGCAGCTCAATCACCCCGCCCAAAAGCCAGCGCAGTTTCACCGCACGTCCACGGGCGTCAGCCTGCAGCCCCATATTGCTGCACACGAGGTGGGCGCAGATTTCACCATCCAAGCAGACAAAGTGATTGCGCTTTATGATCAGTTGATGGCTCAACAGAAGTTGCACGACCAAGTTGGCGGTTTCCACAGTGCTGCCTTGAGCGATGGCGAGAGCGTCCCCATCATCGTGGAGGATCTCGGCCGGCATAACTGCGTGGATAAGCTCACCGGGCTTTACCTGCTGAGACACGCTACGTTTATCCCCCGCGCGCTCCTGCTGAGCGGGCGCATCAGCTCCGAGATGGTCTATAAAACGCTTGCTCTGGGTATCCCGCTGATTGTCTCGCGCACCTCGCCGACATCGTTAGCCGTCCAAATTGCTGATACATCCGGAATCACGCTCATCGGCTACCTGCGTAAGGCGCAATTCGATATCTACAGCCACCCCGAACGGCTTATTGCGGCTTGACCTCACCTTTAAAAGAACCACCCTCTCCCAGCAGATTGACGCTAAAAACGAACAGGATTCGGAGCTGGGAGAGGGCAGGGTGATGGCAGATTGAAATTCTTAACTTTGAAAAATTTGAATGTAACCGATTAACCAATGTTTTTCAACACCCTCACGGATTAACTCTTCCCTGAAAAGGATATAATACCACCTATGATGCATGAATTAGCCGTTACCGAGAGCATCCTAGAGATTGCTATACAAGAAGCTTCAGCGAACGCTGCCAGCAAGGTTACCGATATTTATTTGTCGCTCGGGCAGCTCTCCTCAATTGTGGATGAATCGGTGCAATTCTATTGGGATGCCATCAGCCAAGGGACGGTGGCAGAAGGCGCCCAGCTGCACTTTAGGCATATCCCGGCGCGCTTGCGCTGCAAGGACTGTGGTACAGAATTTAACTTATCCGAGGAATTGACCCCCTGTCCATCCTGCCAGAGCATCGCTCTGGAAATCATCCAGGGAGAAGAATTCCAAGTGGATGCCATTGAAATATTAAATGAGGTAGAAAATGACCCAAAAAGTTGAAGTTGTTCGTAAAATTTTAGACTCAAATGACCGCTTGGCGGCTGGCAATCAGGCTCGGCTGGACGATATGAACGTCTTCAGCATCAACCTGATGGCATCGCCTGGCGCCGGCAAAACCAGCCTGATCTTGCAGACGCTCAGCCATTTACCCCCTCACATCAAAGTGGGCGTGGTGGAGGGAGACACTGCCCCGGTCACGATCGACTCTGACAAGATTGCTGAGCAAGGCGCGCCAGCAGTGCAGATTAACACCGGCGGTCAGTGCCACTTGGATGCCGTCCTGCTGGAATTGGGGCTCAACCAGCTGCCGTTAGAGGAGCTCAACTTAGTAATCGTGGAGAACGTCGGCAATCTCATTTGCCCAGCTTCCTTCAAGCTCGGCACGCATGCTAATGTGCTCGTGGCGTCCATCCCAGAGGGCGACGATAAGCCCTACAAATACCCTAATATTTACCGCGGGCTGGATGTGCTCGTGATCAACAAAATTGACCTGCTGCCCTACCTGGATTTCCACATGGATTATTTCAAGCAGGGCGTGGAGATGCTTAACCCCGGACTGCAGATTTTCGAAGTCTCCTGCAAGACAGGCGCAGGCATCCCAGCCTGGATTGACTGGTTGAAAGTCCATATTCCCGCTAAAGGCGAAGCCGCCAAGGAGTAAGCCGCATCAACCAGCGCATTCATATCACCGGCATTGTGCAGGGCGTCGGCTTCCGCCCCACGTTATATTTGCTGGCTCAAAAGCACGCCCTCACCGGCTGGGTGCTCAACTCAGCGCATGGGGTCGAGATCGAAATTAGCGGCAGCCCCGCAGCCTGCGCTGCCTTTGTCAACGATCTGCAGCACAGCCCGCCGCCCTTAGCACATATCGATAGCTTTGATGTTCAGCCAGCCGAGGCGAGAGTTTACTCCGCATTTGAGATCCGCGAGAGCCAAGACAAACCGGATGACTTTCTGCCGGTTTCACCGGACTTAGCCATCTGCCCAGATTGCCAGCGGGAGCTTTTCGACCCCGCCGATCGGCGTTACCGCTACCCCTTTATCAACTGCACGAATTGCGGTCCACGCTTCACCATCGTCAAATCCATCCCTTACGACCGCCCCAACACCAGCATGGCTGGTTTTGCACTCTGCCCCGATTGCGCCGCGGAATACCTCGACCCAACGAACCGCCGCTTTCATGCCCAGCCGATTGCCTGCCCCGTCTGCGGACCACAAATTTGGTTCGAAGCTAAGGGCAAAAAGTTGGCAGAGAAAGAAGATGCGCTTCAGGTGGGAAGGCAATGGATAGCTGAGGGCAAAATCCTGGCTGTCAAAGGCTTGGGTGGCTTTCACTTGGTTTGCGATGCCGCTAATGCTGCAGCTGTGCAAACTTTGCGCGAGCGCAAGCACCGCACAGGCAAACCTTTCGCGCTCATGGCTTTTGACCTGCCCACCATCGAAAAATATGTAACCCTCAGCCATGAGGCGCGCCGGCTGATCAGCTCACCCCAGGCGCCCATCATTTTGGAAGAGATGACTGAAGCGGGCAAAGAGCTAGCCCAAATTGTGGCCCCCGACCAAACGCGCTTAGGTTTCATGCTGCCCTATACACCGCTGCACTTACTGCTGTTAGAACCAGCACCGGGATATCCAGAGGTGCTGGTGATGACTAGCGGAAACCTGAGCGAGGAACCTATCGCCTATGACAACGCTGAGGCGCGCGAGCGATTGGCAGGTTTAGCGGATGGCTTCTTGATGCATAACCGCCCGATCTACATGCGCATCGACGATTCGGTCGTGACCATGCTGCGCGAAAAGCCCTACCTCGTGCGCCGCGCACGCGGATTTGCCCCGCAGCAGCTGCGCCTGCCATGGCAAGCGTTACCGCTCCTGGCCACGGGCACCGAGCTCAAGAATACCTTCTGCCTGACACGCGAACGCTACGCCTTCATCAGCCATTACATCGGCGATCTGGAAAACCAGGAGACTTTAGGCGCCTTCGAGCAGGCAATTCGCCACTACGAAGGCGTTTTTCGCATCCAACCCGAGGCGCTGGCTTGCGACCTGCACCCCGATTACCTCGCCACGCGCTATGCCCAAGCGCGTAGCCGAGCAGAAAGCCTGCCATTGGTGGCGGTGCAGCATCATCATGCCCATATTGCCAGCTGCTTAGCCGAAAATGGCTGGGCTAGTCCAGAGCCGGTCATCGGCTTGGCTTACGATGGCACAGGATATGGCACGGATGGCAGCATTTGGGGCGGAGAAATTCTGATTGCCGGCTATAAAGACTTCACGCGACGCTTTCATCTGGCTCCGCTGCCCTTACCCGGCGGGGACTTAGCCGTGCGAAAGCCTGCCCGTATGGCACTGAGCTATTTACTTGCCGCGGGTGTGGATATTGAAGACCAAACCCTGCCTCCCGTCGCTCACTTGAAGCCTGCGGAAGTTCAGGCTGTGCGCCAGCAGGTGAGCAGCGGCTTCAATGCTCCGCTTACCAGCAGCATGGGTCGCCTGTTCGACGCAGTGGCTGCCTTGATTGGCATCTGCGAGGAGATCAGCTACGAGGCGCAGGCTGCTATGGCGTTAGAGAGCGCCGTAGACCCAAAGGAAACTGGTTTTTACGAAATCCATCTGGAAAATGACATCATCGACCCGATGCCCATGATCCGTGCGATTGTGGCAGACCTCAAGGCCGGCGTGAACCGAGGGCGCATCGCGGCGCGCTTCCATAACAGCCTGGTGCGCATGTCCGTGGAGGCTTGCCGGCAAATCCGTAATGAAAGCGGCTTGCGCACGGTGGCAATTTCTGGGGGAGTGTGGCAGAATATGAGGTTGATGAATCTAATCCTGCCAGCGCTAGAAGCAGAAGGCTTCACGCCAATCATTCACACCCAGCTTCCGCCTAATGATGGCTGTGTCTCGCTCGGTCAGGCTGCAGTGGCATTGTCGCGTTTGCAAGGATGACAAGAGGAAAAAATGTGTTTAGGAATTCCTGGAAAAATTGTAGATATCTTCGAGCGTGATGGCACGCTTATGTCCAAGGTTGATTTTGGCGGCGTGCAGCAAGAAGTCTGCCTTGCCGCCACTCCGGAGGCTCAGGTGGGGCAATATGTGATTGTGCACGCCGGCTTTGCGCTCAATGTGCTTTCCGCTGAAGAAGCGCAAGAAACGTTGCGCTTGCTCAACGAGCTGGACGCTTTTAATCCGGACGATGCGAACACTAACGAGGCAAAGTGAACGCTCCGGGCTCGCTTGATTACCGCAGTGCCGAGCTGACACGTAAGTTTATTGATCAGACCAAGCGCATAACCACGTGCCCATGGAATATTATGGAAATTTGCGGCGGGCAAACCCATGCCCTCCTGCAATATGGCATCGACCAGCTGCTTCCGCCCGAAATCACCCTCATTCACGGGCCTGGCTGCCCGGTGTGCGTCACTTCGCTCGAGGCGGTTGAAACGGCACTGCAAATTGCCGCCCAGCTCGGCGTGATCTTCACTACGTTTGGCGATATGCTGCGCGTGCCGGGTAACCACCGAGATTTGTTTAGTGCGCGGGCTAACGGCGCAGATGTGCGTGTGGTCTATTCCCCGATGGATGCGGTGCTTTTAGCCCAAGCTGAGCCCAAGCGCCAAGTGGTGTTTTTCGCCATCGGCTTTGAGACTACTGTACCCTCGATTGCTGCCAGTATCTTGCACGCTGAGCGCAATCACATTACCAACTTCAGCATCCTGCCAGCCAATGTGCTTGTGCCGCCTGCCATCCATGCCATCCTGAGTAGCCCCGAGAACCGCGTAAACGGCTTCTTAGCTGCTGGGCACGTCTGCGCCGTGATGGGCTACTGGGAATATGAACCCATCGCAGCCCAATACCACACTCCCATCGTGGTCACCGGCTTTGAACCCGTTGACTTGGCCCGCGGGATTTACCAGACGGTTCGGCAACTGGAAGAGGGACGCTGTGCGGTAGAAAATGCTTATTCTCGCGCAGTCACACGAGAGGGCAACCGCACCGCACAAGCGCTGATCAATCAGGTGTTTGAGCCTGCCGACCGGCAATGGCGCGGCATTGGGCTGATTCCCCGCTCAGGTTTGGGCTTACGGGAGGCTTACCGCCAATTCGATGCCCTAGAGCGCTTCCCCGTGGCCTTCAACACGCTGGAGGAATCGCCTCTGTGCATCGCCGGGCAAGTGCTGCGTGGCGTCGCCACCCCGCATAACTGTCCTGCCTTTGGCCGCGAGTGCACACCAGCCTCCCCATTAGGGGCTCCGATGGTCTCCTCAGAAGGTGCTTGCGCCGCTTATTACCGTTACCAACGGGTGAAGCCATGAGCGAGCCAACTTTCCCCCCGATGCAAGGTCCCGTCTGCCCGCTGCCGCTCAACCAGCACGATCAAATCGTGATCGGGCATGGCAGCGGCGGCTTAATGACCCATGAGCTTATCCGTGACTTGTTTCAAAAGTACATCGGCAACCCTACGCTCAATGCCGGCAATGATGCGGCTATTCTTGCCGCATCCAACCCAGTACCAACAGGTTCACGCCTGGTTGTTTCCACAGATGCGCACATTGTTTCACCGTTGTTTTTTCCGGGCGGGGATATCGGCCGGCTGGCAATCTGCGGCACGGTCAATGACGTCGCCATGATGGGCGCACAGCCGCGTTATCTCACCGCCACTTTCATCCTCGAGGAAGGCTTCTCGTTAGCCGCTCTCGAAGAAGTGCTGCGTTCGATGCAAGCTGCTTGCGCAGAAGCTGGCGTGAGCATCATCGCTGCCGATACCAAGGTGACCGAAAAGGGCAAATCCGACGGACTCTTCATCAGCACTACTGGTATCGGCTGGCTGCCGGAAGGACGCCACATTGCTGGGGACCAAGCCCAGCCAGGAGACGTAGTGCTGGTTTCCGGACCCATCGGGAATCATGGCATTGCCGTGATGCAAGCCCGCGGCAATTTAGGCTTTCAATCCGAAGTGCGCTCGGATACTGCCCCCTTGAATGCTTTGGTCTGGGGCTTATGCCAGGCAGTCCCTTCGGTGCACGTGCTGCGTGACCCCACCCGCGGCGGATTAGCTACCACTCTGGCTGAGATTGCCATGCAATCTCAAGTTGTCATCACCTTAGAAGAAGCTGCCATTCCCATCGACCAACCTGTGCGCAAAGCCTGCGAGCTTTTTGGCTTGGATCCACTTTATCTGGCAAATGAGGGCAAGATGATTGTGATCCTGCCCGAGGAAGATGCCCCCACAGCGTTGGCGTATTTGCGCTCTCAGCGCTATGGGGAAGGCGCTGTGCTGATTGGCAAGGTGGCAGAAAATCCAGCTGGGCAGGTCTGGCTGCGCACACCTTTAGGCACTACCCGTGTGCTCGAGATGCTAGCTGGAGAGATGCTGCCTAGAATCTGCTAATATTTGGTCCGTCGTTCTCGCCGGTCTCCAGACCGAGCTTTTTGTTCTCGCCGGTCTCCTGACCGAGCGAGGAATTTGACCGCAGGTCTCCTATTTTGATTCCGCCTGAAAAACTCCGCCGCTTGACAAAAGGTTTTGCCATTGTATACTTACTGCGCTATCCTCAAGGAGAAGGTAAAAAATGAAAGTTGATTTTCAGGAAACCACCAAAGATTTACTCAAACGTATTGACATTCACAGCCAATATGGCAGCCGCGATATCGACGCCTGGATGTTAGACACCCTGCAGCTGCAAAAAGGCATCAAGATATTAGACGTAGGCTGCGGCGCCGGCAAGCAATGCTTCTCCTACTACCATGCCCTTGATGGCGATGCCGATATCACTGGCACGGACGTTTCTGAATCTCTGCTCGCCCAGGCGCGGGAAGAAAATAAAAAGGTCAACAATGCCATTAAATTCCAGCAGCTTGATTTCAACCAACCCTTCAACCTGCCTTCCGATACTTTCGACCTAGTCTCAGCCTGCTTTGCCATCTACTACGCGCAAGATATCCCCTTCACGCTCAGCGAGATGCACCGCGTGCTCAAGCCTGGTGGGCGGCTTTTTACAACCGGCCCAATGCCTAATAACAAAGCTATCTTCTACGAGATCATCAAGGAAGCCACCGGCAAGCCGATCCCGCCTATGCCCGGCAGCTCGCGTTACGCCTCTGAAATTTACAGCACCATGCAGCAGCTATTCTCCAAGGTGGAACAGCATATCTTCGAAAACCCGCTCACCTTCTCAACGGTCGAGCCTTTTATGGAATACACGCGAGCTTCCATGTCCGAGGATCGACGCTTATGGAACTCGTTATTTGTTACTCATGAAGATTTCGAGAAAGTGATGGCGCAAATCGAAGCAGTTGCCCGCGCGCGCATCGAACGCGATGGTGAACTCGTGATGACCAAAGTTGTGGGCGGGTTTATCGCCACCAAGTGAGCAGCTTATGAATCATAATATGACTTTTTTTGGTAAATCCGTGCTCTTTTTGGGCGCACACCCCGATGATATCGAGCTCGGCTGCGGTGCGCTGATCGCTGATATCATCGATCAAACCAGCCTTTACTGCATGACCTTCTCGGATAATAAAAAGAACCCTGAGCTGCAGCACCTGCTGGAGGAGCACTATATTAGCATGCATACTTTGGGCCTCACCGATGACCAAATCGAAGTTGGAACTTTTGAGACCCGCCGCTTTCCGGATGCCCGCCAGGAGATTTTGGAGAAGATGCTTCAGCTGCGCCGTACGCTCAAACCGGAAATCGTGTTTGTGCATACCCCACATGATATCCATCAGGACCACATAACCGTCACGAACGAAGCCTTACGGGCTTTCCGCGGCACGACCGTTTTAGGATATGACGTGCTGCGCAGTAGTTATGATTTCTTCCCCCATTTTCTGGTCGAAGTCTCGGAAGCAAGCGTTAATAAGAAAATCGAAGCCCTTAGTCAGTACATCACCTATAAAGACCGCTACTATTTCTCAGAACCGGTACTGCGTTCCACAGCAATTCGGCATGGCGCACTCGCTGAGCGGCCATTTGCTGAGGGCTTCGATATCATTCGTATTGTTGGCGAGTTTTCAGCATTAAGCTGAGCCATTTCCTCC
>LDZT01012802.1_pt1 | contig 11815 bp, 12 predicted proteins | sample 615521 | NCBI WGS metagenome assembly LDZT01 (sample SAMN03408292, study PRJNA278302) | terrestrial metagenome | isolation source: oil reservoir sample SB1 | place: USA: Alaska, North Slope, Schrader Bluff formation | collected 2011-09
AGGTCTTTGTTGTGGCGTATTCTCCTAACATCACCGGTGGGGTATTCTCCGAAGGGGATGACCGTAGCTGGGGTTGGCCTTCTTATCTGGCTTCTATCCGCACGGATACCGAAAATCATGATGAGGTGATTGGCGGCAAACTGGTCATCTGGGCGCCGGATGATGCTCAACAATTCCCCAGTGGATTTGGCAAGGATGGATTGCTGTTCACTGCAGATGACCCCAGCATGGCAGTGCCGGTTGGTTATTCCATCATTGATCTTGACCAGGAACCGTTTGCGATTTCTCGTGAACGAATATCTGAAATGGAGCTGTACGAACCCACGGATGTGGCGATCAAAGATTACACCGACCTTTCTTACACGGAAGCATTTCAAAAACTATATGACACCATCAGCGTAGAATACGCTTTCAATGGCATTGATGGCAAACAACCTGATTGGCAGGCTCTGTATGATCGAGTCATGCCACTGGTGGAGCAGGCGCAGCAGGAACGCGACCCGTATGCTTATTTCTTGGCTCTGCGCGAATTTTCCCTTGGCTTTCGCGATGGGCATGTTTACTTTGATTACAACGATTACAATTTGCGTTTTCTCTACGAGAATGTTTTCCCAGGCTACGGTTTCGCCGCGCGCGAGACGGATGCTGGGGAGATCGTGGTGGTGTATGTCACATCAGGTGGAGCAGCCGAGGCGAGTGAGATGCAGGTGGGCGCCGTGATCGAGACCGTGAACGGAATGGATGTGTCCGAATGGATCGATGCAAGCCAACCGCTCTTCCCCACCTCCTCCGATCATACTTACCGTTATGACCAGGTCACTGCTGCCTTTCGAGCGCAGGCAGGTGAAACCATGTCCCTGACTTATGTCAACCCGGATGAAAGCCGCATACAAACCACCCTGACCGCTGCAGAAGACCGTTATAGTTTCTTCGCGGTTGATTCATTGGGTGTGTATATGTACGATGTGGGTATGCCGGTGGAATACTACCTGATCACGGATGAGGTTGGCTATATCAAACTGCGCTCTAACAGTGAGGATATCGGGTTGATTATCCGCTTGTTTGACCTTGCTCTGCAAACTTTCACCGATTATGGAGCTACCAACCTGATCATCGATATGCGCATCAACGGTGGTGGTACCAACTTGGGTTTGGCGGGTTTTCTGTATGATGAGAATATCCCCATTGGGCAGATGGAATATTTCAGCGAACAGACCGGGCAGTTCGAGCCGGAGGGCTTGTTCGATGAGGTCTATCCCAATGAGGAACAGTACGATTTTGACCAGGTCATTCTGCTGGTGGATCAGTACTGCGCCAGCGCCTGTGAGCTGGAAGCCTATGGGTTCAGTCAGGTTCCGGGAGTGGTTGTGATTGGCGAAAATCCCAGCGCCGGAATGGAAGCAGAGGTCGCGCGCGGGGAATTTGTGCTGCCGGGCGATATCACCCTCACCATACCGACCGGGCGTTTTATTAAAGAGGATGGAACTGTGTTGCTGGAAGGGCAGGGTGTGATACCGCAGGTGCAGGTTCCCACTACCGTAGAAAGCTTGGTGTCAGGGCAGGATAGCGTTTTGTACAGCGCGCTGGATTATATCTACCAGAATTATTGAACCTGAAAAAAGGACAGCAACTATGAAAGAAGGGCAGCCTAAGTGCTGCCCTTTGGTATTCTTTGTTTCCTCAAGCGCGCTGCCAGCAATCCAATCGCTAACCAAATGATGCCGTATCCGCTCAGGAAAAGGGACCAGTTGAACCCCGATGGTACAAATTCTGAGACTGCTTGTTGCAAAGCTCCATTAGATGCAAGATTGCTGAGATCGTTAAAATATCCTCCTTCTATCATGAAGGTGGTGTAATTCCAGATGAAGCTGGTGAAGACCAATCCAGCTCCCAGAAATAACAAGATCCATTCCCTTGCCTTCAAACGCACCGCAGTTCCCTGCTGGTGGTGGTGCAGGATGACGCCTGCCAGGGTTATCATGGCGATCGTGCAGAGCAGCGGTGTTAATACCGGTCCATCCCATGTGATCGGGATCAAGAAAAGGATATCCCATTCTAGAATGCTGCTTGGCCAATTCAACAATATTTTCAACCAAACATAATAGAAAATATCCCACACTGCGAAATTGAATAGAAAGAAAGCGAGCCAGGTGTGAAAATTTTCTGCTGCCAGTGCGCTCACACAGATCAGCATCAACATTGTGCCGGCTTCGCGCAGAACTTCGATCTTATAGATGTTCCAGTCCATGGATGCCAGGGGGAACGAGAATCCTTGCGGGTAATACAGCTCTCGCAGGTAAACGACCACCACCGCTTCCAGCAGTGCCATTCCAATTCCGTAAAAGAAGGACCAGTTTATCTTCTTGACCATTGAATTTTTTTTAGGCATTTTCCCTCTCAAAGTTTTGTCAATTATAAAGGGAATTGCAGGTATGTTGCAATCCTTGTTGTGTGGGTTCTGAAGGTCCCCTTGACAAAACTGGATGATGAACTATAATATTACAAACTAGTTTGTAATACAAACCATAAGGTGAGGAGCGATGAAGAATACAATTGGGCAGGTCATGCGCAAAACCTATGCTTACTGGTGGGTGGATGGCACGATGGATATGGCGATGGGATTGCTTTTCGGGGGTTTAGCCGCTTCCAACTATCTAATGGGTAAATTGCAATTAAGCGAACCATGGGACCTCATTCTTGCGATCGCTGAACCTCTCTTGTTCGTGCTGTTCTGGTTTCTTTATGGACGTCTGATGAAATGGATAAAGGAACATATTACCTATCGCAGGACAGGATATGTGGCATATCAACCCAAAAAGAAGAAAAAGCGTATCCAGAGCGCTGTGATCGGAGGAGTGATGGGGATTTTTACGGCACTGATGGTTACCTACATCGGTCCTGAAGTCCTCAAGATTGAGCCCATGCTCATTGCGGGTTGTGTCATGGCTGTGATAACTCTGTACCTGGGGTACTGGTATGGCGTGAACCGCTTTTTCATTGTGGCACCAGTAGAATTTGGGCTTGCACTTTGGATTTCCTCTTTATCCATGGATGGTGAGTTAAAATCCATCGCGGTGATGGCAGCGATCGGTGCAACCTGGATCATATCCGGTTTGGCAACTTTCATCCTCTACCTGCTGCGGAACCGTACCTCTGAGGAGCAAGAAGCATGAGCGAGGTTGATCTGCGCGATCTGACGGAAGTGGATCGCCTGATCCATGAACCGGCGCGCCTGGTGATCACCACTATCCTCTATACTGTGAAGGAAGCAGATTTTACTTTTCTGCAGCGTGAGAGCGGGCTGACCAAAGGCAATCTTTCCTCCCATCTCAGTAAATTGGAAGAAGCGGGATATATCACCATACGCAAACAATTTCTAGAGAAAAAACCGCAAACGTTGTGCGCCATGACCAAAACGGGTCGCAAAGCATTTGAGGATTATCGAGATCAGTTCAACCAAATTATGAAACATATAAATGGAGTGTAAATGACAGAGAATCACATCAGTATTCAAACACAAGACCTGCATTGCCAATTCGGTGATCTGCACGCCGTGGATGGCATCACCTTCGAAGTAGAAACGGGTACCATCTTTGGTTTTCTAGGACCCAATGGTGCCGGCAAGACAACCACCATCCGCCTGCTGCTGGGTTTGCTGGAACCCAGCGCCGGCAGCGCCCGAGTGCTTGGCTTTGATACGCATACCCAGGCTGACCAGATCCGTTTGAACTGTGGGGCTTTATTAGAACATAGTGGGTTGTATGAACGCCTGAGTGCGGAGGATAACCTGGATCTGTTCGGTCGTATCTGGCATCTCTCATCCGAGCAGCGTACGCAACGCATCCAAAATTTGCTTGAAAATATGGGGTTGTATGAGCGCCGCAAAGAGATCGTGCAGACCTGGAGCCACGGCATGAAACAGAAGCTGGCAGTTGCCCGTACTCTCATGCATGATCCAAAACTGGTATTTCTGGATGAACCCACCGCGGGGTTGGATCCGCTGGCATCCTCTGGCTTGCGGGAGGATCTGGTGCAAATGGCGCGCCGGCATGGTGTGACCGTCTTCCTGACCACACATAATTTGGCTGAGGCGGAAAAGATCTGCGACCGGGTGGGCGTTATTAACAAGGGCAAGCTCATCAGCGTGGGCTCGCCCGATGAACTGCGCCTTAAACAAGGCACGAACAGTCTGTTGGTGGTCGGGCGTGGTTTTGAGCAATCCATCCTGAATGAACTGAAAGCCATGCCGGATGTGACAGCGGTGGAGATACAGGACCACCATCTGGTGGTGCATTTCAAACAGGAAACCGAATCGGGCAAACTGGTGCAGTTCCTGGCGGGTAAAGGAGTCATGATCGATGAAGTGCGCAAGGGCAAGGCATCCTTGGAAGATGCTTTCTTAGCTTTATTGGAGGAGGAAGAATGATTCAGGATATTATCACCATCATACGCAAGGAATGGAAAGAAGTAATTTTTCATCGCACCAGCGGCAGGCAGGGTTGGGTCAGCATCCTCATTATCGTGGGCATTGTGGGTATCTATCTCCCTTATATGAGCGGAGCCGAATGGCTAAGCGACCCCATTTCTCTGCTCACCTGGGCATGGCTGCCTATCATTATGACCAGCGGCATGGTCGCGGATGCCTTCGCCGGGGAACGTGAACGCCACACGCTCGAAACGCTGCTCTCAACGCGCCTATCGGATACTGCTATCCTGTTGGGCAAGGTAGCAGCTTCGGTTCTGTACGCCTGGATGATCTCCCTGCTCAGCGCCCTTGCCGGTGTGATCACCGTCAACGTTGCTTTTGGGGAAGGTACTTTTCTCTTTTATGATCCCGTCCTGTTCTTCGGCGGGTTGCTGGCGGTGCTGCTGGTAGCCATTCTGATGAGCACCATCGGTGTTTTTGTGTCGCTCAAAGCCAGCACGGTTCGGCAGGCATATCAAAAACTGAGCCTATCCACTACTGCCATCTGGTTTATCCCCTTCATTCTCATTCAGGCTTTCCCCAACCAGTCCATGGATCTATTGCAAAATCTTGCTCCTGCACTGGAGAAAAACTTGACCGTTGTGGTGCTAGCGGTCTTTGCGGTACTACTGCTGGTGGATGTGCTCATGCTGCTGCTGGCGAAGAAACGCTTCAAGCGCACACGTTTGATCCTGGAATAAAAAGCAGAACAGGAGGACAGCTTCCTCCTGTTTTTTTACGCCCATTTCATTCAATGATATAATTTTGGCGCTGGCTGATGCCGGGCCCGTAGCTCAGCGGCAGAGCACGCGGCTCATAACCGCTTGGTCGCAGGTTCGAATCCTGCCGGGCCCATTTTTTGCGCTTCTTACTATGCAAGATATATTATAAAAGGGAGGTATATTATGGAAAATAGTTTTTATCAAACCTTTGTAGAGAAAAATAACTTAATCAATAAAGAATTTGAAGACAATCGAAATGAATGTATAAAATTTATCAATTATTTTGTAAAGCATCTCTCTGTTTATATAGATTGCCCAGATGATCGAATTGTTTGGGCAAAATTCTCTGAGGAAAAGCAAAAAACTATTTCTTCAGAACCTGATTACATAGGCTTTTTTTTAAATGAAAAACTTGCTTTATATAGAACAGGATACTATCATTTTTTTATTAAAATATTTCTTGGACAAAAAAGTGTTTTTTCTGATGTAATTCAATTACGCTTTGGTATTAAAAAAAGTGAAAAAAGTTTTTCTATATGTGATGAAAGAAAAGAAATTACTAACAATGCCGCAGATCAATTAGATGATGTATTCAGATATATAGTCGCAAATATTTTAGAATTAATTGATTTCCATTATAAATTTGATAATCACACCAAAGAAAAAAATCCCTTTGGTTTCATTCAGGAATAATCCTGATAATTTTCATTTTCGCAATTTTATAAAGAAGAAAATTAAGCATTAATCACAAAATCATTGAGACATTTTTTCAAAATTGGCGTACTTCTTATATGATTACAATCGCTTTATTTATTAATAAAGCGTAATATTTCTGAAAATCGAGATTAGGTGCTTAACGAAGATATTTTATAAGACTTTATGTAATTTTTAAAATTTCTTTTCTATATTAATTCACTCTTTTAATGTTACGAAGTCTTTCCTCTGGAAGGCTATCATGCTCATTCTCATTGTCAAGGGTTCCTGGTTTGCACTGTTTCGTTCACCGCACTTGATCATGAGGCCTCTGTTCGCAGGATTGAAAATGGCTTTGGACAGACGGCTTAGAAAGGATTATTGTCCAAGCAAGAGCTCTTATTGATATATATGAACAGAAATCTTATTAAATACTAAGAATATTAAAAAAAGGATATTATTAAGTATGAGGGAGAAGTATATGAATGAATTAAAGGGTTTCTGGTCTTATGTTCATGTTGACGACGAAGCTGATGGTGGACGTATTTGTCAATTGACAAGAGATGTTAAAAAGCAATATGAAATGCTAACAGGTGAGGAAATCGAGCTTTTTGTAGACAGAGACAATATTAGATGGGGTGAGGCTTGGCGAAATGAAATAGACTCGAGGCTCTCTTCTGTTGCCTTTTTTATTCCCATTATAACTCCACGTTTTTTCCAAAGTCCGGAATGCCGATGTGAATTACAGACATTTGCACACAAGGCAGAAAATCTTGGAATTAAAGACCTAGTTCTTCCTTTACTCTATGTGAATTTTCCGGAATTTCGAGAGGAAGAAACTGGAGATGAATTAATACAATTAATAAAATCATTTCAATGGAAAGACTGGGCTGAATTAAGATTTTCAGAGCTTGAATCAAAAGGGTATCGAAAAGGAGTTGCTCAACTTGCATAACGTCTAGTTGATGCAAATAGACAATCGGAGAAAGCAAAAATCGTCGAAATTACTCAATTAGAGCAAGCAACAAGAGAAAATGAAGATAATTTGCCAGGTATTATCGATAAATTGGCAACCTTCGAAGAAGAAATAGTTAAGTTGCCTAATACCCTAGATTCCTTGTCCCAAGATATACTACAGATATCTCATATTATGCAGAATTCAGCAGATGATATCAAGCAAGCTGATAACCAAAATAAGGGATTTGCGGGTAGGCGGGTAATTGCTCGCAGAGTCGCAGAGCAATTGACTGAACCAACTGAAAATATTTACAAGAAAAGCAATAATTATGCTTCTCAAATTCATTCGATTGATGTTGGAGTTCGTGCTTACATCGATCGTGCTCCAATAGAGATTGAAGAAACGCCTGAAAATAAGCAAGGTTTCCGTAAATTTTTTGCTAGTATAAGAAAATTTAATAACGAAGCAACCAGTATGATTGAAGGCACAAAGACAATGATTAATGCCACTGATCCACTCGGGCAATTATCAAGAGATTTGCGCCCTGTTGTTAGACGGCTTAAACAAGGTCTTACAAATTTGATTGAGTCAACGGAAGTAAGCAGGGAATGGGTAGAATAAATTGATGCTACTGGCATTCAATGTGACAATACTGCTGCTTAAGCTGATTAAGAATTCTCAATTTATATTAATGCCTATTCCTTTTTCTAACACTTTGATATCGACATAGTCGGTTTAGCATGAATTCAGTTACCTACAGGAATCAAACCGCTTTCCGCTAGATTTCGATATTATAGTTATGGATAACTAAGGGTTTTCATTATGATAAGAATTGGCGATTATGTAGAAGCGAAATTGATAGCACAAATAAAAGATAATCAATGGAAAGTAAATAGCTCCCATTTTTCAAAAAACACAACTGCAATATTAGTAACGCGTTCGACAAAACTCTACAATAAAAATGATATTGAATCTCTCTGGGCATTTGATATTCGTGGCAATAATATTTTGTTAAGTGACTCACAATTTGGACGACTTCCTATTTCAGATCGTATGAGGCCGAGATATATCATTTCTCTTCAATCAGTTTTGTCATTTCTTGATTCATCAGAAGTGAATATTTCTGTTAATCCCAAACATTTTTCTGAAGTAAAAGGTATGTTAAATCGGTGTGTTTGTAAAGATCAATGGGATTGGTTTCCGGTTTATGAAGCTTTTAATTTTCCACCAATGAAATTATTAGCGAAGATGGCAATAGAATTTGGAAAACTCGCAAAGGCATATAAGAATAATGATGAATTGGAAAAAATCGCTGCTAAACGAAATATATTAGATTCCAAAATAGATATAAATTTAAGGAACGGACTTTCTAAAATCTTAGAGAATACCCCAAAACTTAATTCAGCAACATCATTCAAAACCATAACAATAACCAAAGCTCAAAACGAGGAAATTATTCTCGACAAAAATGAAGACCCTTTTATCGTTTCTCAAGTATCAAGAGCGAGAATTGAACGTGCAAATAAATCGCATGAACACACTCTTCAAATACTTGTCAACACGCTTCAAAAAAACGGATTCCAAGTTGAATATAGCAAATTGATTGATGCTTATTGTCGTTTAAAAACAGGACCTGCAATTTTTGAAGTAAAAAGCATAACTTCAAACAATGAAAGGTCTCAATCTAGAAAAGCAATTAGTCAATTATATGAATATCGGTATCTTCATTCTGTTCCAAATTCGTCTCTTTGGATTGTTTTTTCACGAAACCCTTTTTCTAATTGGATTGTGAATTATTTAGAAAACGATCGCGGAATTGGTGTTTTATGGGTTGAAAAGGATATTTTAAAAGGACGAAGTATTCAGAAATTGTTTAATAACTGGAAATAAATAAATTATCATTACTTCATATTTTCATTGAACACCTCTTTTCTAGTTGATTTTGTATCTCAACAAGAATTAGTCCGCCTTCCGCTAGGTTAACACTTAGAATCTTGTTTAGAGAAATTATAGCCTAATAGGAATCATGCAATAATCCGCTTGGTCGTAGGTTGGTATCCTAACGAGCCTAAAATAAGAAGCGCGATCCTGCTTGGATCGCGTTTTTATACGAATGTATTAACGATACTTCAGTAATTCATCCCGGCTTTCTGTGGGGGAATTTTCATAGTATCATCACATACGTGTTCATACGAAATAGCAGCAGGAAAACAGGCTTTCAATCCCGGAAGTCTTATTTTCTGATCTTCCTTATAATATTGTTAGCTTCTGCCTGTGCCGTGGGGGAGAGTGCGCAACTACCCACTCCCCAGGTGCAGCGCATCATCTCTACCGCTACCCTCATCCCGACTTTCACCCCTACCATCACTGCCACGCCGCGCTTCACCAGCACGCCACTGCCCACCATCACCCCCACCCCCAATCCCTATGCGGAGTACAGCCTGGATGCCCTCAGCACACGTAGTTATGGCGGTGGGGTGATCCAGATCGAAGGCACCATCGCAAATGGGAATGATTTCTCCCGTTATATTATTAAATATCGCAGTGAAGGGCTGGACCTATATGGTTTCATGAACGTACCGGTGGGTGAAGGTCCTTTCCCTGTAGTTGTGCTGCTGCACGGCTATGTGGATCCGGCGGAATACAGCACGCTGGCATATTCCACACGTTATGCGGATGCATTGGCGGAAGCAGGCTATATCGTGCTGCACCCCAACCTGCGTGGCTATGGGGCGTCGCAAAATGCCTACAACCCGGTCGGGATCGGTGATACCATCGATACCCTCAACCTGCTGGCTTTGATCCGTTCGCAGGCGGGCGTCGCCGGTCCGCTGGAGAAGGCGGATGGGGCACATATTGGCATCTGGGGGCACAGCATGGGCGGCGGCATTGTCTTGCGTGTGATTGAGATTGACCATGATATTGATGCGGCAGTTCTATATGCCTCCATCAATGCCGATGAGAAGGTCAACTTGGCATTCTTTGAGTTTGACGGGCGCGGGAATTTTAAGCTGCAGACTACCGAGGAGGTGCTCCGTTCGTTATCCCCCAGTACCTATCTCGACCGGATCGATACTGTGGTTAGTATTCATCACGGTACTGCTGATACGGTAGTACCAACTGAATGGTCGCACCAGCTCTGCTCCGACCTGGGCACGCTGCAAAAAGAGGTGTACTGCTATTTTTATGATGACCAGCCGCATACCTTTCAGAACAGCGGCGACACCCTTTTCATCCAGCGCATGATCGAGTTCTACGACCAGCATTTGCGCTAAATGAGTAGATCTAATTAGGGGGCTTGTATTTTGCAACCGAAATCCCTTTAATCCGTATTAAAGAATAAGTATGAATTGTACTTATCTGGAGGTAAAGCATGTCTGATAAAGATATCAACGAAAAAGATGAAAAAATGGTCGATGAAAAGAACGAGAAGGAGCTGGAAAAGCACGATGAAAAGGTCGAAGAGCGCGATACGCTCAGCACCGTTTCGTGGGCTGCGGTATTGATCTGGGCAGGGCTGGTCTTTCTGGGTTCCAACCTGGGCTGGTGGCAGAATCTTGGCTTACCTGCTCAATCATCCTACTCATTCCGTAGACCATTTGTATGGCTGGCGTTCAATCCCTTTCATATGATCGCGCTGGGCGTTGGCGTTATTGTGATCCTTGAGGTGATTGCACGACTGTTTCTACCTGCCTTTAGTTCAAGAGTGGGCGGCAAACTTGTGCTGGCAGCATTCCTGATCGGGTGGGGATTATCTCCTTTCTTTAACTGGTACATCATTTGGCCGATGATCTTGATTGCCCTGGGTGTGAGTGTGTTGCTGGGTGGTCTGATGAAAAAGAAATAAGTCTGTTTCTGAAACTAATGAAGTGGCATGCGTCAACGTGCCACTTTTTGTTTTATAATTGAGCGCCATGGATGATCTTGGGTTGCGGGATAGAGATGAAATTCTTGTCAATGATCGCTTAGCATCGGCTGTTTGGGGTTGCATGTTGATCTGGGTAGGTGTGTGTTTTCTTGCAGGCTTTCAGCATTGGGCAGCTGATCTATCCCTGCCTGATCTGGTGTGGTTTCCTTTTCTGCGGGAGTGGTTGCACGATTATGATTTCGATTTTCGTGTCATCCCCATGTTGTTTGCGGGGAACGCTATTATCTTGTTGCTGGAATTAATGGTTCGCATGCTTTTCAAGCGCTTCCGCCATAATCTGACAACCCTGTTCCTGTATATATTTGCTTTTGCTGGCTTGGCTGCTGGTAGTTGTGGCATGTTTGAACCGATCTATCTACTACCCGGATTTTTTCTGGCTTTAGGGGCAGCTATTCTCTTCAGTACCCTTCTACAAAAAACTGTGCACTAATCTTACAATCTTCCCAGATTCAGAGTACTGAATTCATTCCAAGCGTACTTAATCGAAGTGGACCAAACATCCCTTCCTATGCAGCGGAAATAGGGTGCTTTATAAGCCAGAATTCGGTCTCCGATGCGGTAACGTGGCAGGATGGGGGTAGAAACGATCAAGCTGCCGCTCTCTCCTGCTTTCATTTCATGCAGCATCTTGACGCCAGAGCGGGTTTCCACTTCAAAGAAAAACAGGTCATAATTTGGAACCCATGCCCTTTTTTCATCCATTTGCTGTCCGAACATGCCTTCGGTGGCGCCATAGATTTCGCGGATGGCTGCTTGTTTCCCATAGGTGATATGCAGATCATCAGCCAAACGTGTATTGATGCCGGGCACTGAACCAAGCGTCATGATGGTCACCTTCCAGATGTCTTTTGGCATTTGCTTATGGACGCGGCGCATATATTTTCCGAACTGTAGGGCAGTGGGCGCAACGCCGCCTACCAGGGTGACATTTTCGTGTAGGCATTTCTCATATGCCAGATCGAAACGTGCTTCCCAATCGCGCAGTGTTTTTCCCCCGCCCAGTGTATCAATTTCATCCTGACTGGGTACAGAGCGTACCGGTGTGCTGG
>LDZT01007401.1_pt1 | contig 11806 bp, 15 predicted proteins | sample 615521 | NCBI WGS metagenome assembly LDZT01 (sample SAMN03408292, study PRJNA278302) | terrestrial metagenome | isolation source: oil reservoir sample SB1 | place: USA: Alaska, North Slope, Schrader Bluff formation | collected 2011-09
TATGGTCGTGATCGTAATGGTTTTATCCGTCATTCCCTGGATAACATCCCATAAACCGGCCGCTTCCAGCATATAGTCATGGGTAGCTTCTCCTGCATCGACAGCGCCATCTCGATTTAAGTCATACTTATCGGTAAGTGTTTCAACAGCATCGTGCGTGATCCTGGCCTGCCAATCCACCAGGCCCATTTTAGAGGCAAGATTAAAGGCCGCTTCTGCGTCCAGTCTTCCCGCCAATTCCTGATATGTCAGTTCCTTTGTAGTCTCAGCCAGCGTTGCCTTCAATTCCTGTTGCTGTATTCTCCCTTCTGAAAGTCTCTGATTCAGCTCCCTGACCTTTTCAGAGTTTGGGCTCCAACCCTTATCTAACAATTCCTTCAACTCTACGCGCATTTCATACTGATCCAGCTTCAGCGTTTCCATCTTGTAGTGATAATCGTCGAGAGCTGTACCAAGTTTACTGCCGATAAATCCCTGTACCTCTTCCGCCGAATAGCGGAAATTTCTTACTGCCGCAGATACCTCGTCTCCAGCCTTTCCCGCCATCTGGGCATAGTCCCACATCTGCCCGGCTCCCAGCTTGCTGGCCGCGTTGAGTTGGATCTGTTCCTGCTCCAGGGCGGCTTCGGCGCGCGTTAAAAGTTCTCTGCTGACATAGCCGTACTGGAGGGTCTTGTTGTACTCCTCCTCCGAAATAAATCCTTTTTCAGTTGCTTCCCTGAGCGCGTTGCGGCGTTCCATTGCGGCGGTGGATGCTTTCAGGAGTCCGGTCAACAGTTGAACGCCGTCGCTGAGCGGTTCCTGGAAATTCTCCCCAAACGCCACCTTGAACTCCTCGTAGTACCGCGGCAGCGAACTGAGCTGCTTTCCAACCGTCTCCATCGCCGCCTCGTAGGTCCCGGTGATGTTGGCCCCAGCTTTCAGAACCTCGTTGGTGCGCGCCTGTACCTTCTCCAGCTCTGTCAGTTCGGTAACGCTCTTGCCCAGGCTCTCGGCCAGGGCGTTGTAAGATCGCTGGAAATTGACGTTCAGCCCCATCGTGCGGGCCATCTCAACGTTTCCGCTGGCGATGGTGTTGACCAATCGCTCGAACGCCTCAGAGCTGTTGATCCCGGCGATTACCGCCGCGTCCTGCGCTTCCCGGGCCAGTTTGGTACTGGCGCTCAGGTCGATGTTCGATTCAATCATCCGCGCGATAGACTGACGCGAGGCCTGGGTGGTGATCCCCAGTGCCTGGATCGCTTCCTCTTCCTGGCGGATCTCGTACCGCGTGAAACCAACGTTAGATCCCAGTTGTTCGGTGACCACTCCCAGGGTATCCACCCGGGCGGTCAACAGGGCGGCGTCCCAGCTGAAGTCCATTGCCTTGCGTAGGGCCATCATGCCGCCGGTTACCCCCGTTATTGTGGCCAGCATCGGAATCAGTTTTCCGGTCAGGGAGTCAGCCCCCTTGCCGGACTCTTTGAATCCATCGCTGCTCTTTTTCCCGGCCTTGTCCAGGCCCTCAAGCTGCGTCCGGATATCTTTCAGCTCCTCGGTCGCTTTATCGATGGCCTCAACGGTGATTTGCAGTCTGCGCTCTGTCATGCTTCCTCAGTTCTCTCACCAAATCCAGCAGTTTCACCATCTCCGGATGGTCCTTCCGCCACTGGGCCGCTTTTCCGGCCTCGCTGCCATGCTCCCGGTACTCCCGCACTGCCTGGTAAACCCGCCCGGCGTAGGTCATCCGGTCCAGCAGTCCGGCTGGCTGCTTCATCCAGCCTCCCGCATAAGGCAGGCCATACTCCGCGGTCCGCCAGTACCACACCAGCTCTCTTGGCGGCGGGTTTTTCGGATCCTCAGCATGTGCCGCGGCAGCCAGGATCACTCCGGGGGGAGCTGCTGGGCCTGTTCAACTGTCTCAATAACCTCCTGAGCTGCCCAGCGCACTATGGCAGGATGCTGTTTCTCGTAGGGTTTTCCGCTGTCGTTGCGTACCCAGCCGGACGCCTCAGCAGCCTCCACCACCTTGCGCCGGTACACCGCCATCGGGGTGTTGTTGTCCACGTTTTTTTCCTGCATCATCGTTTGGAACTTTTCCAGATCTTCCTGCAGGAACGGCTCCGGAAGTCGAATTTTGATTCCGTACTTTTCCATGCGGGTCTCCTTACGGCAGCGCCGATACCTGGTTGGTAATCTCAGCCTCAAACCAGTTGCCCAGGGTGCTGTTGTACAAACTCTCAAACTCGAAGTCCACGCTCACTACGTTGTCAGAGTCGGCAAAAAGCACCGGCGGCTTGGGGCAGAAGCCCGCAAAGTCAAGCTGGACTTTATGATTCGCGTCGAGCGTAGAAAGGATCCGCACCTGCTTTTTGATCGGGCCGCCGGTGTTCAGCATCGCGTCTACCAGGGCTTTGCTGGTGGCGTCAAACTCCAGGCTCAGCTTCAGCGTGCCGGAGAACCGGCTCTCGCGGATCGCTTTCGGGGTCAGCGCGCCCAGGCCGAACTTCCCGGCCCGCCCGGCGTCGAGCGCCAGCTCAAACGAGAAGAACGTGGTATCAACCACAGTGCCGCCCATTGTGCCGGCCTCTGTGTCGATATACAGCGCCACATGGTCAGCCTGGGCGATGTTTACCGCCCGGTCGCTCAAACTCGCCAGCGCGCCGGTCAGCACCTGCTTGCCCAACAGCGGGCATTCAAACTTAAGCTCTTCCCCGGTCTTCCCGGAGATGGTCAGTCCGCCCGCGACCGCGCCCAGCAGTTTGTAAACATCGCTGCCATTGCCTTTGTAGATGGTTGAGCTGCGCGGTGTCGGCGCTGTACCCAGCGGGGCCGCGTAGCTGTACACGTATGGACCTAGTCCTGTCGGGGTGGCTGTGCCGAACAGCATATCAAACCAGTACGGCATATCCTCATACAGAACCTGCCCGCCAATCGGGATCGAACCGTCCCGTTTTACCGGGATGGTGTTGAACGCTCCCGCCATCGAGCCGCGCTGCTCCGGCAGCGCCCGGAATTCGTCGCCGGGCTCCAGCTCCACATTCTCGCTGATCCCCATCAGCCTGGCGGTTGCCGCGGCTGAGGTGCCCCAGGCGGTTTCTTTTCCGATCTGGTACTCAAGTAAATTTGAGTTCATTTTTCACCGTCCTTAATCACTTCAACTTCATACAAGCCGAGCTGCAGCGCGCCCCGGCGCTGATCCTCTGGCAATCGTTCCCATTCCTCAAAGCTCAGATCCCGCGCAGGGATCCCCTGGATATACGCTTTTCCGCCGCCCAGGTACCGCACCCGCGCGATCACCTTTATCTTTATGTCCTCTTTACGCATCTGTCACCTCCGCGACCAATCTGATAACTTTGAACAGGTACTCGTTTCCATCGATGATGATCCCGCCCGGCTCTGTGGATGGCTCATCGCTGTGGGCCAGGTAGTCCCAGTTGGCGTTTTTCCGGTTGGCGGCCACCACATCGGCAATGTCGGCATCGATCTCATCCAGTTTGTCGTCTACATCCTGCTCCGTCCAGCTGCTGGCTGCATCCGCATCTGCCACAAAGATCCACACCAGCAGACCAAACCAGTTGTGGAACTTCTGGCTGCCCATCCCGGCCTGCTTCCGCCGGGTGGAACCAGAGCTTACCAGCACCACCGGCGAACCGGAAAATTTCCCTTTTTTGTAGTTGTAAACCGCCTGCACCGGTTTCCCGGTGCCCACCAGCGCCGTGGCCAGCAGGGTTGCCAGTGCATCCCGTGCGGTTTCCTGGTTTTCAGCGCCCATCGATGGCCCTCCAGATGCTTTCCACTGCCTGATCCAACACGTTGCCGCCCAGAGCGTTATAAGCTCTGTCATAAAACGCGTGGGCTCCGCCCCTGGCGTGTTCATAAACCCCGTACTCTGCCGGCGGCACTTTCGAGCGGGGATTGACCGCGCTTGGATCGATAAACACCGCTCCGCGCAATCCACTCGGCGCAACCTCCATCCGGTGACTGGCCCGCAGCGACCCGGTATCAACGTGCGTCACCGAGACTGCATACCGGTGCAGTTTGATCAGCGCCACCTGCACCGCTGCTCCGGCGGCTCCCGCCGGCTCCAGCGCAGCGATCATCCGCAGGTTATCGCGCTGTGCCTCCTGAATACCGGTAATCGTCAGCTTCACATTAAACTTGCTCACCGTTTCAAATCCTCCACCACCAGATGCAGATACGCCGATCCATTCCACGTCCACTCCGCGCAGCTCCGTATTGGATACTCAACTGCTCCCACCACCAATATGTCACCTTCCTCAATATCCGGCACGCCGTCCACAAAGGTTTGCAACAGCTCGTGGACTGTATCCAGCTCCAGACTGTGCCGCAGCTCAGCGTCTACCGGGTCCAGCGGCGTGCACTTCAGCGAGGGCAGATTCGTACTCGCTTCTCCGCGCAGCCCGCTGCTCATCGTTGCCCGTTTGGTCGAGGCCGTCACCGTTGCCATGTCGGCAAAGCTGCTCATTCGTTATCCCTCCCGTGCTTCAGCGGCCGCATAATCACCCGCCGGTTCCCGCCGCCCCCGCCATACTGGCCGCCGTTCACCATCCGCTCCAGCATCCGCGCTGTCTGCGATCGGTTTTCACTCCGCGGGCCCACGGTCAGGTCCACGCTGGTAGCATATTCCCGCTGCAGTTTCTCCAGCATCTCCATCTCTACCAGGTCCAGCACCGTATCAATGTCTGCTGTCTCCAGGTAACGGATGTCCGGCTCGTCGGTCTCCAGGTTGATCGCTCCCGCCTGCCGCAGCCCGGAATCAATCGCGTAGCTGTAATCGCCTTCCGCCAGCGACCCGTCCGGGTCCGCGCTCAGGCTCTTGTCCGTTGCCAGGCTGCCCAGTTTGGCATGTACCCGCGCCGCGATCCCTGCCCGCGTCACCGGCACATACCACATCCAGATGTCGTCCACCTTCACGGTCTTGGCCGATCCGTTGGCGATCACAATCTCATAGCTCCCCGATCCCAGACCAACGCTGATGTTGCTCTCCGTCCACCCGCTCGCGTTGCCGCTCAAACTTTCCGAGATTACCGTGTCGCCATCGCTGTTTTTGATCGTTACTGTCGCGTCCCCGGCCTCCAGCGTGGCGCTGGCTTTCACTGCCAGGTGCAGCGTGTACGAGCGAGCGCGCCCAACGCCAAACGTCTGGCTGATGGAATCCCCGTTATTCAGAGAGGCCATTCCATAGTGCGCGTCGCCATCGCTCGGCAGATAACTCGGCGCTCCGACCGTTGTCCAGCCCGACAGTTCGCTCACAAATCGACCGTTATTGATCAGGCTGCGCTCGCTCATCGATTAGTCCCTCTCTTCCATATCCGGCTCTTCATCCGGCTCTGGATTCCACGGTTTGCAGATCGGTTTGTTCGACAGCTGTAAGCCCTTGGCGGCTTTCAGCTTCGCCACTTCCGCCTTAGTTGCCATCCGCCACCCCGGCTTGCGCAGCCGCTCTCTCGCGTGCTCTTTCGTCACGTCATGGATGCAGCCTTGCGGGTTGACGATATAATAAATTTTTTCCTCTGCCATTGCGCTAACTCCTTTACTATCCGGCAAACGTGATCGCATTTGAAACGATCAGCCGCCCGTCCGGCATCACCAGCGCCAGATAACACGTCTTTGCTCCGGCCTCAGTGATCGCCAGGTCAATATCGCCGTCTGCCTCACTCACCAGCACAGCCGCTTTGTTCGCTACCACCGGGATCAATAGCCCATCGGTACCAATCGCCCACCCGCCGCTCGGAGCGGTCGCCACGACCGAATCCCCGTTCGCATCATCCGACAGGTACGCGTGCACCACTGCCCGCACTGCCAGCGCGGTCCCGCCGCCGTCATTCAGCTGGATGGTCACCGGGATCACGTTCGCGTTCTCGGCGCCAACCATGATCACCGCGGTTAGCTGCAAATCTTGCAGCTCCTCAGCCGCATCCTGGAGCTCTTCCACCGCGTCCTGGAGTTCTTCAATCGCTGCCAGTTTTCGTCGTCCAGGTTCTCCGATGGTCTCGGTAATGGTTTTACTTATCGCAGTCATCTTTCACCTCACAATTCTTTCCGGGAGGGCCGCAGCCCTCCCGATATTCTCAATTATTATCCGCGCTGGATTAGAGTGCCTCAGTGGTGCTCACACATACTCCGGCGCTGTCCATCAGCTCGGCCACGCCGTATAGTACATCGATGGTCACCTGCCAGCCAAGATGATCGGCGTTATAGCTCATGGTGACCCGCAGGCCAATCCCGTCCTCGACCATCGTCCGCTGGATCACGCCCAGACCCTCCGGGGCCTGCGGCAGCGGTCGGGTCGCCAGAACAAACGCGTTTTTGTGGATGAACAGATTCTTGCAGGTGGTTGAGACCATGATCTTTTGATCCAGTACAGTCGTAAATCCCGCGAACCGGCCAACATAAGCGTCAGCCAGCGCCCCGGATCCCAGCGACCCGCTGTAATCTTTGTTGATCGCTTCTTCAATCCCTAGGAACTCTTTTTCTGCATCCTCATGCAAAACCGCGTAGCGGTCCCGCAGCGGGATCTTGGCCGCGTTCAGTAGCCGCCTCGCTTCGCGGAAAGTCGCCCCGTTCAGACCGCCGCTTGCGTCGATGGTTTGTGAAAGCCCGGAATACAGCGCAGCGATGTCGCCGTCGATCTCTTCCGCGATCACCTTGATCCCGTCCTCAACATACCCCGGCAGCACTTTCGCGCTGGCCATCGCTTCGGCTACGTCCTCGATCAGGAACGAGACCTCATTATGTTTGTTCAGGGTCACATCGACCTTGGTATCCGATGGATACTGCAGGGTTACTGCGCTTCCTTCAGCTTTCGGGTTCACAGAGAGCGCGCCGCGCTTCAAAACCCGCACGGTCTGCCCTTTTTGCGCGATCTCATCGTCCCAATCACGGGCCACGATCTGCGCCAGTACAGTATTCGCCTTCAGATATCCCAGGGATTCCGCGGCGATGATAGTTGCGAGTGCATACGCTCGCTCGGTTACGCCAATGGTGTCAGCCATTTCAAAACTCCTTCGTGTCTATAAAATTGGTTGGTTTCGTGCCCCAATTTCGTTTTTTACGTGCTACGCCACGAGGGAGCTGCTTATTGCATTACTTCAAGCCGGACTGATGCTTGATCTTGTCCTGATTTTTCCGGATCTCTTCCGGTGTCATCTTGCTCAGGTCTAGCACATCCGGCGGATTGCTATGCCGCTTCCGGTATGGTAATCCCGGTCCCTCCTGCGGTTTCAGGAAATCAAGCATGCTCTCTGCGTCTTTCCGGATCTCCTCAAGGGTTTCGCCCTTCAAACGGTCTATCAGCTCAAGCGGCAGGCCCAAATCCGCCGCCACTTCGATCTTATCCTGCCGGGTTTTTAGCTGTTTATATTCCGCATCCCGTTTTTCGTATAGCTCCTTCCACTTCCCTTGCTCGGCCTGCGCCGTTTCCTCGCGCTTTTTTTCGGCTTCCTGGAGCTTCTTCAACTCCTTCTCCATCTGGATCGCTTTCTCGTTGATCTCTTTGAATCGCTCGTATGGTACTGGTCCGGGCTGCGGCTTCCCTTCAGTTTTCACCTCAGGGGTAGTTTGCTTTGTAGGATCACCTCCTTGCACGCTTTCGGTTGTGGGTTTGGTTTCTTCTGCCATCGCTATATCTCCTTCGTTTTTTACGTGCTACGCCACGCTATAAATTTCTCCTGCTGGTTGCGTCAGCAGGGTGAATCACCTCACGTTTGCCGGTCTTTTCGCGGGCCTCTATTTCATCCCGCGCCGCTTGCCGCATCTCCTCGGTGCGGATCCCGCTCTCTTCAAACTCCGGCAGGTACAGCGTTACGCTCGTCCTGCAGTACCAGTGGAACGGGCTGTGTTGCATCTCGTCCGCGTACCGCGGTGTCCCCGTCAGCCTGAACGGTTTGTCCAGCGCCTGGGTCTGTCCGTGTGCCTGTAAACAGCAGTTTGTTGTCCGTTCATCGATTGCCGCAATGGCCTGTTTTTGCCAGTGTTGTTTCGTCACGCTCAATTGCTCCGCTTTTTCCAGATAAGCCTGCACAATTGCCATTGCCAGGTCCCACGCCATCCGATCGCTTGCGAGGAACATGCTGTTGGTCATCGAGCGCCACACGCTCACCCGCCCATCCATCATCTCCATCGCCAATAACCGCTCATAGATCGCCTGCGCGTCCTCGCCGCTCGCGCTCATCCGGTTCATTTCTACCACCAGCTTCATCTTCCCGGTCTCAACCCATACCGCTTCGCCCAATTTCAGCCGCAGGATCCGCTTTACCGTTGCTTCAACAGCCGCGCTCACGTCCTCAAATCCCGCCACTCCCGGCACTGCTTCCCGCGCCATCCCTAGCTGCCGCTGCGCGAACATCCGTGCCAGCCCCAAGATCACCGTCCCGTGCATCCGGTTGATCTCCTCCGCGCTCTTTTTTAGCCCTTCCAGCTCTCCCTTCACCGCCCGCGCCGCTTTGATCGTCCCCGGTCGGCTGTTCCGCAGCACGTCTGCCACCGCGTACCGCGTCCGCCCCGCTGCGGCTTCCAGCGCTTTCTGGTACGCTGCCGTCTCTGTCACCATTACCCGTTTAAACTGCCTCACCATTTCCAGATTCACGCTTCATCCTCCTGGGCTGGTGCTTTGCCCCGCGCTGCTGCTTTCTCCTGCTCCAACGCCAGTTCTTCCATCTCGATCCGGATTTCGGTTTCTCGGTCGATCGGCAAAACCTGCCGCTCACTGTTGATCTGCAATGCCTCGCTGTCCAGCACGCTTACCTCACTCAACCCCATCGTTGCCGCTGCCCGCCCTGCCATTCGCAGCGCGGATTCCAGCCCCTCGTCATAGTTTGGTCGGATTCGGTTGATCTTTAGCACTAGCTCCAGTAGTTGCAGTTCCACTGTTGCAGATGCGATATTATCCTTATTTTTTAATTCGTCAAATGCCAGCTCCGGCAGCGACTCCTTCACCGCGCTTTTAATTTCCTGGATGAACTTTAGCACTCCCTCCACGTCAATATCCGGCACCAGGATCTTCGCGTCTCCCCCGGTCGGGATGAACCACATCACGTCCCCGTCATGTTTCATCTCGCTCGGTTCCGCTCCGATCACCGCCCACTGCGGTTCGGCATGCTTTTTGATGACCTGTGCCAGATCGGTGGCCAAAATGTTCACCTCGTCTAACATCGGGATGGCCTTCTGGTAGGTGCATTCTCCCAGCGGATCCCCGGTTTCCAGATGCAATGTCTCCACAAACGGCACAAAACCCAATTCATTGGGGTAATGCTCCGGCCTCCCATCAAATCTATACGGCTCCCCATCCCAGTACGTCCAAATTTCCTTAGCGTCGATTACCTCGGCGTACTCGTAGTTTTTCCCTTCCTCATCGGTCTTGATCTCCACCCAGATCGCCAAAGTTGGGTCATCGCTGTACTCATTTTCTCGCACCAGCATAAAGTTAACTGGCTGCACCGGCTGCACCACCACCCGTTTCTCATCCCGCAGATCCGCAATCCGCAGTCCGCTAACTCCGTATTCCGCTCCGTAGTGCACGTATAACACCCCATCCGTTTTCCATCGGCTCCACCCAAAAACGAGATCCCGCGCTGCCCGGATGTTCTCCGGTACGCTTTCTTCCAGCGCCCACTTTCCCGGGATGATCCCGGCATCAACGTCCACCGCCCGCGCCAGCGGCATATATAGCGGTTTGATTCCCCCGCTTATCCGCGGCGCCAGCCATCCCAGCTGGGTCTGGACCTTTTTATAGATCGAGCCGTCATAGTAGCTCTTCCGCTTGTTAAATGTTGTTAGCCGCGCGTTCCATACTGCCGCGTAGCGCCTGTACTCTGTCATGTCAAAAAGGGATTTCATCGGCCTCCCTCAGCATCTCCTCTATCTCATAAGCCGGTCGCAATTCCACCGGTGCGGTTTCTGTCCGTTTCGGCGGGTTGTACCAGTCCATCCGTTCTGTCCGCATCTCTTCAGGTGTGTTCAGGTTCAATTTATTGAACGCTCCGCTCGCAGCATCCACCCGGTCGTCATGTTTCGCGCCCGGGAAGCTGCAAATCTCTTCCAGCCATCCCTCAATGTCCCAGTCGCCGTACAGCAGGTAAACATTCCCAATCTCTGCCTGGCTCGCCAGCGGGCCAGCCCGCACCACCTTGTCGCCGCTCACTCTGTCAGCCCGTGCCCGGAAACCGGCCAGCTCCTTCACGCTCACCTCAGCCGATTCCTTGCCGCCCGATCCCCCCTCCTGCTCCAGCCAGATCGAGACATGGCCATATTTTTTCCGGTCCAGTTCCGCGGTCTGCCTAATGATCTGGTTGCGCGCTCCCCAGCTCCACTGTCCCCGGGTTACGTCCACCACAAAGAATCGCCTGTCCGGCGACATCGCCATCAGCGTCCCCGAAGAGAAGTCCCCGCCGCCTTCTGTTGCCGCCTTATCCCAGTACCGCACCAACCGGCACCCTGGCGGCAGCGCGTGCACGACACTGAACCAGGCCCGCTTGAATAGATTTCCCTCTCGATTCATCGGCATCTGCTGGTATAGCGCGGTCGCGTCGTATGCTCCTACGTTGAACATCGCCCGTGCTAAAAATTCAGAACTGCGCTCCTCCGGCCACAGTGCCTCGCCTGGCGCTCTGCCCAGCGGATCGCTCTCCGGAATGTAGATTCCCTTCTTAAGCAGGCCGTCCAGTTCGCCCGTCCGGGTCGCGTACTCCTCCGGCTTCAACGCCAGCGCTGGCAAAAACACCACCGTCCACTGGTCCGCCATCAGCGAATCGCTGGCCATCCGTTTCAACAGCCGCCCCGCCAGGTCGTCCTGGTGCCACCGCGTGTGCATCACCACCACCGCCCCGCCCTTTTGCAAACGGGTATAAGCCGAGCTCTTATACCAGTCATCCACCAGTTCCCGCCGCGTTGCGCTTTCCGCTTCCTCACGGTCCTTGAATGGGTCGTCGATAATCAGCAGATGCGCCGGGTTGCCGGTGATCCCGCCCTGCACGCCCGAAGCGATCAACCCGCCCCGGTGCGGTGCCGCCAGGCTCCACCCGCTCACCGACTTGCTGTCCATGCTCAGTTCCACCGGGGTATCCGCGGTGCTCTGCGATCCAAACAGCGCCGCGAACCGTTTGTCCATCACGTAGTTTCGCGCTGCCCGGCTGTGTTTCTCGGCCAGGCTGGCCGCGTAGCTCGTCAGGATGATCCGCATATCCGGGTTTCGTCCCAACAGCCACGCCGGGAAGATCCGGCTCACCTGTTCGCTCTTCCCGTGCTGCGGCGGCTCGAAGATCATCAGCCGCCCGATCCCTTCCCGGCCCTGCGTCGTGATATACAGTTCTACCTGCTCCAGCAGCTCCGCTACATAATAGTGGTGCCGCCCTGGGCGGTACCACGGTAGCGTGTAAGTCGCGAAGTCCATCAGATGTCTTCGCGCCTGCTCTCGCCGCACTTTTTCAACCGCGGCTTCTTCTGGGGAAACCGCTTTACTCCGGCTCATTCCGCTCCCCGTTCAGGATCCGCGCCGCCAGCCGGTCCAGCTCCGCATCGCTCAATTCGCTCAGGTCCTCGGTCCCGCTGTGTCGCACGTCCACTGCAGCCTTCGGCTCGTAGTCGCCCAGCATTTCCAGCGCCAGTTTCCGATCTGGATGGTTTTTATAATCCGGATTGGTCGCCGATGCGATCAGCGCCTCCAGAATGTCGCGCCGGTGCGCCATCAACGGTGCCGCCTGGATCAGCGCCACCATCTCATCGATCGCTGGATTTTTCTGCCGCCAGGTATGGATCACCCGGTCAGAGGCCAGCCCCAGCACCATTCGCGCCAGGTCATCCTGTG
>LDZT01014039.1_pt1 | contig 11806 bp, 11 predicted proteins | sample 615521 | NCBI WGS metagenome assembly LDZT01 (sample SAMN03408292, study PRJNA278302) | terrestrial metagenome | isolation source: oil reservoir sample SB1 | place: USA: Alaska, North Slope, Schrader Bluff formation | collected 2011-09
TTCGCGGAGAGCGGTCTCGGCCTGGGGTGGCCCCATCGATATGGCGGTGACCTCCCCCCCCCTTGAAGACCTTATCTTGAGCGCTTCCTGAAGGGCATGAAGGTCCAGGGGGTTGATCATAGTCCCTACACCCTCCCTGACCATCGTCCCAGTTGCCTCGTCCATTCGGACGTCGTCGGAATCGGGGACCTGTTTTATCAGAACGGCTATCTTCACTGGACCACATCCTCGAAAGGGAAGATCAGGGTCTTAATATAACAGAAAACCGGCTCCTCCCTCTGGAAGGACCGGCAGCAGTATCCGGGCCCGTCGAAGATCTGATGATCGACCGTAAAAACATCGAATTATCCGAAGAACTGGACCCGGAAAGGATATGGCGTGCCCGTCGGGATTTGAACCCGAGACCTTCGGCTCCGGAGGCCGACGCTCTATCCAGCTGAGCTACGGACACGCATCCGCGGCGCTTAGGGTACCGCCCGGAACATGAGGTTGTCAAGTATTCCAGGGTCGGGATCAGTGAAAGTTAAGATCCGTGACTCGTCGATCGTGAACCGTAAATTGTGAATCGTGAATCGAAAAAGCGTGAAAAGTAAGACATGAGACGTGAGACGAAAGGGGCAAAACTCAACGGCGTTAACGACACCCCCCAGGCAAGCCGAAGGACCTAGTACCGACCAGGTCCCGACAAAGTCCTGAGACGTATCAACAAAGGGGAGTGGTTCAATGAGGAGCCTTGTCTTCGGTGAGATGTCCTGGTTTTGATTTTCCGTCTCACGTCTCAGGCTCTCAGGATTCCCCTACCTTCTGAACGACACTATCGTCACCCCGTAACCCCCCTCGTCCGCGCTGCCGAGCCGAAAGTCGGTGACATAGGGCAGGCTTTTGCACAGCGAGTGGACTGCCCTTCTCAGGATCCCTTCTCCGCGGCCGTGGATCACGACCACTTCCCCGTAGCCGGCACGGAAGGCCCTGTCAAGATAGATCTCCACCTCCGGCAGGGCTTCATCCACTGTCATACCCCTGACCATGATCGAGGATGGCACCCCCCTCGGCGCAGGAGCATGTAATGTCGCGCCTTCCCGTACTCCTTCCGTGCGGCGGACTCGGCCGCGCCCTCCAGTCGGGAAAGCATCTCCCTGGCTGATCTTTCGGCTTCCTCCATTATCTCCCTGGCCCTCCTGTCGGCAGCCCCGATGATCTTTTCCTGCCTGTCGTTTATCCTCTTTATCTTCTCCTCGAGCTCCCTCCTAAGGGAGGCCAGTTCCTTCCTCTCCTCTGCCATGGCAACCCCAGCGCTCTCCAGCTCGGCCTGCTTGTCGAAGAGTTCCGACATTATCTGTTCTGTCGTTCGGGCCTCCCCCAAAAGGTGTTCCCTGGCCGACTCTATTACATTTTTGGGCATCCCCAGCCTTTCTGCTATAAAAAGAGCGTTGCTCTTCCCGGGAATTCCCATTATCAGTCTGAACGTCGGAGCGAGTGTCACCGGATCGAACTCCATTCCGGCCGTCTCAACCCCACTGCTGCCGAGGGCGTAGCGCTTGATCGGGTTGTGATGGGTAGTGGCCAGGACCAGTGACCTCCTGTCCTTCAGTGCCTCCAGGATGGCTATCCCAAGCGCCGCACCCTCTTGGGGATCCGTTCCCGCCCCGAGCTCGTCGAGCATCAGAAGGCTGTCCCTCCCCGCCTTCTCCATCATGGTTATGATCCTTCTGACGTGGGAACTGAAGGTCGAAAGGCTCTGCTCTATTCCCTGCTCATCACCGATGTCGGCCGCCAGGTAGTCTATCCAGCCCACCAGGGTCCCCTCCGCCGCCGGGACAGGGAGGCCCGAGAGGGCAAGGAAGACGGCAATGGCCACCGATTTCAGGACCACTGTCTTGCCGCCAGTATTAGGTCCGGTAATGACCAGTTGCCTAAATCTCTCACCGCAGTGGATGCTTACGGGGACACAACCCTGGCCGATCAGGGGGTTCCAGAGGTTCTGGAAGTGGAAACGGGACCTGTCATCCAGCTCGGGCAGGATCCAGTTACGTTCATCCAGGAACTGGGCGCTTGCGTGGAGAACATCGATCCTGGCCAGGGCCAACTCCGTCTCTACGATGTGGGACTCCTTCTCCAGGAGCATGGCTGTCAGCGAGGACAGGATCCTTCTCTCCTCTTCTCTCTCCTCGCCCCGCAGGATCTCTATCCTGTTGTTAAGGGGAACGACCTCTTTCGGCTCAATATAGACGCCTTTGCCCGAGGAGGACCTGTCCATGGCTATCCCTTCGAATCGCCCGGAATCCTCGACCCTGACGAGAAGGGCGAACCGCCCCTTTCTGAAGTGAACGACCCTGTCCTGGAGCATGGGGGCCAGGTTGGCCCGGGAGGTGAGTTCGGAACACTTGGCCCGGGCCCGGGAGGTGAGATCCCTGAGAGAGCTCCTGATCCCGGCCAGCTCTTTCGATGCATGGTCATAGAGCTGCCCGTCATCGGATATCACCTGGAGGCGGTCCAGCTCCTTCTCCAGGTCACGGATACCTTCGGCAAGCCTTTCGATGCCAGGTACCTCTTCTCGGGCGCCTCTGATATCTTCCCTGATCCTCTTTGAAAGGCCGATAAGGATACGGAACTGGAGCAGTTCAGCGCCAGTAAGAAGCGCAGTCTCCCTTGCGCTGTCGAAGAGAGGGGCCAGGGGCTTCAGTCTTCCGTCCCAGGTCATTTCTCCACGGATGTCCCTGTAACGCATGAAGGATCTCAAAAGATCCTGCCGCTCCCTGGCGCTTTTTACAGATACGGCCGGGAGCATCCCCTGGAGCATCAGCTTGCCAGTCTCCGATCTTGTCCTTCTTGACAGCCTTTCCAGAACGGAGGGGATCTCGACCAGTTCGGCCGTTCCTGCTTCAACCCTCAATTTGAAGGCTCCGACTCTTCCGGGCTCTCCCCTTCTCCCGAGGGGGGAAGATGCCACGGGAGCGATCCAGGTTCAAGTAACCTTATTGAAGAAAGTGCGTTCTGGACCGATGGCCACGATCTGTCGGCGAGCCTCATGGCAAAACTCTCGTTCATCCAGTAGGGAGACAGGACTGGAGAGAGGGCCATCAGGGCCGCGTAGACGATGATCAGGAGAGCAAAGGCCTTCACGGCGCCTGCGACTAGGCCCATGCCCCTGTCGATGCCGGATAGGTGGGTAAACTTGAGGAAGGCCTTCACCACCCTTCCTGCGTAAACCCCTGCCACGAGGATAAGGATGTAGATGATAACAAGCGCTGTGGCCTGGGTCGCCCCCGGCTGTAAAGGCAGGTAGGGTAAGATAAGGGACGATACTCCGGCCGACAGCTTCCAGGCAAGCAGGAAACCGCCTATGGTCGCAAGGAGCGAAATGATCTCACCAGAAAAACCCTTGGCTGCACCCCTGACACAGAAGGTCACGAGAATGAGAACAAACAGTATGTCCGTACCAAGCGCAAGGGTCAAATGGACCCACACCCTCCCAACAGATCCCTGATCTTGCTCTCGGCCGATTCGATGGAAAAGGCCAGCTTGAAGCAGGCAAGAAGAAGTCTTTCATCCTGTTCCATCGAAGGATCCACCCCGCTGACGCTCTCCTTGGCGATCTGCAGGACTCTCTCGAACCTTCTTTCGTCAAGACGGGTCAGTATGGGGTAGCTCTTCTTGCCCAGGGTGACAAAGACCCGGCGCGGCTCCTCCTGCAACTAAAGACCTCCTCTCCTGATCAGAAACGGTCCGTAAGGTCACCCTGCTGGGAGCCCCGGTCGAACCTGAAAAGATCTCCCACAGGGTCCTCCTTTGGGGTTTCCTCGCTCTCGGGCAGGGACGGTTCCTCCTCTTCCGCGGCGGCTTCGAATTCACCGGCCGGTTCAGAGGGTACCAAGGGTTCCGAGGGTTCACAGGAGGCTCTCATCTTCTCCACAAGCGCCGCCAGCCTGCTCTCGGTGGTCTCTCTTTCATCCCTGAGGGTAGCAAGCTCCCTGTCCTTCTCGTCAAGGATCCCCCGGAGGGTCTCCAATTCTTCGCCGATCCGGTCCCTCTCCGCCCTCAGGTTGGACATGGCCTCTGAGACCCTTTCGATCAGGTTTTCAAGACTGTTGATCTGTTCGAGCATTTAAACCCCTCCCTTTATCTGATCCTTATCCCCTTTTGGGAAAGCTGTTCCCTGAGCCTTCCATGAATATCGTCGACTTCCTCGTCCCTCAGTGTTCTCTCCGGATCCCGATAGGCCAGCGAATAGGCAAGGCTCCGGTGGCCTTCCGGGATCCCCTTGCCATGATAGATGTCGAAGAGCCTCACATCCTCCAGAAGAGGACCGCCCAGCTCCCTCAGAAGCATCAGGATGTCAGAGGAGTAGACCCCATCCTCGACCACCAGGGAGATATCCCTGTAGACGGGGGGAAATTTCCTGATCTCTCCGAAGAGGGCTCTTCCGCCCTGCACCAGGGGCTCCATGTCCAGTTCAAAGAGGAAGAGCGGCGCTGGAAGCTCCAGTTCGGCCTCGATCTCTGGCTTGAGGACCAGCAGGTACCCTATGTCCCTGCCGTCGGCCATGACCCGGGCTGTCTTTCCGGCGTGACCGAATGGTTCGTTACCAGGAACAAGCTTCACGGATATCCCCCGGCTTGCGAAGATCGCTTCTACATCAGCGGCCACGGAATGGAAGTCCTCCGTCTCCTGTTCACCCCATGGCGAACGGCTGTCAACTCCGGGGCATACGCAGCCCCCCAGCTTGAACACCTCCTCCACCTCGTCGCCCTTACGGTAGAAGACCATACCTGTCTCGAAGATCCTTATGGCCATTCTCCAACCGGACCTTATGTTCTTCTGGACGGCCTGGACAAGTCCAGGGGCAAGGGTTGTCCGCATAACGGACATATCCGAGCTCAGTGGGTTGGAGAGTGCCACAGGAGATGATCTCAGATCCGATCCGGGGAACCTAAGTGCGGAAATGGAAGCAGGGGAAACGAAACAATAGGTAACGACCTCCGAATAACCCCTCGCCATCGCCGTCGACCGGACGGCCCGTTCGGCCCTCATCCTGTCGGTAATGTCGCCGGTGGTGTGCATTACCGGCGGCAGAACGGAATCGATCTTGTCGTACCCCCTGATCCTGGCTACCTCCTCTACCAGATCCTCCTCGATGGAGATATCTGGCCTGTAGGAAGGTATCTTGTAAAACCTCCGGGAGGGGTCCCTGTCATCGGTGTTGATCCCTAGCCTCGCCAGGATCCCCGAAGCCATCTCAAGGTCGCCGGTACCGATGATCTTTTCGAGGACAGCCGAGGTCAGGGGCACATGTCGCTCCTCCAGGGCCGGTGCCCCGGAGGCGATCCACCCTGTCGGTTCTCCGGCCCCCCAGGAGGCCATAATGTCCATGGCGATCGCCAGAGCGGTCTCCACCTTGAAGGGGTCAACAAAGCGCGAGAACCTGTAGGCCGCTTCGCTGGGGATACCAAGCTTTCTCGATGTCCTGCTGATCCTGATACTGTCGAAGTTGGCCGATTCCAGAAGCACCCTGGTCGTCTTTTCGCTTATCTCGCTTTCGCCGCCACCCATAACTCCTGCGAGTCCTATGGGCTTGCCGCCGCTGGTGATGAGAAGGTCTTCCCGGTCCAGGATCCTGGTCTTTCCATCCAGGGTCAGGATCATCTCTCCGTCGCGAGCGGCCCGCACGGTGATCTCCCTGCCGGGAAGGCCGGAGTCATCGAAGGCGTGAAGGGGCTGTCCGACCAGAAGCATCACCAGGTTGGTGGCATCCACCACGTTTGAGATGGGTCTCATCCCAGAGAGGAGGACCCTGATCCTTGCCCTTACCGGCGCAGGCATGATCCTGACGTTGTCAATGGACCCGAGGGCGTAGAAGGGACACCCCGCGTCCGAGAGGAAGACCCCCTCGAAATCGTCGAGCTTCTCAGCCCTGGGTGTGACCCTTGGTGACAGGCCCTTGAATCTCGCCTCGGGGAAGACCGCTGAAACTTCCCTGGCTATGCCGACCATGCTCAGAAGGTCGCCCCTGTTGGGCGTTATGGAGACCTCGAGGATAGTGTCGTCAAGGCCAAGAGCCTTCCTTGCGTCCTCGCCCAAGGCAGTATCGGGCTCCAGCCTCAGTATGCCGAACTCATCGGCGATCTCGGGAAGGCCGATCTCCTCGGCAGAAAGGACCATGCCCTCGCTGACCACTCCCTGGAAATCCCGGGTGGAGACTTCCGTGCCGTCGGCCAGAACGCATCCAGGAGGACCCCAGGGTACGATGTCCCCTTCGCTGAGGTTCTTTGCCGCCGTGATACATGTCCCCTTCCTGTGCCCGGCTTTCACCGAGAGCACGAAGAGGTCAGGTCTCTCGGGGTGCAGCCTGATGGATTCGACCTTCGCCGTAACTGCTCCCTTGAAGAGCGGAACGGGGATTTCGACCCCTTCCACCTCAGTGCCGGTATCGGTAAGCCTTCGGGCAAGCGTCTGGGCATCGACAGGAATGTCCACAAGTTCCTTGAGCCAGTTGAGAGATACAAGCATTATCTGCGCTCCCCCTTCGAGTTGAGAAAGGCAAGGTCGCCCTCGAAGAAGACCCTCAGATCGTTGAGTCCATACTTGAGCATGGCGATACGGTCGAGTCCCATCCCCCAGGCGAAGCCGTTGTAGCGGGCAGGGTCAATGCCTCCGGCCATGAGAACGTTCGGGTGGGTCATGCCCATCCCGGATATCTCAAGCCATCCGCTCCCCTTGCAGATCCTGCACGATGGGTTCTTGCCCGAGCAGGCGACGCACTCCACGTCCATCTCCAGTGACGGCTCGGTGAAGGGGAAGTAGCTGGCCCTGTAACGGGCCGCCAGCTGGCGGCCGAAGATCCTGTTGGCGAAGGCCTCGAGGCACCCCTTGAGATGTGCCAGTGAAATGTTCTCATCCACCAGAAGCCCCTCCAGCTGGTGGAACATGGGCGAGTGGGTCTGGTCGCTGTCCCTCCTGAAGACCTTCCCCGGGATGATTATCCTCAGAGGAGCGCCCCACCTTCTCATGGACCTGACTTCTACAGGCGAGGTGTGAGTCCTCAGCAGAAGCCCGTTCTCGAGATAAAAAGTGTCCTGCATATCCCTTGCAGGGTGGTGCGGGGGGATATTGAGGCCTTCAAAGTTGTGGAAATCGTCCTCGACCTCCGGCCCGTAGGCGACGGAGAAGCCCATGGAGACAAATATATCTATAGCTTCCTGGGTGATCTGGGCGACAGGGTGGAAAGCACCCCAGGGGCGCCCCCTCCCGGGGAGGGTCACATCGAGCCACTCCCCTGCCTCCCGGGCGGCCACCTGGACCCCGGCGCACTCCTCTGTCCTTCTCGACAGGGCCTCTTCAATGAGATCTCTCAGCTCATTGAGCACCCTGCCCGCTTCGGGGCGTTCTTCTGCCGGGAGAGAACCCAGCCGCTTCAAAAGAGAGGTGACCTCACCCTTCTTCCCGAGGAAGCGTACCCTGACCCCCTGAAGGGCGTCCAACGTCCCTGCGGATGAAAGCTCCGATTCGAAAAGGGTCTGGATCCGTTCTACCTCTTCGTGTATGCTGCCCAAGCGCTACCCCTCCCCAACTGTTTCGGTTTCCCGGTGACCCCCCTGATCCGGGAGGGAGCTTAAAAGGGACCCTTTGCCCGGATCTGGAAGAAAAGGAATTGTCCTCTCAGTATAATACCCTCGCAGGACCGAAGTGGCCATATTCTTCGATACCATCAGACCGGTAATACGACAGGGGTCCCCGCCAAAGCCATCGACAGGAACCCCGGGACTGACTATTCGCTCTGACCAAAGAACCGCCTGAAGGGCCGATTACTTAACCAGTGCTTCCCTTGCACGGTCGACCAGCTTCGCGAAGGCCGGCATATCCTGCACGGCCAGGTCAGCGAGGACCTTGCGGTTGATCTCTATGTTGGCGCACCTGAGTCCGTTCATGAAAGAACTGTAGGTCATGTCGTTCATCCGTGCCCCTGCGCTTATCCTGGTTATCCATAGCTTGCGGAAGTCCCTCTTTCTCGCCTTCCTGTCCTTGTAAGCGTTGGACATGGAGTGAAGGTACGCTTCCTGTGCCCTCCGGAAAACGTTCTTTTTCCTTCCGAAGTATCCCTTTGTAGCTTCGAAGAGTTTCTTTCTTTTCTGATCGCTGGCGCTTCCGCCCTTGACCCTGGGCATGACCGCTCACCTCTTTCGGTTGGTTGATTCCTGGTTTTTTAGTTTCGACACCTATGCGTAGGGCAGAAGTGTCTTCATGCGCCCCTCGAAAGAAGAGTGTATGACCCCCTTCTGGCGGAGGCGGCGGAGGCGGGTGGCTTTCTTCTTCCCGAGAAGATGTCCGCGGCCGCTCTTCTTGTAGACAAATTTCCCCGTCCCGGTCCTCGAGAACCTCTTCTTGGTCCCAGAGTGGGTTTTCATCTTCGGCATGATCCAATTCCTCCCTCTATCTTCTAACAATGAGGACAAAAGGGCGCTCCGGGCAACTACTCCTTCACCACGGGCGCTTCTTCTGTCCCTTCCTTTTTCAATTTAACAGCCTTGTCGGTCTCTGCCGTCTTCGGCTTCTTGGTGGGCTGCGGTACAGGCGTAAGCATCAGGCGCATGTACCTTCCCTCCATGCGGGGGGGCATGTCCACTTTCCCAATTCCATCGCAATCCCTTACTACTTTGTCAAGAACCTCTCGGCCCCGGTCCAGGAATGCCATCTCCCTGCCCCGGAAAAAGACGGCAACCTTGACCCTGAAGCCTGAAAGGAGAAAATCCTTGATTGCGCGCACCTTGAAGTTGTAGTCGTGCAGGTCGATCTTGGGTCTCATCTTCATCTCTTTTACGACCTGCCCCTTGGACTTCTTCCTTGCGTCCTTGTCACGCTTCTGCTGCTGGAACTTGTACTTGCCGTAGTCAAGAATCCTGCAGACGGGAGGATCGGCCTGGCCTGAGACCTCAACCAGGTCCAGCTCCCTCTCCTCGGCAAGCTCAAGCGCCTGCGCGATGGGGACCACTCCGATCTTGACACCCTGGTCGTCGATCAGAAGGACTTCCCTTGCCCGGATCTCTTCGTTGATGCGCGGTTCTTCGCTGTTTTTAGCTATAACTCGTCACCTCCACGTTAAAAAATGGCCGGACTCTTCGAGCCCGGCCTCTATATCCCATACGACCCGGGGCACAAAACCCAATCGTGCGACCCGGCATATATACCCTTAAACAGCCCATAAAGGCGTCGGCGGGTGGGAGGCTTGGCTCCTCTTCATCGTTATTCCTTTTTTGTCCCGTACCGTTCTCGACCTCCCTGGAACCTAGAACGACCATGAAGGGGATCTTCTCCACCTGGGCGTCCCTTATCTTCTTGCCCAGCTTTTCGTCCCTGGTGTCCTTCTCAACCCTGAGCCCTATCTCCTTGAGCCTTGATTCAACTTCGGCGGCGTAGGGGATGTGATCCCCCTTCACCGGCACGATCCTTACCTGGACCGGTGCCAGCCAGAAGGGGAACGCCCCGGCGTAGTGCTCGATGAGGATCCCCATGAACCTCTCAAGACTACCAAAGACCGTCCTGTGGAGCATTACCGGGCGATGCTCGTTCCCGTCCGGACCGATGTAGGTCATGTCGAACTTGTCGGGCATCTGGAAGTCGAGCTGGATCGTGCCGCACTGCCAGGTCCTCCCGATACAATCCTCGAGGTGGAAGTCGATCTTAGGCCCGTAGAACGCTCCGTCGCCTGGATTCACCCGGAAATCGGCCCCGAAATCCTCAAGGGCCTCCTGCAGGGCCTTCTCGGCCTTCTCCCACATTACCGGGTCTCCCATGGCCTTCTCGGGCCTGGTGGAGAGCTCCACCCGGTATGAAAAGCCGAACACATCCCTGTAGATGAACCTGACCAGGTCCATGATCCCGATGATCTCCTGCTTGATCTGTTCCGGTGTCACGTAAAGGTGTGCATCATCCTGAGTAAAGGACCTTACCCGCATCAGCCCGTGGAGGACCCCAGAACGCTCGTGGCGATGCACGGTACCGAGCTCGGCTATCCTCATCGGGAGTTCACGGTAGCTCCTTATCCTGCTCTTGTAGACCAGGATCCCCCCAGGGCAGTTCATGGGCTTCACCGCAAAGGGGCGCTCGTCGATCTCGGTGAAGTACATGTTCTCACGGTAGTGGTCCCAGTGGCCCGACCTTATCCACAGGTCCTGGTCGAGTATCAGCGGCGTCCTTATCTCAGAATATCCCCTTCGGGAGTGCTCGGCCCGCCAGAAATCCACGAGCCGATTCATGATCACCATCCCCTTGGGGTGGAAGAAGGGGAACCCCGGTCCCTCCTCCTGGATGCTGAAAAGGTCAAGCTCTCTCCCAAGTTTCCTGTGGTCCCTGCGTTTTGCTTCCTCTATCCTGTTGATGTGATCATCGAGCGCCTCGGCGGTGTCGAAGGCCGTCCCGTAGATCCTTGTGAGCATTATGTTCTTCTCGTCGCCTCGCCAGTAGGCCCCTGCCACGGATAGAAGCTTGAAGTGTTTCAGCTGCGAGGTGGAGGTAACGTGGGGGCCCCTGCAGAGATCAACGAATTCGCCCTGTCTGTAGAGCGAGATAAACTCGTCGGGGATCTCCGAGACCAGTTCGACCTTGTAGACGGCATCCCTTTCCCTGAAAAGCTTCAAGGCCTCTCCCCTGGGCAGGAGAAGCCTTTCCACGGGGATATCCTCGGAGGAGATCTTCCTCATCTCCTCCTCGATCCTGGGAAGGTCCTCTTCGGTGACCTGGCCGGCTATCTCCATGTCGTAGTAAAAACCGTCCTGTATCGAGGGGCCGATCCCCAGCCTTGTCCCGGGGAAGAGCCTCTGGACGGCCTGGGCCATCAGATGCGACGTAGAATGTCTCAGGATCTCCAGCCCTTCGGGGCTTGAAGATAGCACTGGCTCTACGCGGGAGTCCGTCTCCACCACTGCGGCAAGATCGACCCTTGTCCCGTCAGCAACGGCGGCTATGGATCCTTCAGAAAGCCCCCATCTCGACAGTATCTCCCGGGCCTTCAGCGGCTCGGGGGAGTTAAGTTCCAATCCTTCGGGACCTGAATAGTTCGGCAATTTAAAGGCCTCCATCTTGAAAAATGACCGATCCCTGACGTTTCCGAAACAAGGGTCAGGTGGATTGCATTCTACATCAGCAGGGGAGCGGGGTCACCCCTGCATGCAGTGTATATAATATACACCCCCCCCGGCGTATGGCAACGCCCCTTTTTTCTGGAAAAATGAACTTTGTTCTCCTATAATCGGTTTAAACCTTTCTTTACTTTTTTCCTTTTGTTCATTTTCCCTTGAAGGGTGAAGGGGGTGGAACAGGGAAGATAGTTAAAAAAACCACATTTATGTTTCCCCAGGAACAAGATCTTCCGTTCCAAAAACTCTCATCAAGGAGGGATTCAAAGCATGGCCGATATCAAAAAGGCCGACCAGTGGGCTACCCGATGGGGTCTTATTCTATCTTGCATTGGTATGGCAGTCGGTACGGGTAACATCTGGCGGTTCCCCCGAGTCGCCGCCTCCCAGGGTGGTGGTGCTTTCGTCATCGCTCTTCTGATCGGACTGTTCCTCTGGGCTATTCCGCTCCTCATGGCCGAGGCCGTCTGGGGCAAGGTATCAAGAATGGGCGTCATAGGTTCCTTCAAGGAGATGGTAGGCAGAAAGTGGACCTGGATGGGTACCACCGTCGCCGTCATCTCGCTTGGAATAGCCTTCTACTACTCCGTTGTGGTCGGATGGTGCATCCGTTACTTCGTATACGCCATCACGGGGGTCATCAAACCAGGGCTTGATACGGAAGCTCTCTGGGCCGC
>LDZT01000641.1_pt1 | contig 11801 bp, 9 predicted proteins | sample 615521 | NCBI WGS metagenome assembly LDZT01 (sample SAMN03408292, study PRJNA278302) | terrestrial metagenome | isolation source: oil reservoir sample SB1 | place: USA: Alaska, North Slope, Schrader Bluff formation | collected 2011-09
AGCCAGGTCAACGGCGCTAGGTTCAGGGTCCAGCCTCGGCTTAAGGCGTGGGCTGTTATCGCCCATTGAACGCTTTTATCCGTCAATGATGTGGGTTTTGGGGCTTTTACAGGTCCTATTCAAGCTAGCTATTACAACCCTCAGGGCAATAAACGTTTCCGGTCCATTGGCACAACCTGGCGCCATATCGAAGCCAATTTTTCTTTAAGTATAACGCCTTAATTACCAGCAAATCAGTAACTATCAAGCATATATCAGGATAAGAATCTACTAAATTCAAGAGATGTTTTTAATCATGATCTTATGGACAGGACGGATTCGGTCTGTTTTACCCCTTGTCGCTGAGATTAGGTTGGCTTCGTCTCCTTCTAGCCCGTTCGGCTTTCGCCTTGGCGAGGGCCTGATCTAAAGTGAATTTGTCCACCCCGCCAAGGTAGAGGGAAGTGTGCTTTGCGCCCTCGTACCAGGAGAAGCCATGCCCCTCTCCCCCCTGGCATTTACAGCCCTCCTTTCCACAGGAGACGAGCTCCCTGCAGATGGTTATGCCGCCCTCCTCCCTTCTCTCAAGGACCTTCGCCTTAATCTATGCGAGCTGATCCTCCAGACCCCTCTCCATATGAAGGAGGATGGCTTTGGACACCCTATCAGTGCACACAGGGGGGGGGCAATCCTAAGCTATTTTATAAAAATAATCATCAGAATCCGCTGGTTAAATCGTTATTCGATAATTCCGCATGTTTAGACATACTCAAATTCTAGCACCATGGGAACTAACTGATCTAACCCTTGATTAAGAACATGATAAGAAACAACGAGGTGATTTATGCTTATTACCATAACCGAAATCATTTTATAATGAGGAATTATCCTATATCTCATGGAAATCAATGATGCAAATAGAAGGTTTAAAGAAGAATATACAAACGTAGGATTTGAATTGTTTGAAGAAAATAACGATGGGTTTATATTTCTGGTTCCTCCATTTCCTTGGAGTCGAAATCCAAATTCCGTTCAACTTTATATTTTAGATATCAAACAATATGTGAACAACATCAATAACCTCATGTCTAATTATCTAATTATAAATGACAATTGTGGCATTATAAGCAAAGATTATCGTGAGCAACTAATTAATATTAAAACATCAGGTAAATACGGCATTTATCCGCCAAAGGAAATGGGGGAGATTACTGTAAGTTATCTCTTTGGGAAACCTACAGAAAACGGTATTTATGCTAAAATTGGCCCAGCATCGTGCCTATTTATGGATTTCTTGCGTTTTGATGATGCGTATATGGATAAGTGTCTTGAAAAGATAACTAAAAAGTTAATAAAACGCGAAATTGATGGAGATCCCATTAAAAGTATAATCTGGGGTGATGAAGCATATCGGCCATCCACAATAAAGATTTTTAATTTAAATGAAAAAGACGTTGAGAGTGCAGAACGGAGTTCTAACAATATCATAAATATATGCTTTTTTAAATTTGCCCAACAAAAACGAATTAATCTAGATTTAGTCAAAAGTTATAAATCCCCAATGAGGGAAAGGCCATTAATAGATCCTTCAGACTTTATGCCACCTATCACAGGAAATCAAATTGACTTGCCTTCTGGGGAATATAATGAAGATTTGGTGCAAATATATAAAAGAGGCATTATTGCGGAAGACCCTTTTATCCAATTTCTTTCATTCTACCAAATATTAGAGTACTATTATATCCCAAACATTAACGATAAAATTTATAAAAGCATATCTAAAATTGTCACAGGGGCAGGAACAAACAAACAAGAGCAAGTAGCAAACGAAATAGATAGATATAACAAAAAAGATAAAATTATGATTCGGCAATTGCTAAATGAGGTGGTTGAACCAGATGAATTAATTAAATTTATTGATTCGTATCAAAAGCATTTAAAGGTGGATATATATACAAAAAATTTTAACATTTTGGGATCAACTTCAATAAGCACTGATCCTCATTTTGTAATAGGTCACACAGCAAATAGAATATATCAAATAAGAAATGCATTGGTTCATTTTTCGGATGATCAAGAAGGAAAAGAGAAATATGTTCCAACTGTTAATAACGAAAAAACGTTGAGACAAGAAGTTCCATTGGTTCAATTCCTTGCAGAAAAAGCGATAACAAGTGATATATTAAAAAACTTTTCATATAATAATACTGGGGGCTGCGTCTCTAGCTCCAAGCTAAAGAAATTTGAATAGGGTGAGTTATTGGAGGGAGACCACATATATTTTCCCTTTCCACAGGGGGTTAACAACTACTCCCCATCTCAAGTATAATGGCCGGGGCTAACAACCGCCGCTCAAAAATCGATATGCTTTGACAGAATAATTTCTGAATCGTTGGAAGCAGGCAAGGCAAAGGCCTGTGAAAGCTCGTTTACGACCTTCAGGAAGCGGTTCTTCCCGTCTTCAAGCTGCAATATGTGATCCACCCATAGATGGGATTATTGAAAGGCGCTCAGCAGGAGGTAACTTGGAACCTTCTCCAGTTGAAGCCCTGGAGCATGTCAGAGACGATCTCGTACTTCTCTATCATGACCGCCACAGCTTCCTCTTCTGGGATTACGGTCTGTCCCCTATCGCATTCGGTATTAATCCGCAAGGGCGAGTTTAAGGTCGGCAGCTATCCCTATGTAGTCAACAACAAGCCCGCCAGGCTTGTCCCTGAAGACGCGGTTGACCCTCGCTATAGCTTGTATCAGGTCATGACCTCTCATGGGCTTATCCATGTACATGGTGTAAAAGTATGGGGCGTCAAAACCCGTCTGCCACATATCCCTCGCGATTACGACTTTCAAAGGATCGGCCGGAGTTCTGGATCGATCAGCGAGATCCTTGCGTCTAGCTTTGTTCCGGATAGGGGGCTGTCAGTTCTCGTCGTCCGGGACGGAACTGGTCATCACAACTTTAATCGCGCCCTTCTTGTCGTCATCGTCGTGCCATTCAGGCCGAAGCTTGACAATTTGGCGGTAGAGGTAAATGCAGATACGGTTGCTCATGCAGACGATCATGGCCATCCCCTCCATCGCCTCTCGTCTCCGCTCGAAGTGATCGACTATGTCCTCAGCCACGAGGACGATCCATTTCTCAGAGCCGACGACGGCCTCAAGACAATCCTGGTTACTTGACAGAACCTAACATAGCAACATTTAATACTATGTATTGCATTCTAATATTATGCCATTTGTGAATAGGCGCTCTGCCTTGGAGGTGACTGAAGACGAACTCAGACAACTCAACATCATCAGCCTTTGAACGTGCAAAGACTCTCCTCAGATTTCATGAAGATACTTCAATTCCACAAATTAAATAGAGGATATAAATATGACTAAGTATATGGAGAATATTCGAGTAATTGCGGTAATAGATATTGTTTTTCTACTTATCACAAGTTGTTCATTGGTCATCGGTTAAGAGAATAATCGCGATGTAGCAGCGGTCTCGGTAGTAAGTCAAATGAGATGGGCCTGATAAAAAGGGGCATAGTAAGCCCATCTTGAAAAGGGATCGTGTTTATGTAACGCATAATTTGGCCTTGACATCCATAGGAAGGAGATCAAAGCTTGTATTGCCCAAGCCACCTCAATGCGAGATTAAAAACATTTTCGACAATGACATTGGTCTAAGGAAGCTGTTCGTCTTGTTCAGCTTCATATCCCAGAATATGATTCCGGGCTTAGATGATGTGCGAAATAGTTTCAGGACTATACAGATTTCATAATCTCCAAACACCTTAGAACGGAATATGCCGATCTCGTAAGGCCCATACTCCTCTTTATCTGGCACAATATATGCAAAACCAACTAATTGTTTGCCAATTGGCGCCAAATTTGCATCATAATTTGAGGTTGGAACAACCCACGTATAAGGATTTGAATCCGGGTCCAACGAGACCCACATCTCCGAACCATATCCGTTAAATAGTTTCTTTTTAAGTCCGAGCCATATACACAATGATTTGACTGTTTTGATATTTCTCAAATTTTGGATATAATCTTCCGACATGTAATCTTTATTGTTTTTTATAATATCTGGTAATTTGGAGGACGGACCGGAGTAAATCACAGTGTCACACTCGTATTCACATTGATCTGTGATTATAATCTTTATGGTTTTATGATCTTCAATTTCAATTACTTTCTCACTCGTTTTAATTTCAACATTGTTTTTTGGAAGTGACATAATAATTGAGTCAATCACTTTTTGAATTCCGCCTTTTGGATATAATTGGTCTGATGATCCGTTGCCCATTAGTAAATTGTATAATCTCCCTACATAGGGCGCAGATCGTGAATCTATTTTATGACTTTTAGTATCTATAAATCTGGATATGGGTGCATTTATTGGAGATGTTCCAAGCATAAAATACGATAAATAATCCAAAAAATGTTTTGATTCTTGAGAAAGGTTTTGCGGAGTGAGATCCTCAATTGAAATATCAGATAAATTTTTGCCTATGCTTAACATATACAACACATCAAATACTGACCTCATCAGAAGCATGCGATCCTCTACAGGAAGTATATCAAACGTCAGCCATTTTTTAATGCTCCATGGGAAGGGTCTAACTTTATTGCCCATACGAACATGATATTTTCCAAACGGGACAAAATTTGGAACAATATCAAAATATTCATCCATTAGTTGTTTCAATGGCCCGGATTCCATACGAGTTATAGCATGCGGTCCCGTATCTACTGTATAACCGCCAACATTATATGATCTGCAAACGCCGCCAATAAAATTATCCATTTCTATAACTAATACACTATTGCCTTCTTTTGAAAGTGCTAACGCAGACAGCAATCCACTGAATCCAGCGCCGACTACCACTACATCATACTTTTTCATAATATCATCTTGTCACCGGTTAAGCTCAACATTCTGCCCTGAACTGATACTTCCTCATGTGCGTATTATCTAGCGTTTGACCATCATCGTACTCTCAATCTCTTGGCGGTAAATCATGTTGTAAGTGCAGAATGGAATTATCCTGCCGTCCGGCGTAGCATAGTGTATTCCGCATCGCTGCACCCTCTCCAGGTCAATATTGTATGGGTCTTGGAAGTGCATCATGCCTAGAAATAGGATCTTGTTGTGGAACTCCCTCAGAGATTCATGGGTCCCGTTTTTGAGTACGCTCTTAATCATTCTTGTTATGTTGAGATCATACGGAGCCTTTTTTTTGTAGATAAATCTCGGAAGTTCTTTGTTAACTTTACTAAATATCCTAAGCATTTCGCTATTTGTGCCACCAAATTTCGCAGCAACATCACTTATGAGTTCAAAGAGACCCTCCACATCTATAAATCGGGTAATCGGAACAAGCTTCCCATCGCAATAGTACACATAGGTTGCAGCCCCGCAATGGGGGTGTACCGTAAATACCACCTGTGGTGAACCCGTCTTTCTCTCAATCAGGCGTGATATCGGGGCCACAATGGGAATCGGGTAGAAGTCCTCCCGGGTTATCTCGTTATCAGTCTGCTCCTCTAAAAGAGATAACACGTCCGGGATGGTTATCCTCCTGCGAGTCCGCTCATCCTGGTCAATCCTTCCCACAAATGAGACAGGCTGTACGTTCACCCCCTTTATGACGTCCAGATTCTCTGCCGCAAACCGCACTATATCCCCTATCTGGCCGTCGTTCACACCCCTCTCCAGGGTTGGAACCAGCACAACACTCATCAGGCCAGCTCTCCTACAGTTCTCTATCGCCTGGTGCTTGACTGGAAGGATGTTGCGGCCCCGCAGAATTTTGTAGGGTTCAGGCGTGACGCCATCGAACTGGAGATAAACAGTATGCAGGCCGACCTGCTGGAGATTCTTGCAGAACTCAAGGCTGCCTCCGAGTTTTATGCCGTTTGTCGCGATTTGGACCTGTGCAAATCCCATATCGTGGGCCATAGCAATTATCTGCGGTAGATCCTCACGCATCGTGGGCTCGCCGCCTGAAAACTGAATTGCTGGGCAGGGGACTGGCTGCTCACCTCGAAGGGTCTCCATCATCCTCCGGACCTGATCTAGAGTGGGCTCGCATAGATGGCCAGAGACGTCAGCATTTGCAAAACAGACTGGACAGGCCATATTGCATCTGTTGGTCAGATCGATATTTCCCAGCAGTGTACCGGTCTTGTGGTTTGGACAGATTCCGCAGTCGAAGGGACAGCCACTATCCACGCAGGTGTTGGGGTTGTCAAGCCCGTTGCCACTATTCCAGTATCTGCTGAACTTTCTGTAGAGTTTGCTGTCAGACCAGTATATATCGCTGAACACACCATGCTCTTTACATTTTTTTTCGATCTTTACGGCCCCACCATCCTCAAAAACGCTTGCTTCCACTACCTTTAGACAGTGTGGGCAGAGAGAATACGTCAATTTATTTATTGTAGTTATCATCATAATAACAGCAATGCCGTTCGATACAAATATATATAAGCCTTATGGTAGCTGTGGTCCATAGCATATGTCAGAGATGTCGGAAAAGAGTGCAATAGAGGCACTACAGGATATCGGCCTTACAGAATATGAGGCAAGGGTCTATACAGCTCTTGCAAGGACCAAGACGGGAATCGCCTCAGAGATTCACCAGATCTCCGGGATTCCCAGGTCGGCCGTCTATAGTGCGCTTGCAAAACTTGAGAAGAAGGGTATTGTGGAGGTTCAGCACTCAAAACCCATGCGTTACAGGGTCATCTCTCCCGCGAGAGCTCTTGAGACGCTCCGAAGTGCTTTCTTGCTAGAGGCGAGAAACGCACTGGTTGCACTGGATGATGTATACCACGCCGAGTGGGTTGAAGATCAAAGAGAAGAAACTATATGGATGAGTAGGGGTGCTAAGAACGTCTACGACAAGGTTCTTGAACTGATCATAGATGCCAATCGAGAGGTTTGTATTATAGCCTATCCAGTCCTCCTGAGGATCGCAATGCGGCATAAAATTTTTGAGGGTATACAACCAGCGCTGATAGATGCCGTCAAGAGGGGCGTTAAAGTCAGGATACTCTGCGCAAGTGAAAATGAAGGCGAGCAGGTGAGGGTGGAGATACCCTGCGCGGAGGTCAGGGTTCGTCCATGGGATGAGACGAAGGGTTCTCTTCTCCTTGTGAACGAGAAATATTCGCTGATCATCGTCTGCTCAGGGGCTGATGCAGGCCAGGTTACTGCAATATGGACGGATGGATGTAATATTGTGGCCATGTTCCGGCAATTTGCTGATGCCATGTGGCAACTACCGGTAGGTAAGGAAGATACATCAAGAGACGTGTTCCCTCATAGTTGCTAGTATCATCCGAGTTGATCGTTGTGAAGGATGAAGAAATGATGGAGTTTAGGTGACCCATCATCGAAGCATGCATAAATTTGCCCATAAAAATGGGGAAAGCACTGCCATGGGAATACTCGGGGGCACCCTCTTTTTGGAGAGCGAACCGATGTCCATGGATATGCTGGCCGAGAAGACCGGCTACAGAAAAACGACGGTATGCGCCAATGTGAACAACATGGAAAACATCGGCATAGCTTAGCGTGTTGTAGTAGATCCTTTGGGAAAGCAGGATCTTGGATCTCCTAAGCGAATTTCGCTTATGCTTGCATTCACTTGAGCACATAAAGTTATACATTATGTACAATCAAAGAGGTCTTAGAGACAGAGAAAGGATGAGAAAATGCCGATTCCTAAGATCGCTGTGGTTAGCCGCAGATCTCACCAAATCAACCGCTATCGCGAGATCATCGCAATTTTAGTAAAATACGGTTTTGGAGATGTATTAGCGAAGCTGGAGTTACAAAAGCATCTCGAATTCGGGGAGAGCTTTATATGGGGGAAAGCTGCCGCGAATATAGCTGCTCTTTCTCGTTGGGAACGGGTGCGAATGGCTCTAGAGGAACTTGGGCCGACTTTCGTCAAATTCGGTCAGATTATGAGCACAAGACCGGACATGATCCCACAAGAACTTATCTCCGAGCTGGAAAGACTTCAAGATACCGTACCTCCTTTCTCTTCAGAAGATGGCAAGCGGATTATCGAAGAGGAATTGGGTGAGTCCGTGGACAGCATTTTTAAGGAGTTCATAGATACTCCCATTGCCGCTGCCTCTATTGCACAGGTCTACAAAGCGGTGTTGACCAATGGTGAAGAAGTAGCAATCAAGGTTCAGCGCCCCGAGATTGACCGAATCATAGAGGTGGATCTGGAAATAATGCTCCACGTTGCCACGCTCATCGAGAAACATTTAAAAGAATTAGGCACTCTACATCCTGTGGAAATAGTTGAAGAATTCGCACGAGTAATCGAAAAGGAACTGGACTTCAGAATCGAGTTTGCGCATATCGAGCGCTTTGCGAGAAATTTTCAGGCTGATCCGACAATTTACGTGCCCAGCGTCCATCGTGAACTCTCCACAAGCAAAGTCCTTACAATGGAGTTTATCGGCGGGGTGAAGGTCTCGGATATTACAAAAGCAGAATTGCAAGTTCGATACTCCGGCAAGGATCCAAAAGTCGTGGCATCTCGGGGAGCGACCCTTATTTTGAAGCAAATATTTGAGCACGGCTTTTTTCACGCTGACCCCCATCCGGGGAATATCAGGATATTGAAGGATAATGTCATCTGTTTCCTCGACTATGGAATGATGGGGTCTCTGTCAGCACGTCATAGAGAGGACCTGGCTGACGTGCTCATTGGGATTATAAATTACGACGAGAGTAAAGTCACGAAAGCCGTCTTGAAATTGACCGAGCCGGGATATCGGCAAATAGTGGATCGTGGGACGCTAGAATTAGATATCTCAGAATTTATCGGAGTTTATGCTTATGGTACACTTGAAGAACTCGAAATAGGACAGCTTTTAAACAGTATTATGAACATAGTTGCGGGACATCACCTGAAAGTACCTAGGGACTTCTACCTGCTCGCGAAAGCGCTGGTAACCATAGAAAGCGTGGGCAGAAAATTGGACCCCGAATTTAATGCGGTGAAGCATGCTAAGCCGTTTGCCGAAAGTGCCATCCTGAAACGCATGGGTCCTCGAAGGTTAGTCGAAGACTTCTCTACCTCCGCCATTGAAGCAAGCTCGCTGATGCGGGACTTGCCAGCCGAGGCACGAGACATATTAGCACTAATAAAGGAGGGCGAAGCAAAGATTAGGTTCAAGCACGAGGGGCTTGATCCGATGCTCAAAACCTTCGATCAGGCTGTCAATCGAGCGGTCTTTGCAATTGTTTTAGCATCTCTTGTTATAGGTTCCGCGCTTATTGTTCACTCCGGTGTTCCACCTAGATGGCACGAAATATCGGTTATCGGCATCATAGGATTTCTCGGAGCAGGGATGATTGGTTTTTGGTTGCTATTTTCCATTCTGCGGCATCAAAAGATGTAAAGCGCCTCTTATTACCGGTAGTGAAGAGTGTACCTCTAATAGACCATTACCATCATGATCTAAACATCAACCAGATCCTATATCACTGCCTACGATCCAACGCGCCTCTTTGGGGACCCAAAAGATGTTCTCCCTCAGGGGACCTCGTCCTTATCCTCTGGATCGGCGTAGGGCTCGTTTTTTAGCTTGTCGTGATGCTCCTTGAAGGTGTCAGCCCTGCCAATAGCACGTCGTGACATGCTATTTTCCCTTATAGCGCTTTCTCAGTCCTTGAATGTCATGGATGATGATAGGCTTCTATCGCGATGGTGGCAAATATTCCGCATGAAAATTAAGCAGTATTCCAATTGGTACCCACTGAGGGGCTCCTATAAGAGTTAATGTATGGTTATATCCAACTATGACCTGTTATAAGTTGCTCATAACTCTACATAGTTACTCATAACCCAGAATCATTTAAAGAAATTCTCCCGTATGGATGGAAAATAGATAGCTATTGGTTTTATATGCATCAATATTTCCAGAAACAGTTTTGCTGATGCATTTTCGAGTTATGAGTAACTATATAGAGTTATGAGTGGTTATAAGTTACTCATAACGAGGATCAAAGACTTATTTGGCTCCTCGCTGCTTGGTGCGGGTGAATTTCAAGAATCTTTAATCTTTTAGGACTTACGCAGTTGAACAAAAAACCAATAGCATGAAGCACCAAGCCCTCTAATGCATAATCTAATTAGTTTTAGTTGACATTTAGTTGATTATCCCTTGCGACGTGACGGGATGAGGAACTCGCTTATTAGGTAGTCAGCAGTAGGCAGACAGAATATTAATACAATTGAATAGGTAAATTTATAATTATATTGGTGAAATCGCTAGCTAGCAAAATACTCAATTTAGGAAGTTAAGGTGCGGAATGTGGGCTGTATGATCATGAGATTTATCGCCACCTACTGACTCCAAAACAGGATTCACGGCAAATATGTGCATGATTGAGTTCGCTTATTGTCAACGCCGGTCTAAATCTGTCCAATTATGGCGGAATAAAACTGTCCGGGAATACCCTTTGATTCGGTTGATATTTAGCTTAGATCTCTTAGGGGTGCTGCACAATAGCGTTTTTGAATCTGCGATGGACCAAGGGGGTATCCAACATAATCAGGATTGATATTGTTTCTCATTGGATATACCAACCAGATACAAGCATGTCACCTCTTTACCTGATCCCTCAAAAATGTTCTTAAGGATTGATTTTAAGGCCATTTCTTTCGAGCCTCACCAAAGACTTCTCTTTTAGTAGTCACTTCCGGGGGGAAAAGAAAACGCATTACACGGGAGAGACCCTCTATCGTCCCTGTAATGTATTTGTCTTCTTACTTTGAAAACAGGTAATGCATACCGTTTTTCCATCAGGGGATTTAAATATGCTATTTTTTGATGTTGGGTTGCCACATGAAGGGCACTGAGCCATGCCCGAAGCTTCCAAGCGTTTCACATCGTCATCATCTGCGAGACGTAGATTTAGGCCCATACCGTATCCACGCTCGATTTTTTCAGGCGTGTTCAGAAATTCCTGGTAATCGTCCCAGATCCTGTTGTCGAGCTCGTAGCGTTTAGGAGGACGTCCTCTACCGCGCCTCAAAATTTTCCTGCCCCCTCTTTCTTCCTCCTCATCTATCACCTCTTTAACGAACCCCCTTTTGATACCCAACCTGAGTCTATTGTCCACTGTATCTCGTTTCGTCTCCGGTGGTAGCTTGCGCATTATATCATCTAGGGCTTGAGGGGCTCCACTACAGGCGGCTAGTATCGCGAGGATATCCTTCAAAGGCTCGGTGTCATCCCTCAATTGGAGGTATCTTTGGAAGCTTACCATAACTCCCACCATCCACTGCTATTTTTTGGATATGGTATAAATACCCGATCCAATTAATATATATGCAAAAGTATTTATGTAGATAAATACGACCAATTCGTCAGGTGAAGAAAATGAACGACGCACCTGTAGTTAAGGTAAGAGAAACGCATGGGAGCACCTTCATCTCAATCCCTAAAAGCATCGCTAGAGACTTAGAAGCGAGGTATTTGGGGGTGAGCTTGGAAGATGGGCGTTTAATCTACACGCCCGTAGGTTTTGTGAATCACAAGGATGTGTGAAAAATGAACGAAAATACAGAGAACAAGACTCCAAAAGCTGGTCCTACTCCAGGGCAGATAAATGTTTCTACGGAGCCTAACCGGCCCCCACAGTTCTTCCCCAGGCTTCTCGGAGAGAAGGTGATGGTTAGGCTGATGGACGGAAGGCCCATCAGTGGCGTGCTCAGGGGTTTCAACGCCTACGAGATCGTCATGGAGACAAACGGAAAGACCATGATGATATTCAAGCACGCGAT
>LDZT01005174.1_pt1 | contig 11801 bp, 12 predicted proteins | sample 615521 | NCBI WGS metagenome assembly LDZT01 (sample SAMN03408292, study PRJNA278302) | terrestrial metagenome | isolation source: oil reservoir sample SB1 | place: USA: Alaska, North Slope, Schrader Bluff formation | collected 2011-09
TGGCCGATGGCGGGACGGTAGAGGGTTCCGAGTTGCCCGGTATCGATACGACGGTCGAGGCGCTCGATGAGATGGGTGCCGGCCTCGGCGACGGCATCGCGGAGGCGCGTAAGGGCGAAGCGCTCACCGACGCCATGAAGCGCGCGGCCGATGGGTATACATCGTTCCTTGGGTCACCTGATGGCGCCGTGGCGCACCTGAGCTTCTTGTTCAAGATCGAAGGCGTCTCCGCGCCCTAGCCCTGGCGTAGCGCTTTCGGTGACAGTACGCGGCTCCCGCCGGGCGTTGGCGGGGAGCCGCTGCATGGGCGTATGTGCATCGTAGCCTGTGCGGACAGGGTCCTGTTCTCCCGGGAAGGAGCCGCTCATGGAAGTCAAGGTGATCACTGACAGCACCTCGTACATCCCGCGCGCGCAGCGCGAGGCGCTCGATATCGGCGTGACAGTCCTTCTGTCGCTCCTCGATGGCGTGGCGTATCCCGACGATCCTGACGACTACTCGGCCTTCTATGAAGCGCTGTCCACCTCCGACTCGTTCCCGACCACGTCGCAGCCGGCCGTGCAGGATATCGTGGACATGATGGAGGAGCGCGTGAAGGCGGGTCATGCGGTGGTGGGGGTCTTCATCTCGGAGCGCATGAGCGGTACCTACTCCACCGCGCTGCTTGCACGGGACATGGTGCTGAAGCGGTATCCCGACGCCGAGATCGAGGTCGTGGACGGGATGAGCAACTCGATGGAGCTCGGGTATGCGGTGCTCGCAGCGGCCGAAACGGCTGCCGGTGGCGGCAGCGTGGCCGATGTTGCGGACGCGGCACGCGAGCGCATGCGCCACACCAGATTCCTCTTCACGCCCCTCACGCTCGAGTACCTCCGCCGTGGCGGGAGGATCGGGAACGCGCAGTCGTTGCTCGCAACGCTGCTGCAGATCAAGCCGATCCTCACCGTGGTCGACGGGGTCACCGACACCTTTGCCAGGGTGCGCACCGTGCAGAAGGCGCACGACCTGATCGTGGACACCTTTGCGAAGGACGTGCGCGAGAAGGGCGGCCTGGGAGACGTCTGCGTCCACCACATCAACGACCCGGTTGCCGGAAGACGATTCGCCGATCGCATCGCGGAGGTCGCCGGAAGGCTGGTCAATCTGATTGACATCGGTCCGGTGATCGGAACGCATGTGGGTCCTGGGACGGTCGGTGTCGTCTACTATACGAATGGCTTGATGCACAAGTCGGACTGAGTCATGCATGTGTGCCGCGCGGTCCCGGCTGAAGACGCACCAACACGATGAAGGGAGCCATCCGTGCTACTCATAGACACGTGCTCGGATCTGCCGGCCGGGCTTGTCGAGGAGCTCGGCGTGGAGGTCCTGAACTTCGCGTACACGTTCGGAGGCGTCGAGCTCCGGGACGACTTCGGCCGCACCCAGTCGCATCGGGAGTTCTATGCGGCGATGCGGGCGGGAGAACATCCCACCACCATCCAGGTGCCACAGCAGACGTTCATCGACTTGTTCACCCGCTATGCTGCTGCCGGAGAACCCATCATGTACCTGGGCTTCTCCTCCGCGCTCTCGGGCACCTTCGATACCGCCTGGGTGGCTCGCCGGGAGGTCCTGAGACAGTATCCTGACGCGGACATCAGGCTTGTGGATACCAAGGCGGCCGCAGTGGCGGAGGGCCTTCTCGTCTACGAGGCCGCCAGACACTGGCGTGACGGCATGGACTTCGATGCTCTCGAGTCGTGGATCGCCGAGCAGCGGCCCCGCCTCAACGGGTGGTTCATCGTGGACGACCTGGAGACTTTGAGGCGCGGCGGCCGGCTCAACGGCGCCGTGGCCACGGCCGGCACGTTGCTCGACGTGAAGCCGCTTCTGCACGTGACGCAAGACGGACGTCTCGAACTCAAGCGGTCGATCCGCGGCCGGGCGAAGTCGATGCGCTCGCTCGCCGACCTCGTTGTCGAGCGGGCGGTCGATCCTGCGTCACAGACGATCGCGGTGGCGCACGGCGACGCGCCCGACGACGCCGAGCGGCTGAAAACGCTGATCACCGAGCGCGTTGATATCGCCGACATCATGACCATGCAGACCGGCCCGGTCATCGGTGCTCACACCGGACCGGGTATGCTCGCCGTGGTGTTCTGGGGTGAGGCGTAGGTACTCGTGCCTGTGGACGGAGCCGCCCGTTCGCAGAGGGGACGTTGCTACGCTTGTGTCAGCGGACCATCGGCTTCGTCTTGAGATTGAACTTCGTGCAGAACATCTCGATGATCTGCGACATCGGCAGACTTGTGCCCCGCTCGGCGATGCTGTACTTCGCCCGGACGGTAGGCTTGCCCAGGTCGACCAGGCGTGAGAGATCGACCGGCGTGGCCACGAGGACGACGTCCGCATCGGACGCCTGTACCGTGGCCTCGAGGTCGGCGAGCTGCTCTTTCGAATATCCCATGGCGGGAAGCACCTCCGTGAGGTGCGGGTACTGCTCGAGCGTGGCCTTGATGCTGCGCACGGCGAACGGGCGCGGGTCCACGAGCTCCGCCGCGCCGGCACGCCTGGCGCCCACCGCTCCGGCGCCGTAGGGCATACCGCCGTGGGTCACGGTGGGACCATCCTCGATCACGAGAACGCGCTTGCCTTCGAGTGCGGACGCGTCCACGTCGATGGCCGAGTCGGTCTCCACCACGATCGCGGTGGGGTTGTATTCGAGCGCAGCGGCCCGGACTGCAGCCACGTCGTCGGGATCCGCGCTGTCAACCTTGTTGATCACGAGCACCGTGGCGCGCAGGAAGTTGGCCTCCCCGGGATGGTACAGACGCTCGTGCCCCGCCCGGTGGGGGTCGAGTGCGACGATCTCGAGATCGGAGCGGTAGAAGGGAAGGTCGTTGTTCCCTCCGTCCCAGACGATCACGTCGGCCTCCTTCTCGGCCTCACGTAGTATCCGCTCGTAGTCGACGCCCGCCATCACGACGGCACCCTCCTCGATGAGCGGCTCATACTCCTCGCGCTCCTCGATCGTGCAGCCGAGCCGATCGAGATCCTCAAGTGATGCGTAGCGCTCCACCGCCATCGCCGTGAGGTCCCGGTACGGCATGGGGTGGCGGATGTCCACGGCTTTGAGGCCGCGTTCGCGAAGCAGTTTGAAGAGGTGGCGGCTGATGCCGCTTTTGCCCACACCGGTGCGGACGGCGCACACGGAGATGACGGGCTTGGTGGAAGGGATCATCGTCGGCTCTGCGCCAAGAAGGGTGAAATCCGCTCCCGCGGCGATGACCGCCTCGGCGTGGTGCATGACGTACTCGTGGCTCACGTCGCTGTAGGCGAAGACCACCTCGTCGACGTCCTCATCCGCGATGAGGTCGAGCAAGCGGCTCTCGGGGACGATCCGGATGCCGTCGGGGTACCGGGGTCCGGCGAGGACTGCGGGGAAGCTCCGCGAGTCGATGCCCGGTATCTGTGTCGCAGTGAACGCCACCACGCGTACGGTCTCATCGTCACGGTACCGGACAAGGAAGTCGTGGAAGTCGCGTCCCGCGGCCCCCATGATCACGATGCGTCGCTCGGACATCTCGGCTCCAATCAGTATGCGGAACAGTACTCAGATTATGCACCGCCGGAGTGATGCGCGCACCACTGGAGAGCGCTTCGTCCGTGTGCGCAGGGTTGCGGTCCGTACCTGCCTGCGCGATGTTCACGTGAGGCGCGCTCCGCGTTCACATCTTCTTCAAACTCCCCGGTGATACTCATCACTGTAAGGCATCATCCGATGCCGTGTTGTATCGCCAAGAACACCATAGGAGGTGTGCACTGTGAAGAATGGTAAGACACTCGCGCTCGTTGCACTCGGCCTGACGGCCGGACTCGTACTAGGCAGCGTCGGCGTCTCATACGCCGCCACCGACACGGAAAGCACGAGTCCGGTCGTGTGTGCCGGAGCGAGGATGGGGCAGTCCATCCGCGATGCCGGCGCCAGGCTGGTTGACGTTGTGGCCGACCTGACCGGTCTTTCGGTCGAGGACATCCAGGCCGAGCGTGCGGAAGGCGCATCGGTGGCCGATATCGCTGAGGCCAACGGCGTCTCCACGGAGGACGTTGTCGCCAAGGCGCTCGATGAGCGCAAGGCGATCCTCGATGCGAAGGTCGCTGATGGCACCATCACCCAGGAGCAGGCGGATCTGGCGTACGAGCGGATGACCGAGCGCCTGACCGATCGCGTGACGACCGATGAGACTGGTCGTCCCGAGTGGGCCGGCCAGGGCGGCATGGGTGCCGGCGGTGGCCAGGGCGGCATGGGCCTGCGCGACGGTTCCTGCGCCACAACGCTGTAGCAGCGACGCACATGCGCCGCGCTCTGGCGACAAGCACGCCACTGATGATGGGCGGTCCTGCCAGGGCCGCCCATCGTTCTGTCTGCGCACCACCGGTGAAAGCGCTTCATGTCCGCCATGCCCGTTCCGGCCGCGTGTGTGGCATGATTGGAGACGGACGTTGGATCCTGAGGGGAAGGTCGTGCCTCCATGGCCGATGAATCACATTCGCTCGCAGTCCTGATCGACTTCGAGAACCTGGCGCTCGGCATCGAGCGCCCGTCCGGCATGACATCTTCGGGGCGGACGTCCCGCGCGAAGAAGACCACTGACACCTTTGACATCAAGCTGGTACTCGAGCGCCTGGTGGAGAAGGGGAAGGTCATCGTCAAACGCGCCTATGCGGACTGGGGGCGCTTCAACTCCTACCGCGAGGTCATGCACGACTCGGGGATCCAGATGATGGAGATCCCTGAAAGAGGGAAGACAGGCAAGAACCACGCGGACATCCAGCTCTGCGTGGATGCGATGGACTTGTGCTACAGCAAGGAGCATATCGACACGTTCGTCATCGTCTCGGGCGACTCGGACTTCACGCCCCTCGTGGCCAAGCTCAAGGAGAACGGGAAGAGCGTGATCGGCCTCGGCATCAAAGACTCTACGAGCGACCTGCTCGCCGCCAGCTGTGACGAGTTCATCTACTACGAGGACATCGTGAGGGGCCCCGCCAAGCCGGCGGTCCCGGTGGCGGACATCCCGCGGGCGAAGCGTCCCGCGATGAATCTCATGATCGAGGCGGTCCAGGCGCTGCAGCGTGAGAACAAGGACGTCATGCTCGCGTCCATGGTGAAGGACACCATGCGCCGCAAGCAGCCGCAGTTCTCCGAGTCGAGCTACGGGTACAGGTCGTTCTCCGAGTTCCTGCAGGATGCGGAGCGGCTCGGGATCATCACACTCCGGGCCGACCAGCGCTCAGGGACGTGGGTCGTGGTGGGGTTCGCGGAGAAGCGATGACGGTCCTCTCGGGTCCGAGCGCGCACCCGCTGTTCTCCCGCTGTCCCGCACTGCGGGAGTCGTTGCCGCACGTGCCGCTGGGCACGTTCCCCACGCCGGTGGAGCGGCACGATGATCTCGCAGCGGAGTTGGGCGTGGGCGAGTTGTGGGTGAAGCGCGACGACCTTTCCGGCGAGACCTACGGCGGGAACAAGGTCCGCAAGCTCGAGATCCTTCTGGCCGACGCGCTCCGCTCAGGCGCAACAGAGGTCGTGACCTTCGGGGCCGCGGGCTCCAATCACGCGCTCGCTACAGCTGTCTATGGCCAACGGCTGGGACTGGCCGTGGACCTGTTCCTTATGCCGCAGCCTGCTTCCGGCCACGTACGCCGCAATCTTCTGCTCGATGACGTCTTCGGTGCGCGTCTCCATCACGCTGCGGATGCCGGGGAGGCGGCGAGCGCAGCCGCCACGTACGTGGCCGAGCGCGAGGCGGAGACCGGCGTGGCTCCGTATGTGATCCCGTACGGCGGCACAAACGCGCTGTCGGTCGCCGGGATGATCGATGCCGGGCTGGAGCTCGTGATGCAGTCGTTCCAGGGCGAGCTGCCCGAGCCGGACGCGCTGTACGTGGCCGCAGGCTCGATGGGGACCGCAGCCGGCATCGCAGTCGGGCTGGCGGTGGGCGGCAGTGAGGCAGAGGTGCGTGCGGTGCGAGTGACTCCTCCGGACGTGGCCTCTCAGCAGGGACTCGATGCGCTCATCGCCGAGGTGCGGGATCTCGTGTGCGCCATGGACGGCTCATGCGGGTGCACGGTGGAGATCGAGCCGAAGGCACGGTTGCTCGAGGGGTTCTACGGAGACGGGTACGGAGAACCTCTCGAGGCCGCGACCAGGGCGATCGAACTCGGCCGCAAGGCCGGCCTGGTCCTTGACACCACATACACAGGGCGGGCGTTCGCGGCGCTGATGGCGGATGCCGCCACAGGTGGGCTGGCCGGCAAGCGTGTGGTGTTCTGGGACACCTTCGACTCTCACGACTTCTCTGCGGCCATAGAGGGCCGGGACCCAAGCTTGCTCCCGACGGCGTTCAGTGGATACTTCACGGACGGTGCCGAAGCGGCTCCCGACAACTAGGCTGGCGGGGTACCGATGCGGATAGCGGTGTTCACCGACACGTATCTGCCCGAGGTCAATGGCGTGGTCACGAGCATCGATTCGCATTCCCGTCTGCTCGGCGCGAGAGGTCATCAGGTGCTCATCATCTGCCCCAAGTACCGCAGACCGATCCTGCATGTGGTGCCGCACGTGCAGATCAAGCGCTACCGGAGCTTCAGTGTCTCGTCCAACCGTGCCACACGCCTGGCGCTTCCATCGATGGCATCGGTCATAGCGACCCTGCGGCGTTTCCGTCCCGATGTGGTGCACATCCATACGCCGCTCTCGGTGGGAGTGACGGGTCTTGCGGCTGCTCGCATGATGCGGCTCCCGGTCGTGGAGACGTACCACACGTACATCCCTGACTTCATGCAGTACGTGGAGCTGCACCGGCTGCTGCGCCTCGACAGCCTCCAGGACCGCATCGTCGACTCGCTGGTGTTCGAGCGGATGTTCGAATCGGGTATGTTCCACACACTGGCCTCCCTTATCAGTGGAGGAGACCGGGCGATCGAGGAGGTCGCGGCCGTCGCGGAGGACGTGCGAGGCAAGCTCGAGCGCGATCAGTCTCCGGAGCTTTCGACACGGTTCGCCTGGCAGTTCACGCGCACGGTGTACAACCGGGCGGATCTCGTTCTCACGCCGTCGGTCACACTCAAACGCGAACTGGAGGAGCACGGTGTCACCGTTCCCGTGAAATACCTCAGCAACGGGATCGACGACTCCGTCGTGGCATCCAAGGTCTCCTACGCCACGACGGGGCGGCTCCTCCATGCTGGGCGACTCGGGTTCGAGAAGAATGTGGACGTGGTGGTGGAGGCGTTCGCCCGCTTTTCGGCACGGAGGCCGGAGTACACGCTCGATATCGTGGGAGACGGCCCGGCGAAGGCCCACATCGAGAGACTCGCAGCGAGGCGCGGGGTGGGGGACCGTGTGCGGATGTGCGGCTTCATGGACCGCACGGCTTTGGGTAGGATCTACCGCGACTACGACGCGTTCCTCACGGCGAGCACGATAGAGACGCAGGGCATCGTCCTGCTCGAGGCGATGGCGGCGGGACTCCCCATCGTCGCTGTACGTGCGCTCGCGGTACCCGAGCTCGTCGGTGAAGGGCGGGCTGGCGTGCTGGTACAGCCCGGCGACGTGGGCGGTTTCGCAGATGCGCTCGACACGGTACTCGGCGACGAGGCCCTTCGTGCACGCCTGGGGGCTGCGGGTCAGGCCGACGTCAAGAAGCACGCGTTGCCTTCGATCGTCACGCGCCTTGAGCAGATCTACGCGGAGGTCTCCGGCGGACGCTCGCGATAGGGTACGGCGGCCGGGCGGCAGAGGCTCACACTGAGGTCACGCTGATAGCGCTCACGGGACAGAGTTCTACGCAGGCCTCGATATCGGGGTAGGTCTCGGCAGGCGGATCATCATCGATCACCATGGCGAGACCGTCCTCGCCCATCCGGAACACCTCCGGGCAGGTGTCTTCGCACAACCCGCAGCCGATGCACAGATCGCGGTCCACGATGGCCTTCACAGGACGCCTCCTTCCCGTGGCTGCTCCTTCACCACAGTGTGTCCCCGGTTCGCGCCCCTACGACGCGTCCGGAGTGCAAACGATGTACTCCCATGTGGCCACGTCGAGCCACCGGTCGAACTTCCGGCCCACTTCGTGCATCGTTCCCACGTACGCGAAATCGAGCGCGCGCACCATCTCTATGCTCGGTGTGTTCTCGGTGCAGATCCGGGCGAGGAGGACATGGATCTGTGCCGACTCGGCTCTCTCGATCAAGGCTGCGGTGATAGAGCGGCCGATGCCACGCTTCCGGAACGCCTCATCCACGTACACCGACAGTTCGACCGTTGCGGCGTACGCCCGGCGCTCGGAATAGGGCGACAGTGCGCCCCATCCGGCCACTACGCCATCGGCTTCGCACACGAGCACCGGGTGCACCGGGGAGCGGGCTTTCAACCAGCGCTCACGGTCCTCGGCGCTCACCGGCTCGACATCGAAGCTGGCGGTGGTGGTGAGGACCGCGTGGCTGTAGATCGAGGCGATCGCGCCAGCGTCCGCGATGGTGGCGTCACGTATCAACATCTATCCCATCCAATCCACGGCCGACGTGGGTATCCTACGGCAACGGACGCCCGGCGTCAGGTCGAGGAGAGCCGCCCCTTCGTGGACGCTCATCGGCGGGTGCCGTACACTATCACTTCCGTCGAGCCGGGGGGGTCGTACCGCCGGCCCTGGTCGGCCGTGTGACCCTCACGCCGGGGGTCCGGGACACTAAGGAGCCGAGGTCCATGAATCAGATCGCGAAAGACTTCCCGGTTGAGAGCAGCCTGGGGGTCGGGCGCGTGATGATCGACGACACCACGCTGCGCGACGGGGAACAGACCGCCGGCGTGGTCTTCGCGAATCGCGAGAAGGTGCGCATCGCGCGTCTGCTCGACGAAGTGGGCGTCCATCAGATCGAGGCGGGCATCCCCGCGATGGGTGGAGACGAGCGGGACGTCATCGAGGAGATCGCGCACCTGGGACTGAAGGCCTCCGTTCTGGGATGGAACCGCGCGAACACGCAGGACATCCAGGCATCGCTCGACTGCGGTGTCGATGCGATAGCGATCTCGCTGGCCACGTCGGACATCCACATACAGACGAAGCTCGTGAAGGACCGCGCCTGGGTGCTCGACACCATCCGGGAGAGCGTCGCTTTCGCCAAGTCGGCCGATCCCGACCTGTATGTGTCGGTGAACGCCGAGGACGCGTCGCGCACTGAGCTTCCGTTCCTGATCGAGTACGCCAAGGCGGCACAGGCGGAGGGTGCGGACCGCATCCGGTTCTGCGACACGATCGGGCTCATGGAGCCGTTCCGCACCTACGAGGTGGTGCGGCACCTGCGTGAAGAGAGCGGCCTTGAGGTCGAGATGCACACGCATAACGACTTCGGGATGGCGGTGGCCAATGCCATCGCTGGCGTTCACGCGGGGGCAACGTGGGTGAACGTCACTGTGGGCGGTCTTGGCGAGCGCGCCGGGAATGCGGCGCTCGAAGAGGTCGCCATGGCGCTCAAGCACATCGAGGGGTTCGACCTCGAGATGGACACCACGCGCTTCCGTGAGCTGGGCGAATACGTCATGGCCGCGGCAGGCAGGCAGATACCGGTGTGGAAGTCGGTCATCGGCACGAACATGTTCGCACACGAGAGCGGCATCCATGCCGATGGCGTGATCAAGAACCCGAGCACGTACGAGGTCTTCGCACCTGCCGAGGTAGGCCTGGCGCGGCAGATCGTGATCGGGAAGCACTCCGGGTCGCGCGCGCTCGAGCTCAAGTTCGAGGAGTACGGGATCCAGGTGACGAAGGAGGAGGCGACCGAGCTCCTTCCACGTGTGCGCACGATGGCGATCGAACTCAAACGCGCGCTCTTCGATAAGGAGCTCATCTACATCTACAACGACTGGAAAGCGGAGAAGGACAAGGGGTGAGGACGATTCCAGGCAAGACGATCGCCGAGAAGATCTTCTCGGCACACTCAGGAAGCGACGCGACCGCGGGCGATATCGTGGTTGCGGACATCGACTTCGTGATGGGGCAGGACGGCACCACGCCGCTTGCCATCCGCGCGCTCGAGAGCATGGGCGTGGACGAGGTCTTCGATCCGGCCAAGGTCGCAGTGGTGATGGACCACTCGTCGCCGAGTCCTATCGAGGGCGTCTCGGCGCTCCACACGATGATGCGCGAGTTCGGCAAGAAGACCGGCGCGAAGGTCTATGACGTGGGCTGCGGCGTGTGCCACCAGCTCATCCCCGAGGCGGGCCACGTGGTGCCGGGCGACCTCATGGTGGGCTGCGACAGCCACACGTGCACGTACGGCGCGGTGAACGTGTTCTCCACCGGCGTGGGCTCCACCGACGGGGCGGCCGCGATGGCCTCCGGCAAGCTGTGGTTCAAGGTGCCGGACACCATGAAGGTCACCTACAACGGCGAGCTTCAGCCGGGCGTCTTCAGCAAGGACCTCGTCCTCGCGCTGGCGGGTCACATCGGCGCGGATGGCGCCACCTACATGGCGCTCGAGTTCCACGGTCCCGTCATCGACGCGCTTTCGGTCGACGCGCGCATGACGATCTCCAACATGGCGATCGAGGTGGGCGCCAAGGCTGGTCTGATGCGCGCCGACGAGAAGACGCTCGCGTGGTACGGGGGCCGAGGCGACCGCGTTCCGCAGCCGGTGGATCCGGACGCCGACGCCGTCTATGCCGAGGAGATCACGCTCGATGCCTCGGCCATGGGTCCGCAGGTCGCCAAGCCGCATGCCGTGGACAACGTCTCGCCGATCGACGAGGTCGCCGGTACGCCCATCGCGCAGGGCTTCATCGGCACCTGCACCAACGGGCGCCTGGAGGACCTGAGGATCGCAGCCGACATCCTGCGCGGGCGGAAGGTGCACCCCGATGTGCGGCTCATCGTGGCTCCGGCGAGCAAGCAGATCTTCCTCGACGCCATGGAGGCCGGGTACGTTCGCGACCTCGTTGAGGCCGGCGCCGTGTTCGTGACGCCAGGTTGCGGTCCGTGCGTGGGGACGCACAACGGCGTGCCGAGCGACGGCGAGAACGTGATCTCCACGGCCAACCGCAACTTCAAGGGCCGCATGGGCAACAGCAACGCGTTCATCTACCTCGGCAGTCCGGCCACCGTGGCGGCGTCGGTCATCGAGGGCGCGATCACCGATCCACGGAAGTACTTCACGGGAGAGGGGGCCTAAGCGATGGCGATGACCGCGAAGGCGTTCAAGTACGGTGACGATATCAACACCGACTACATCATCAGCGGCAAGTACAAGTTCAAGTCGGCCGACATGGAGGCCATGGCTGTGCACGCCATGGAGGACCTCGACCCCGACTACTACAGCAAGGTGAAGCCCGACGGCGGTTTCCTGGTGGCCGGTACGAACTTCGGTATGGGTTCAAGCCGCGAGCAGGCTCCGCTCGTGCTCATCCACTCCAACACGAAGGCGGTGCTCGCCAAGAGCTTCGCGCGCATCTTCTATCGCAACGCGATCAACACCGGTCTTCCCGTGGTGGAGTGCGACACCGACCTGATCGCCGACGGCGATGAGCTCTCGCTCGACCTCGAGGGCGGCGTCCTCAAGAACATCACGCAGGGCACCGAGATCCCGTTCGCGCCGCTGCCGCCCGTGATGGCGCAGTTGCTGGCCGACGGCGGTCTCGCGGCGCACTTCCGCAAGCACGGAGGGTTCGCGGTATAGCGGCACCAAGGTCACCCCGGGGTATGGCCACGCGCTCGAGCTTCGCAAATGGAGCGCTTAGGCCATACCCCGGGGTGACTCGCGTC
>LDZT01005302.1_pt1 | contig 11792 bp, 8 predicted proteins | sample 615521 | NCBI WGS metagenome assembly LDZT01 (sample SAMN03408292, study PRJNA278302) | terrestrial metagenome | isolation source: oil reservoir sample SB1 | place: USA: Alaska, North Slope, Schrader Bluff formation | collected 2011-09
GTAGTTGTTGGATTACCGAAAGCAGCGACCACGGTGACATAAGGAAGCTGTTATGATATTGTCAAAGAACTATCAAGAGATCCATCGCTGTAGTACTAGAATAATCGCTGCAAAAAAAGTTAGGGAAAAATCTTTAAAATATGGCGATATAATTATAGAAAAATCAGGTGGTAGTCCAACCCAACCAGTGGGTAGAGTTGTATTTTTTGAGAAAGAAGACAAAAAATATCTATTTAATAATTTCACTTCAGTTTTACGCTTGAAAGATAGCAAAATAAACTTTCCCAAGTATGTATTTTATCATTTATTTGCAAATTATAAAAACGGTTCTACAATAAAATATCAAAATAAAACAACTGGGATATTAAATTTAAAATTAGATAGATTTATTAATGAAACGGAGTTATTACTCCCGTCTCTTGAAACCCAAAAGCAAATTGCCAAAACCCTGGATACCACTGCGGGACTGCTTACCATGCGCAAACAGCAGCTTGCAGAATTGGATGAGCTAATCAAATCTATCTTTTATAATATGTTTGGCGATCCCGTGACTAATGAGAAGGAATGGGATATTAAACAACTGAGAGTACTAAGTATATTGATAACTAAGGGTTCATCACCAACTTGGCAAGGGGTTAATTACACTGATGATAAGAGTCAAGTACTTTTTATTACAAGTGAAAATGTACGCGAAGGATATTTGGATTTCTCAAAACGGAAATATCTTGAAAAGAAGTTTAATGAAATTCAAAATCGTTCCATTTTAAAGTACGGAGATTTATTAGTTAATATAGTCGGTGCATCTATAGGTAGAGCTGCGGTTTTTTACTCGGACGAAGTTGCAAATATTAATCAAGCTGTTGCTCTGGTGCGTTGCAACAAAGAAGTATGTCTAACCTATCTTTGTTATTATTTAAATTCTCCTAAGGCGTTGCAAATGTATAATGAAATGCAAGTAGATGTAGCAAGGGCTAATTTAAGTTTGAAAAATATAGGCGATTTAGCAATTATTTATCCACCTATACCACTCCAAAACCAATTCGCTGAAATAGTCGCCAGAATAGAAGCGCAGAAAGCCCTTGTTAAAAAGGCTATTGACGAAACACAGTACTTGTTTGATAGTTTGATAAGCCAGTATTTCGAATAGTAAATATACATTAAAACCATGCCTATCAAGTTCACTAAATAGATATCCATGCCGCTGAAGCAGCGTCAGCATAAAGGACGAAACTTCTTCAGTAAAGGAAGGTCAAATGCCTCAAGTGCGATTTTGAGCCTTTATTTAATGAACGAGTGAACCCGAGTGTAAGCGAGGGAATTTGTTTGAGGCGCATAAGCGCTTAAGTTATGGCTTACGCCCGAGGGTTTAGAGGACGTCGTTGTTCACAGGTGAGCGATATTGCGGAGTGCCGCTGCAACGCCCGGTGAAGCTTCGGTTACAGGACCGCGGTGCGAAACTAGCGGCACACTCAAAGTTTCTTGAAAAGGCTTTGTGATGCCGGGGATTTATTGTTCGGTGTATTTCGAACCTGCCTTGCCGCCTTTGCAGCGCCGCTGGTCCTGTCCGAAGCGAACCGTTGGCGTTTGCCGGCACGGAGCACCTGAGCGAACCGTGATGACGACGGCCTGATACGAATATGAGCACGTAGGCAGTTGACCTTCCTGATAAAGTTAATTTTCAGTTTAGCTCCATATGCTGCTAACGCAGCGCCATCAGATGATGAAAAAGTTTTTAAGATTAGTTACTTCTTAGTTACTTCGTACAGCAGTGAGGTAAATTAATGCCTGCAAACTTTGAGTTCTTGCTGGGACAAGCCGAATATGCAATGTTTGCCGCAGCCTGCGTCGAGGCGGAGAGCGTGCTGGCCTCCTCGCCTGCGATGGCGGTGGTGGGCATCCGCAAGGCTTTTGAACTGGCCGTAAAATGGGTGTACGCCGCAGACAGCACGATCACCATGCCCTACAAGGACAACCTGCAGTCGCTGATCCACGAGCCTTCCTTCAGGTTCGCCATGGACGACCGGACCTGGAGCAAGCTCCCCTACATAATCAAACTGGGCAACCTGGCAGCGCATACAGATCAAGTGGTCAGCAAAAGCGATGCCGTCCTTTCCCTGTCCTCCCTGTTCGAATTCGTCCAGTGGATTGACTACTGCTACGGCGCCGATTATGAGGAACGCCGTTTCAACGAGGCGGATATCCCGTCTGAAAAAGTGGCCCTTGACGAAGTAAAGATCAGAGAAATGAACAGCCTGATCGGGCAGAAGGATTCCGAAATTGAGGCGCTGCGCGTAAAAATTGCGGCCATCAGCGAACAGCTTACAGCAAAAAAAGCGCAGCATAAAGAAAAGCGCAAATTTACACCCGGGGATATCTCCGAATTCCTCACCCGCAAAAAATACATCGACCTGGACTTAAAGCTTTTAGGATGGATACCCGGCGACGATATCCAGGAAGAAGTTGAACTCTTCGGCATGCCCAACAGCGAGGAAAAAGGCTTCGCCGATTACGTGCTCTATGGCAAAGACGGGCTTCCCCTGGCCGTCATCGAAGCCAAGCGCACTTCCAAAGACCCGAAGACCGGAACCCAGCAGGCCAAACTGTATGCGGACTGCCTGGAGAAAATGGCCGGCAGGCGGCCGCTGATCTTTACCACCAACGGCTCTGAAACCTATTTTTGGGACGATCTTTTATTCCCGCAGCGAAAGGTCAGCGGGGTCTTTTCCAAAGCCGACCTGGAAAAACTGATCAACCGCCGCGCCGAGATCAAAGCCCTGAACGAAATCCCGGTTGACGATCAAATAACCGACCGGTACTACCAAAAGGAAGCCGTCCGCGCGGTCTGCGAAAATATTGAAAAAGGCCACCGCAAAGCTTTGCTGGTGATGGCGACCGGCACGGGCAAAACAAGGACGGCCGCCAGCTTAGCCGACGTCCTGTCACGCGGCGGGCAGATCACCAACACCCTGTTTTTGGCGGACAGGATCGCCCTGGTGGCGCAGGCGAAAGACGCCTTCAAAAACTACCTGCCGGATATGTCCCTGTGCAGCCTGCTTAACAACAAGGACGACAAGGATGCCCGGATCGTGTTTTCAACCTACCCGACGATGCTCAACTCCATTGGCACGGTCAAAAACGAGGACGGCCGGCGGCTGTTTACTCCGGCCCATTTTGACCTGATCATCGTCGATGAAGCCCACCGGAGCATCTTTAAAAAATACCGGGCGATTTTTGAATACTTCGACGGCCTGCTCGTCGGTCTTACCGCCACGCCCCGGGTGGAAGTGGACCGCAATACCTACGACTTCTTTGAAATGGAAAGCGGCGTGCCCACCTACGCCTACGAATACGAAACGGCGCAGCAGGACAAAGTGCTGGTTCCCTACCACAACATCGAAGTAACGACGAAGTTCCTGGAGCAGGGCATTGTCTACGACGACCTTTCCGAGGAAGACAAACAGCGTTATGAGGAAGATTTCACCGACGAGGACAGCGAAATGCCGGAATTCATCCCCTCCCCGGCAATCAACGAATTTATTTTCAACCAGGCCACCGTCGACATGGTCCTGGAAGACCTGATGACCAAAGGCATCAAGGTTGCCGGCGGCGACAGGCTGGGCAAGACCGTCATCTTCGCCCAGAATAAAAAGCACGCCCAGTATATCGTCGAGCGCTTTGACAAACTCTACCCGCAGTACAAGGGCAGCTTTGCCAGGCGGGTAGTCTGCGGCGACAGCTATGCCCAGACGCTGATTGACCATTTCAAGATTGCCGGGCAGGAGCCCCATATCGCCGTATCGGTGGATATGCTGGATACAGGGATAGACGTAAGAGAGATTGTCAACCTGGTTTTTTTCAAGCGCGTGCGGTCCAAGATCAAGTTCTGGCAGATGATCGGCCGCGGCACGAGAACCTGCGAAAACCTCTTCGGAGAAGGCCTGCATAAAACCCACTTTCTAATCTTCGACTACCTGGGAAATTTCGAATTCTTCCGGGTCAATAAAGACGGGATCAAGGGCAGCGAGACACAGAGCCTTTCCGAAGCAATCTTTGTCAAACGGGTACGCCTGATTCATCACCTTCAGCACTCTGCCTTTATCGATCAGCCTTACCAGGCAATCCGCTCAGACCTCGTAGATACCGTGCTGGACCAGATCAAGGCGCTGAATACCGATCTCATCTCGGTCAAACTGCAGCTGCAGTATGTCGAGAAGTATAAAGACGCGGACACATTCACCTGCCTGTCCGATCCGGACAAGCACGAACTGGCTGTCCGCCTTGCCCCGGTTGTCTATATGGATGACAATGACGAATACGCCAAACGGTTTGATAATTTCATGTACGAAATTATGCTGGCTCAAATTGAAGGGATGCCGCACTTTGAAAAGTGCAGAAAACAGCTTGTCAACACCTGCCGCAGCCTGGCCGGACGCGTTACCATCCCGCAGATCAAGGAAAAGATTGAACTTGTCAATACCGTCGTCACGGAAGAATTCTGGCAGGCCTGCGGTATCATAGAGCTTGAAAAGGTCCGCTTGGAACTGCGCGGCCTGATCAAGTTCATCGTCGACGAGCCCGGGAAAAACCTGATCTACACCAACTTGGCCGATGAAGTCTTGTTGGTTAAAGAAGGTGAAACGCTGGAGCCCGCTTACACGTTTGAGGATTACAAACTGAAGGTAAACCGCTATATAGAACAAAACAGCAACCATCTTGCCATACATAAGCTGCGCAGCAATATCCCGCTTACCGCCCTGGACTATGCAAGCCTGGAACAAATCTTTACCGGGGAACTCGGTACAAAAGAGGATTACCAGCGGGAATACCAGGACACACCGTTTGGCCTTCTTGTCCGCAAGATTGCCAGGATGGAATATGAAGCCGCCTGTGAGGCGTTTTCCGAATTTATCAATGACCAGTCTATAAATCAGGCGCAGATCGTATTTATCAAAAAGATCATTGATTATATTACGCAAAACGGTTATATCGAAAATGTCTCCGAGCTGATGAAACCGCCTTTTGACAAACCCCAGAGCATGATCAAGCTGTTCGACGGTTCAAGGCAAAAAAAGATCGTCGAGGCGGTTAAAAAGATCAAAGAAAATGCGCTGGAACCAGCCGGCTGAAAAAATAAAGCAGCTTAACAGATAAGCCTGAAAAGCTGCGCCGTTATATTGTTATTGACGTTCTAAATTAGCCTTCCTGGCCAAAATCCCTGCCAATCCGCCAGAGAGTGGACAATGTCAGCTGGGCCGCTCTTTCCTTTATATCCTGGGGCAATCCCCATAAGACAAATTCACCCGAACGGGTTTTGCCGTTATGGTTAGTTGCAATGTAAATTGTCCCGCGTAATTTTTTTTCTTTGCCAGTTTCTTTAATTTTACCCGTTACCGCAATGCTTAAGTCAGGATTGACAGCTTTTTTGCACCAGTCAGCAAGCTGTTCAGCCTGTTCCTTGCCCGGCAATGGAGAAAAAGAGAGATTTTCTATCCCTGGATTATTGCTTCCGATGATAAAACCCGCTTTATAAAAATTGCCCGGGTTTTTAATTACATTTAGCTGGTTGGCAAGCACTCCGCCAGTTAAATACTCCACGGTAGCCAGTGTCAGCCTTCTGCTTTCAAATTGCCTGCCTACAACATCCGCGAGAGTTTCGTCGTCCGTTCCGAAAATGTAGTCACCCACCCGCTGGCGGATTTTCTCTTCGAGTTCTGCGTTCATCTGCAGCGCTTTTTCCACGCTTTCCGCTTTTGAGGTAATCCGCAAGTGCACCTCGGAAAACCTGGCGGTAGGCGCCAGGGTCGGGTTTGCGCTTTGGAGCAGATCACCCAGTTGCTGGTCGGCCGTTGATTCACCCAGGCCGCTAAGCTTGATAACCCTTGACTTAATGATTTTTCTTTCGCTGCCGAGTTTTTCAAATATAAAAGGTTCAATTTCATTGTTCAGCATCATTTTAAACTCGTTGGGCGGGCCGGGAATCAGGACATATATTTTTTCATTTTGCTCAAAAATCATCCCCGGCGCTGTTCCGATGGGGTTGTCCAGCACGATCCCTCCGGGTGGGACGAGGGCCTGCCTTAAATTATTATCAGGCATCGGAACGTTGCGCTCGTCAAAAAGGCGCCTTGTTATTTTGAGGGCTTTTTCATTTATGACCAGGGGAACGCCAAGTGATTTGGCCAATGCGTCCCTGCTGAGATCGTCCTCTGTAGGTCCGAGGCCGCCGCTGATTATAATTAAACCTGCCCTCTCGGAAGCCTGTGTGATTGCCTGGGCAAGACGTTCCAGATTGTCACCGACTGTCACCTGATAAAACAGGTCGATCCCCCATAAAGCAAGGGTTTGTTGAAGATACTGCGAATTTGTGTTTAAAATCTGGCCAATCATTAGCTCAGTGCCTGTAAAAATAACTTCAGCCTGCACTCAAGTTCCTCCTCCAGCTAAAAAGAAGCAAGCATTTTAAGTTTAATACAAACAAATGCCGGAGTAAACCGGAAAGAGATTAAAATTATTTCTTAAAATTCATCACTGATCATTTTACCGGCTTGCGCCTGTTCGTTCCCTATAGCCAGTTTTTTCTTGTAATTCCAGGCCAGAACGGCTTCCGCAAATAAAACCATTTTTTGGGTCATCGATCCCCCCACGTTCCCGTTTAACCTGGAAGGCAGTTCACCTTTGTCTATAAGATCGTAATTCTTGATGCCTATTTCTTCGGCCATCTCATTTTTAAACTCTTCCAACGCAGGTAAAACGTAAGAGCGTAATTCTTTTGGTATTATATTGTGAGAGACTGACTTGATTAAATCCGGCAAATTATCTTTTGTTAAGACAGGCAAATTATTTTCCATAACTTCAACTCCCCAAACTATATTCTTATTTATAAGGTTTGTTTAATCCGTTATTTTATGTGAGGTAATTAAAAATAAATGTGGGAGGAATATCAATTTTTAGGACAGGAATTTATTTATTGCCGGACATCTGACTTTCCTATTTACTGAGTTTATGACGGGATTAGCGTTTTCTTCACAATCTGACATAATCTGAATATTAATGAAAGCAAGGATGTGATTGAAATTGCAGTATATAGATGAAGTCCGGCATGATATCTTATTAATCGCCGCCATTGCCCTGGCTATTTTGTTTGCTACCGGTCTCGCCGGGCCGCCGGGTGTTTCCGAACAGCCGATAGTCATTCCGTAAATTAAATTCAAGAAAGGCTAGAAGGCGTGAAAAAGTGTTCTCACCGGAGGAACTTAAGAGATTGATAAATAGGATTCAAAGACAACTGGGAGACTTTTCCTCGCCCGTAGCTTCGGGTGATGGCGATTCCTGCGTTAAGAAAGAATGTCTCTTATTCCCGATTTCACCTCAAAAAATGCTAGTGATATTTGGATTGTTAACAGGCGCTTTAGAGGTGGATGCAGTTTTTTTAGACAGAGACCGGACTGTACAAATTATCCTGGAAGGCTCCCTTATTACAATGGATACAAGTGAAAAGACGAATATGGACAAGAAATTGGATGAACTAGGGTCAATGCCTTTTGACCAAGTTATTAAAACACTTCTTGAAAAGCTTTAAAAACTCTTTTATATTTATCCTTTTAAAGAATAATTCTTGCTTTAGCCTGCCTCTTAAGAAAGGAAGGTGTGTAACATAAGCAGGATTTTTTATTTTTTAAGAGAATAAATTATGAAAAAGAAAAATCTAAACAAATTAGGTTTAATAACAGCAATAAGTTATTTTCTTAAGGGTGTTGCAAGAAAATCTGATAGATGATTAGATTTGGTGACTAATGAATAAATTATTTGAAAACATGTCGCTCCGGATGAAAAACTTATTTGTTATTTTTATTGTGCTTGCTGCGGCTGTTATCGTTTCGTATATTATTTCGGATAGTGTTCTGTTAAAAGGTTATATAAAACTTGAGGAAAGGGAGATGCTTAAAAATGTCGCTCGCCTGAACGATGCCCTTTCAGGTGAGCTTTTAACTTTGGAAAGGACAACCAGTGACTGGGCGGCTTGGGATGATACATATACTTTTATTGAAAATGACAACGATCGTTACATAAAAACCAACCTGGTAGCTTCCACTTATACAAGCCTTAATCTAAACCTGATGGTTTTTTTAAATTCCGACGCTAAAATTGCCTACGGGCAAGGTTTCGACCTGGAAAACATGAAATTAACCGGTTTACCTGCCGGGTTAGATAGATATTTAAACCCAGGCAGCGCCCTTTTAAAACACAAAAGCGCCGGCTGCTCGGTTAAGTCTCTTCTGCTGCTGCCGGAAGGGCCTTTGCTTATATCATCACAACCCATTCTACCGAGCGATGAAGAAGGTCCTATACGCGGAACACTGATTATGGGGCGATACCTGAATGCTGCAGAAATAAAGCGTTTGGCGGACTTGACACATCTTTCCCTGGCCCTGCAGGTCTATGGCAAACAAAGTTCTCCCGATTTTAATACAGCGTATTCTCTTTTATCAGTAGATAAACCCGTGCTGGTCAGGTCCTTGAGTCAGGAATCAATTGCCGGATATTCGTTACTGAGAGATATTTACGGTAAACCAATTCTAATTTTCAGAGTGCTTATGCCCAGAGATATTTATAATCAGGGAAAGCACAGCTATAAATATTTTGTTATTACAATTATAATTACAGGATTGGTTCTGCTTTTCTTATGTTTTCTGCTTTCAGAAAAGATGATTATGTCACGCCTGACAAATCTGATCCAATATGTCACAACGATCGGGCAAACGAAGAACTTTTCATCCCGTGTGCCTATTACCGGGGGTGATGAACTCACCGTTCTTGCTGGTGAAATAAACGTTATGCTTTCGGCCTTGGAGCAATCCCAGGAAAAAATAAAAGAGAGCGAAGAGCATTTTCGAAGGCTTTTTAACGAAGCGCTTACAGGTAATTATATATCCTCTTCTGATGGGAGAATACTTCTCTGCAATTCGGCTTTTGCCCAACTGTTTGGTTTTAAAGCAATCGAAGAAGCATTAAAAGAAAATTTCTTATCGTTTTTTATCAACGATAAGGAGGGGCAAGACTTTATTAGACTCTTAACTGAAAGAAAAAAGCTTGAATTTTACGAGACTGATCTTCAATGTATTAATGGAAAGAGAATTACCATATTGCAGAACGTAATTGGTAAGTTTGATCAAAGCGGCGAACTTATTGAGATCCAGGGATATATTTTTGATATTACCGAGAGGAAAACGATGGAAGAACAGTTGAAATACCTCAGCCTGCATGACCCCCTCACAGGTCTTTATAACCGCGCCTACTTCGAAGAAGAAATGCGGCGCCTTGGCAGCGGCCGGTTTTCCCCTGTCGGCATAATTATATGTGATGTAGACGGCCTTAAATTAATTAACGATTCGGTTGGACATGACAAGGGCGATGCTTTGCTTATCGCTGCAGCAGAGGTAATCACGAAAGCGTTTCGAACAAATGACATGATTGCCAGAATTGGGGGCGATGAGTTTGCAATTCTTATTCCTAACAGTAATGTAACCACAGTGGAAAGAGCATGCCAAAGGATGAAGGAACAGATTAATATTTATAACGGGACAAGTCCGGAGTTTACCTTGAAAATGTCCATTGGTTACGCTGTAAGCAGTGATTCAGTGATCAACATGGAAGGACTTTTTAAGGAAGCAGACAATAACATGTACCGGGAAAAAATCAGCCACAGGCAGAATATATACGGCACTGTGGTACAAGATCTGGCGAAGGCGCTTGAAACTAAAGATTTCATAAAAGATGGGCATGCAGATCGCATACAAAAACTTGTTATCCGGCTTGCCGAGGTCGCCGGATTGCCGGAAAAGCGTTACGTAAAGGATTTAAATCTTTTCGCCAGATACCACGATGTTGGGAAAGTAGGAATTCCTGAATATATTCTATTTAAAAGAGAAACCCTTACAAGCATGGAAATGGCCACTATCCGTCAGCATTGCGATATTGGCTACCGCATAGCCCAGTCCGCCCCTGAACTTCTGCCGATTGCTGACTGGATCCTCAAGCATCACGAATGGTGGAACGGTGAAGGATACCCGCTTGGGCTAAAGGGGGAAGAAATACCCTTGGAATGCCGCATCATGAGCATCGTTGACGCTTATGACGCAATGACCAACAACCGCCCCTACCGTAAGGCGATGAGCAGGGAAGAAGCTGTCAAAGAATTAGAAAGGCTGGCGGGAAGTCAATTTGATCCGGAACTTGTAAAGTTGTTTATTGAAACAATAATAATGGAAGAAGAAAACTTATAAAAATGCTCCAACAGTTAGTCTGGAAAAAATTTTATCCTTTTTGGGTATTATAAAAAGCGACAGTTTTGGCTGTTGTTTTTTAAATTAAAAAGCAACAGTTTTAATATAAAGAAGCAAAAAGTTCTTCTCTGCTAAAATTTTATTGTTTCCGGCCTGAACGAAGTAAAAAAAGGATTGTAGTACTCAAGTAAAGAAATACAAAAAAGTTTTTTTATTTGCGTATGTATTAAAATAGGACAATGTTTATAATTTTAAATACCTGGGCATAATCATTTAATAAAGAAATAAAAGGAGGTGTATTTGTGGGTTTTGAGGTATACAGACCAAGGGAAAGAGAAAAAAAAGAGAAAACGGCAACAGTTTCTTTCTCAAAGAATTCTATCGTGCTAAATAAGGTTGCCAGAGAGAGACTTAATTCTTCTGAAGTCGAATTGGCTTTTGATAACAATTCGAAAACAGTTCGCATCAAAGAGGTCCATGACGGGGACATGCCCAGAATGGCTATCAAGAAGACAAAAATATACGGCAAGGGGTTTTTTAAGTTTTTCGATATTAAACCTAAAGGAAAATGTGAAGCCAAGTTTGAAGACACGGACAAATCCCTTTATGTTTACATCGGCAACATCCTGCATTAAGCTATTATAATAATGGCAGCTATTCAGTAATCCTTTTCTTCGTTGCTGAGAACGTAATTTATTAAAAAACGTTAATTGCATGGTGGATATAAATCTGTTATAATAGAGATATTCTGTTATAATGGAGAGTGAGCAAATGGTCGTCAAAAGTCATAGTGAATCACGGCGCAAAACGCCGTGGGATGGGGTGAAGGAATTGACGGCAACGCACTACTCACACTATTTTTGACGGACGCAAAATATCTGTCAGTGAGTGGATGGAGTATTGCTTGAACTTGTTCAGGTATTTGAGCATAAATGCAGATTCTTGGAACAACAAGAACGCCTTTTCTACATCGAGATACTGGTTAAACAAGCTCTTTTTAACGTTGAACGACTATCAACAAGGAATTATTCTTTCCGGAACTATTTGGCTTGATGAGACCTATTATCCTGTAATCAGTTCGCAGATTGATCGCAAAGAGGACGGTACTAAATATCGCGGTTTATCGCACAATCAAATCTGTATTGGTGCTGCTACAGACAAGCAAAACGTTGTTTGCTTTGTAGAAGGCTTTGGCAAACCGTCTCAACGAAAGAGTTTTCAGGCTTTCTCAACCCATATTGCGCCCGGCTCAACACTGGTACACGATAAGGAAGTAGCACACAAGAAACTTATTTCTGCGTTAAATCTCAAAAGCCAAGAATACTCGGCAAAAGACATGAAAGGGCTAAAGGACTCTGACAATCCGCTCGACCCTATAAACGACTTCCACGACAGGCTGAAAAAGTTTCTCAACGCTCATTCAGGATTTAACCGCGACAGGTTACAAGATTTTCTTAATCTGTTTGCATTTGCGAAGAATCCGCCGTCTAAACCTCTTGAAAAAGTTGA
>LDZT01010090.1_pt1 | contig 11790 bp, 10 predicted proteins | sample 615521 | NCBI WGS metagenome assembly LDZT01 (sample SAMN03408292, study PRJNA278302) | terrestrial metagenome | isolation source: oil reservoir sample SB1 | place: USA: Alaska, North Slope, Schrader Bluff formation | collected 2011-09
AAACGAGCAATTTGACTAGTGTGCTCAACATGAGGACCAGCACAAAGTTCTTTAGATATCCAGTGATTGTGATCACCAATGGTATAAACACTGACTTGATCGGGATAACGTTCAACGAAAAAAGCAATCGCTCCAGATTTGAGAGCATCTTCTTTAGAGAGAGTTTCATTCGCTACTGGCAGATCTTCTTTTAACCATTGATTAACTAATCGTTCAACTTTAGTCAACTGTTCTTTATTTAACGCTCGAGCATAACTAAAATCAAAGCGCAAACGCTCACTATTGATGTTAGACCCTTGTTGTTGAACTTGATCACCCAACACTTTTCTCAAAGCCGCTTGAAGTAGATGAGTAGCAGTGTGAAAGGCTGTTGTCTTGGCTTCATGATCTGCCAAACCACCTTTAAATTTGTTACGAGCAGTTTGTCTAGATAAAATAGCGTGCTGTCGATTGGCTTCAGCAATCTTACTTTCAATATTTTGTTCAATGCTAATATTTCTTGCCCTAGCTTCTTCGATTGACAATTCGAACGGAAAACCATAACTTTCATAAAGTTTAAATGCCAAATCAGCAGTCAATTGATCCCTATTGCTAATTAAACGATTAAACTCTTGCAGACCACGCTTGAGTGTTTTGTTAAATTTTTGCTCTTCATTTTTGAGGACTTCATTAATTTGCTTAATTTCGGATTCCACTTGTGGATAAAAATCTTGATATAAATCAACTACTGCTGGAACAAGATCTAGTAAAAACTCTTTTTCTAAACCCAAATATTTAGCCTGTCTCAGTGATCGACGAATCAAGCGACGCACGAGATAACCTTGTTCTTTGTTACTTGGTAAAACACCATCAGCCACCAACATAACGCTTGCCTTAAGATGATCGGCAATAATACGAAATGCAGCTTGTAAATCTGGATTTTGATAATTTTTGTGACTAATTTCTTCTAATTTTTTGATAATCCCGCTAAAAGCACTACTTAGAAACATGTCTGACTGACCTTCTAAAACAGTCAATAAGCGCTCTAAACCTCCACCAAAATCAATGTTTTTTTGAGCTAATTCATGAAAGCCGTCTGCTGTTCGTTGGTATTGCATAAACACACTATTACCAACTTCCAAGAAGCGACCGCAATCACAATTAATGTGGCATGGCTGTTGAGCAAACTTGGATTGCTGATGGAATTGATTGTTTTGATCTGGTGCGAAATCATAAAAAACCTCACTATCAGGACCACCGGGCTCGCCAATCGGCATAGTCGCTGGCACACCAGATCTTGACCACCAATTTTTTTCTTCACCGTAAAAGAAAATTCTACCCCCTTGCAAACCAGCTTCTGGATGATCAATGATTTTTGCTTCGACACCCTTTTTTTGGAACAAATTTTGCCAAATGAGCGCACTTTCTTCGTCTTTGGCAATGTCTAAATCCTTGTCGCCAGCAAAAACTGATATGTAAAGTCGGGAAGGATCTAATTGCAAAATATCAACTAAAAATTCAAAAAAAAAGGCAATTTGCTCTTGCTTAAAATAATCACCAAAAGACCAATTACCCAACATTTCAAAAAAAGTAGTATGACGATTGTCTCCAACCTCATTAATGTCTTCACTACGAAAACATTTTTGCGAATTGGCAATTCTTTGACCTTGGGGATGCTTCTCTCCAAGCAAATAGGGAATCATAGCCTGCATACCAGCACTAGTAAATAAAGTACTCGGATCATTTTCTGGAACTAAATTGGCAGAGGGAACTATCGCATGCTCCTTCTTAGCGAAAAAATCTAAATATAAACGTCGTAAGCTTGATAAAGTTAGAGTATGACTAGACATGAAATTATTATAACAGTCAAACTAAATACCTTTGAATTGATTCTTCTTCTGTTTCCGCCGAATCCGTTTGCGGGTCTTTTCTTTATTTTTGGATTGCTCAAATTTAATCAAGGCTAAACTGAGATTATCTTTAAAGTCGAACAGAGAATTTTTTAAACGCAAAAAATATTTTTCTTTAACTTCATCCAAGGAAATGTCTGGGCTCTCAATCAAGCCTTTCTCATATAAATCTATACGAGCTTGTTCCCAATCTTTAGTTAATTTTTCCCAAGTTTTCTTGCCATTTTCGCTAGAAAAGTAACTGATTAGGGCTCCTAATGAAAAGCCAATGGTTAATCCGGACAAAAAACTGCCACCTTGTTGTTTTTTTTCATCCATAAACTATTTTTTCTTTTGAACAACCTGTTCTTCTTCCACAACTTCGGTTTCATGATCTCGGTCGCGATTTAGCCAATTCATAAAACCCTCAGTAATTTTCAGACCCGCTGTAAAATTGGTGATAAAAGCACCAAGACTATGAAATGGGTTGAGAATACCTTCGATTTTTCCTTGAGTGGTATCAATGACTTGATTGGCCTTATCAATCACTAAATTAAATTTTTTCAAAGATTGTTTAACTTGTCCTAAAACCATAATTAATTTAACGGCCAAAACCACTAAAACCACAGTTAAACTGGCAACAGAAATGGTAAGTACTAAAGGCAAAATATCTGACATAATTCACTTTCTTATTAATAAATTCATTCTACGATAGACTAAAACAATTTACCAGCCAGATTAGATGAAAACTAAAATTTAACCTGAATACTCCTTTGCACCGTACTGGTTTTACCTCGTTTATCGGTAGCTTTTACTGTAATGGTCGTTGGTCCCTCAATATCAAAATACAACTCTGTGCTAAAAAAACCACCCGCTTGCAAAGCCACCGGCTGAGCGTTCACTACCACAATCGCATCCATTACTGTTTGGCCCTCAACTAGCACTTTGGCCGCTGTCGTCTGATTATTTTCTGGCTGAAAAACTTCTAAGCGGGGTGGTCGACTCAGAGCATACCATTGCCAACTGATATAAATCAAAAAGCTAACAAAAACCACAGTAATCAAGGAAAAAGTTAAACGAAGTGGTGAAAAAAAATTAGATTTTTTAAATGAGTCTTTCAAAAATTCACGGGGAAGCAATCTACCTTTAGCGCTTTCCTGATAATCACGACGCAAAATTGCTAAAAGGGGACGAGGATTCAGACCGAGTAGTTTGGCATAATTGCTAAGGTAAGCTTTAGCGTAACTAGCATTAGGTAAATCAGCAAAATTATTATTTTCAATCGCTTGTAAATATTCAATTTTAATAAAAGTTTTTTGAGCGATGTCGGATAATTCTAAACCAGCTTTTTTTCGATGTTTACTTAACAAATCACCAACTGTTTGTGTTTTCACTGTTTGATTCATTAGGGCAATTCTAGAAAGAATTGATAGTTAAAGCAAGCTCTAAACCCTATTTGTTCAACAGTTTTTTGAGCGCGCTTGCAACTCTAGAGCCATCAGCTTGAGAACCCAATTCCTTGGTAATCTTGCCCATTAATGGACCGAAATCTTTAACCGCACTTTGCTCAACAAAGTCTTGGATAAATTTTTCTAGCTCTTGGTCGTTCATTTGTGCTGGCAAATATGATTGCAAGATTTTCACTTTATTTTCTGTTTCACTAATTAAGTCTTCACGATTAGCCTTTTTAAAGTCTTCTAGAGCATCTAATTGCTGATTCAACATTTTTTTGATAATTTTTTCCACCATTGAATCATCAGCCATTCCATGATCAATTTCAAAATTTTTAACTTCACTGCGAATTAAACGAATCACGCCAAGGCGCTCAGCTTCCCTAGCCCTCATGGCTGTTTTCATGTCTTCTATTAATTGTTCTTGTAAATTCATAATTCTCCTTTTTATTAGTGGTGGACAATACTGGACTCGAACCAGTGACCTCACGAATGTGAATCGTGCGCTCTAACCAACTGAGCTAATTGTCCGTCGATTAAGTTTCTATTATAAATCAAAGCCCGAGCTTTTAAAAAAGCAAGTCATGTTCTTGTCAGTTGTCAAAATTAAAATATTAAGCGGTGAAAAAATTTTCTATTGCTCAAATTTGCCAAGCTTTTATCTTTCCTGATTTTTGTCAACACTGCCAAAAATTGGGACCGATGCTATGTGAGTCTTGTTATCAATTGATCGAGTTTTTTTGGCAAGAAGATTTTAAAGAATTTTTTAGCAAAAACTTTGATCAAAGCTACTTTGATCAAGTGAAAATCATGGCAGCTTTTAAACCGCCCCTCAGCTCTCTGATTAAAGCGCTCAAATATCATCACCACAGTCGAGCTGCCAAATTTTTAGCCCAAATGCTGTATTTTCACGTTAAGCTCGATTATCAACAAATCGACATCATTAGCTTTGTCCCCATCCATCCTCAAAAAAGAAAAAAAAGAGGTTACAATCAAGCTCAGTTAATTGCTCAGGAATTGTCTTTGTGGAGTCAAAAACCTTGTTTAGAATTGTTGATAAAAACAAAAAATACAAAACCTCAAGCGCAAGTTACTAATAAAGATAAAAGATTACAAAGATTAAATAATAGTTTTGCTATCTCAACTTTTTATCAAAATGCTTTATTTAAGCAAAATATTTTACTAATTGATGACGTGATTACCACTGGAGCTACTAGCAACAGTGTTAGCCAAATTCTAAAAAATAATGGAGCTAATTCCATAACAGTACTGGCTTTAGCTTCTAAGTTGTAAACATCCACTGATGCACTTGAATTTCTCGAGAGAGAATGCTATAATAATGCGTTCATTAACAGGGGATGTATTGCATTGACGTCAGTCAACTTTAATCATCGCAGATCATCTTTGGTGAAAAGATGTCAAACAGCACCAATAAATAACTGTCAAAAACAGTTTAAAAACAGTAGCTAATAAAATCGCCAGTCTTTTTGACTTCGGTTATGTAGCTGCTCCAGCTTTTGCTTAATTGCAAAAAACGGCATCTAGTGATGAGTTCTTATCGGCGATTCACACTAGGTGACAACCTAGTCGATTGGCAAAAATAAAGAAGCAGATCGCTTTATTTCCAAGAATTTGATCTGGATGAAACAAAAAAAGTTTGTTTATTCACTTTTTGTTTCAAATCAAAAATAAACTAAATCTGTAGACATCGTTAGGGCTTGATTAGCGGACGCGGGAGCAAAACCCGCCATCTCCACATACTAATTGAACTATTACAGTTCAATTTTTCGTTTTACTCACAAGAAATTAAAAAGGCTCTTTACCCACCAAATATTCTTGAAATTTTGCAGTGTAAACGTCCCTGGCTTTACTGCCTTGAGCCGGACCCACAAACCCAGCTTCTTCCAACTGATCTAAAATTCTAGCTGCCCTGGCATAGCCAACCGACAAATGTCTCTGAATGGCACTAGATGAGGCACTGTCGCTGGTAGCAAATAGCCGCACTGCCTCATCAAAAAGTTCATCTCGGTCAGCTTCTCCTTCAACATTGATGCTAACCGAGCCACCTACCTTGCTAACTTGATATTTACCAATAATATCTTCCTCATAATTTGGTTTTTTTCCTTGTGATCTGAGGAAATCCATTAATTGATCAATTTCTTTAGAAGCGACAAAGGTACCTTGAATACGCGCTGGTTTGGCTCTGTCAGGTGAAAGGTAAAGCATATCTCCTTTACCCAATAGTTTTTCAGCTCCTGGGGTATCTAAAATTACCCGACTATCAGTGACACTTGACACATTAAAAGCAATTCTAGTTGGCATATTAGCCTTGATTAAACCAGTAATCACATCTACCGACGGTCTTTGGGTGGCCAGCACTAGATGGATACCTACTGCACGAGCCATTTGAGCAATACGAGTGACATTATCTTCTACTTCTTTAGGGGCAAAGAGCATAATATCAGCCATTTCATCAATGACAATCACAATGTTGGGCATCGTGGCTAACCCAGCCAACTCATTGTAATCACGAATTGAACGCACTCCAACTTCATTCAACAATTTATAGCGTTTTTCCATTAATTCAACCGCCCACTTCAAAGCAGAAATTACCTTGTCAGGTTCATGAATGACTGGTGTTAACAAATGAGGAATATCATGATACTTACCGAGTTCAACTCGTTTTGGATCAACTAAAATTAATTTGACTTCTTCTGGAGTAGCTCTAAATAAAATTGAACACAAAAAAGCATTGACACAAACTGATTTACCAGAACCAGTGGCACCAGCAATCAAGAGGTGGGGCATCTCGGTAATGTCAGCCACAATTGGTTTACCAGCCACATCAACACCTAAACTGACCGCCAATTTTGAAGGGTGTTTTTTAAGTATTGGGGAAGATAACATAGTTTTGAGTGGCACAATTTCTGCACTATGATTTGGTACTTCCACGCCTACCAAATTACGACCAGGGATTGGTGCCTCGATTCTCACTTGACCAGTTGGTGCAGCGAGAGCTAGGGCTAAATCAGTCGATAGTGCAGTAATTTTGGCTAAACGGGTGCCCTGACTAATCTCCAAACAGTACTGAGTAACAGCTGGACCTGGATTGTATTCCACTACTTTGGCATTAATGCCAAAAGAATCAAGGGTGTTCTCAATAATTTGAGCGTTGGATTTGACATCACCGCGATCCGCTTTTGCCCCTTTTTCCACCGTCAACAAAGATAGTGGCGGATAATCCCAAATCATCGGGGTTGAGGAAGCATTGAGTGCTTCCTCTCCATCTAAACTGGTTGAGGGAAGTTTGTCGTGTGTTACCTTTTTCTCAGTTAAAACAGCTGTACTACTAGTTTGATCAAACTCAATTTCTTCCTGAAAATCGCTACCTCTTTTTAAATCCTTTTTGCCAAAAGCTAATTTTGGAATAAAAAAGTGTCGCGACTTTTTAATCTCTTTATCGGTAATATCTTTATCAAGAGTTTTAACATCTTTTTTAGCTGATTTTTTCTGCCGATTTTTGCTAATTAATTTGCTAATACCATTCACTAAGTCAGTCAAAGAACTTTGAGAAAGAATTAAAAAACCAATAATCGTTAGCGCTCCAAAAACAATATAACTCCCGACAACACTAATTAATTGAGCTAAATTGTTAAAAATATTAATACCAATTTCTCCACTTCGTGACACACCCATTACGCCAATCATCATCACAATCACACCGAGTAAAATGGTGGGTTTTGACCAAGCGTGCTTGCTACGAATCATCATTAATCCAGATGAAATAAAGACAAACGGTAAAAATAACATTGATAAGCCAAGTTTATCTGCCAAAAAACTATTCAGGGCAATTAACCATTGTCCCTGTCCAGTAAAAGAGACTAAAACCAAACTACCAAACATCATAAGTAGAACGGCAATGATTGAATAAGTAGTGTCGGCCCGCATTTTCAAGCGAATCGCTTTACGTTTTTTACGACGGGACTTTCTTTTTGCCATATTTTGATCAGATTAACTAACTTCTATTAAAAGGCAAAAGTCTGAAAACTGCAAGCAGTAGGGCTAAAAAATAAATATTTTTTTATCTTTCAATATCCCAAATTACCGGCAAAATCATTGGTTCGCGACGAATAACTTTGAATAGACGACGCGCTAAACGTTTTTCCAAACGACGTTTTAGTTCTTCGTCTTTGACGTTTTTACCAAGATCTTGCGCAATTTTCACTGTTTCCTTTTTAATATAGTTCACCACTTCGTCGGCTTCTTTCATAAAAACAAAGCCTCGAGAAATAACTTGCATTTTGCTATAATCAATTTTTTTCTTAAAGCGTGGTAAAAGCAAAACAATAATCCCCGCTTTAGATAAATTTAAACGGTCAGATAAAACGATCGGCCCCACATCACCAATACCCAATCCATCAACAGTTTTAGCAGATAAGGACACTTGCTGAGCTACGGAAACTCTTTGTCGATCGATTTCTAAAACTTCACCACTTTTGGGCAAGAGAATTTGCCAGTCTTGATAAGATAGCGGTTTGGCTACCGTTTTTTTGAATAAAGATCGATGACGATCAGCCCCACCAATTGGCATCACAAATTTTGGCTTAAGTAATTTCAACATTAACTCTTGTTCAACCCGACTGGCATGACCCGAGCGATGGATGTTTGGTCGAATTTCTGGATAAACGACGTCTACTTCATCAGCTGCCAACTGATCTATGGCCGAATAATATGGAATTTCGTTTCCCGGAATAACATCAGCAGAAAAAATTACTTTATCACGATTACTAATTTGCACAATTTGATGATCTCCATAAACTGCTCTAACCAAAGACGAACCCTCTTGCCCTTGACTGCCGGCAATAATAATACAGAGTTTTTCATCTGGAATTTGCTTGATTTTCTTCTTATCAATTAATAAACCTTTAGGGATAGTTAGGCTCTTAGATTGAGTAGCCGTTTTCACATTTTGTTCAACACTTCGACCAACAAACACTACTTTCCTACCTAATTCTTGACAGGCGGTAATGGTTTGTTGAATGCGGTGAAGATGAGAACTCATTAAAGTAACTAAAATCTTACCTTCAACATTTTGCATTTCTCGCAATAGGGCTGGACCGACGGTTGATTCAGAAGGCGTCCAAACATCTCTTTCTACTCGAAGACAATCCAAACAAGCCATCAACAAATCACCCTGTCGGCCAATTTGTTCAATAAATTCCATATCAGTTAGGTGACCATCAACTGGGTTCTTATCCAATTTAAAATCACTACCATGATAAATTTTGCCGACTGGAGTCTCTAACAAGATATGTTTGGAATCCGGAACAGAATGAGTGACCGCAATAAATTGAAATTTAAAATATTGGCCTAATGAAAAATTTTGCCGATCACCCAAAACCTGGATGTTTTTATCAACTTTTTTATCTAATAAACGATCGTGAGCAAACTGAGCAGTTAATGGCGAAGCATAGATCGGAAAATCTGGTAAATTGGGTAATAAAAAAGGCAAAGCGCCAATATGATCATCATGGCCATGACTTAAAATCATCCCAACGATTTTGGCTCCAGCTTCAATTTGATTTAATAGATAACTGATATCGGGAATTAGCGCATCAACGCCCGGCATGTAAATATCAGGAAAACCAATGCCACAATCGATTAACAATATTTCTTGTTCGTATTGATATAAATAAAGATTCTGGGTAACTCGACCCATGCCACCTAAGGCTAAAAATTTGAGTTTTGACATATTAAAATAATTCCTCTCTTAATTGATTTTTAAAAATTTGGGTTTCTTCTTGACTGGCTATCCAGGCTAAAATTTTATTAATTTTTTTAAAATCGTTAATAAATGACTCTTTAACTTGACTAGATCGTAAGGCTGCTGCCGGGTGATACATGGGTAACACAAACAAATTCAAACCCTGCCATCTTAAACTATGTAGACGTCCATGAATTTGTGAGATTTTCACTCCCTCTAAAAATTTCGCCATACTGAACCGCCCCAAAGTAATTATTAATTTTGGTTGAAGCAATTCAATTTCTTTGTCTAAAAAAGGCTTAAACGCTAAAATTTCTTTTGGTGATGGATCACGATTATCTGGGGGTCTAACTTTAATTATATTACTAATAAAAAACCTTTCTGCCGGAAGATTAATTTCCTCAAGAGTTTTGCGTAATAATTGTCCAGATCGACCAACAAAGGGTCGCCTTTGAACCGATTCATAATACCCTGGCGCTTCACCAATCAACATAATCTCAGCAACTTGACTGCCCTCACCATGAACAATGTCTTGAGCTCTTTTAGCTAAAGGTAATCGAGCAACACTGTCTTCTAACAACAATTGGAGACTAGATAAATCTTTAACTTGCTGTAATACTTCTTTCAACGACAAATCAGTCTTTGACATAAAGCAATTTTAACACAGACTAATAACTGGGCAGAAAAATTTTAACATTATCCAGTTTAATCACCACTTCCTCAAAACCACGCTCCACGATAATTCGAGCAGCTTTTCTTACCGCACCTTTGAGCGTTCGTTGCAGCGTACGCACTCCCGCATCAAAACCCAATGGTCTAACTAACTTAGGCCAAACAGCTTCATCAATCTTAAATTGTTTTTCTTTCAAACCGGCTTCTTTTAGTATTTCTGGCAAAATATACTTTTTGGCAATCACAATTTTCTCTTCATCACTATAGGACGGCATGTCAATTCTTTCCATACGATCTAAAACAGCAGCTGAAATACGACGAGTATTGTTACAAGTAGCAATAAAAATCGCTTGACTTAAATCCACCGGATAATTAATGTAATTATCGATAAAAGCGTGGTTTTGCGCAGGGTCTAATAGTTCAACCAATACACCCATAATATCATTATTGGCTTCATCTGCTGATCGATCGATTTCATCAAGTAAAATAACTGGATTCATCGTTTGAGCAGTACAGAGACCTTGAATAATAGCCCCAGGCTGAGCTTCTAAAATTAAGCGTGATTCACCACGCAATTCTCTAGCAGAAGCCATGCCACCAACTGGAATACGTAACATTTGCCGATTTAAAGCTTCAGCTAATGAATAGGCAAAAGTTGTTTTGCCTGTACCAACTAAACCCACTAAAAGCAAAATAGGCGCAGAAAATTCCCGATCAGTGAAATTTTGTTTTTGTAAATTAAGAATAGCTAAATACTCTAAAAATCGATCTTTAACCTCTTTTAAACCATAATGATGTTTATCAAAAACCACTTTAGCTTGTTGTATGTCTAAAGTATCTTCACTTTTTTGACCAAAAGGAATCTTGGTTACCCAATCTAAATAACGAGAAACTTTGTCATATTTCTCGTCACAATTGCCCAATTTTACACTTCGTTCTAAAAAAACTAATTCCTTTTCAAGCTTTAATTGTAATTCGTCAGGAAGTTGGACCTGTTCGATTTTCGCTCGTAATTCATCAAGCTCCTGATTCAATATTTCATCAGAGTTAATTTCAGACATAAGTAAATTAAAATTGTTTTGCTCTAAGCGTCAAGCCTAAACCAATACTTAACGTCGCAACAGCTAAAAACAACATACTAGTTGTAGTAGAACCAGCATTCGGTAGTGTACTAGTGCTAGTTGTAGCAACTGTTTCAAGATCGCCACTGGCGGTGCCATCAGCCCCAATTGTTAAAACAAAATCTAAAGTCTCAGCATTTGAAGAAATATTGAATTGGTGTTGACCCTCAATTAAAGACGAAATTAAGGTGCTCCAGCTACCTTCTTCATCTGCAGTTGCCGTTTGAGAAACATCATCAACGGTAACAGAGATAACAGCCGATGGTGAAGCTAAACCAGCCAATGCAAAAGTACCACCACTGTAAGTATAAGTTGTTAAACTTCCACCTAAATCTAAACCACTAACATCAATCGTGCCCAAAGCAGTAATTTGTAATGCCGCTGCTTTGACTTTTGTAGTAAAAAGTATGGGAAAAATAATTAAGAAAGCAATTAGACCAATTAAAACTTTTTTCATATTTCCAATCTAGTTTAACATTTTTACTTTTTTTGTGCAGCTAGTAATTCTAACATTTGATAACGACGTAATAAGCCAGTTTTAGCTCCATAATATCTCACTACATTACTAGCATTACGGACTCCCCAAACTATGGCTTCCTCAATTTCTCGATTATCGATCAACGCTGCAATATAAGCAGCAGAAAAAGCATCACCAGCACCAGTATCATCAATAGTATGATTGCCCTGACCCTCAAAAACAAATTTCTTTTTTCCATATAAATAAACTTCGCCACCCTTTTTCCCCATGGTGATAATCACTTGAGGAAAATTAGCTAAAATTTCTTTTTGAACTGGAGCAAGTAAAGTCCATTCTTGTTGATTAACAAAAAAAACTTCACAGGGAATTTCGTTAAAGTCAAATGTTTTTTTAACTAGCAAATTAATCTCACCCTTGCCTGGGTTCCAAGATAATT
>LDZT01010091.1_pt1 | contig 11790 bp, 9 predicted proteins | sample 615521 | NCBI WGS metagenome assembly LDZT01 (sample SAMN03408292, study PRJNA278302) | terrestrial metagenome | isolation source: oil reservoir sample SB1 | place: USA: Alaska, North Slope, Schrader Bluff formation | collected 2011-09
AGGAAACACTCGAATTATTTGGTCAAAATGTTTTTTAAATACTTGGGGATCTCCATAGGAAGCTAAACCCATCACTTTGTATTCCGCATCATTGGCTTCAAAGCCTAAATAGGTAGTAAAGGTGCTATAAAGTAGACCCAATGAATCTGGAAAATGGATTTCTTTATCCAAGCGGATTTTATTTTTTTCTCCTAAGCCAATGCTGGTAGTAGTCCACTCTCCCACTCCATCAATGTTAACTAGAACCGCTTTTTTAAATCCTGACAAATAAAAAGCGCTGGCAGCGTGAGACAAATGATGGTTAATATAGCGAATTGGTCCATGGTAATGAAGTTCTTCTTTAAAAGTTTTGCTAAGATTTAGTCTTTCATTAAACCAAGGTGCCATATATTTGATAAATTGATCTAAGCTTTTGGGAAAATATTCCAAATGTTGACTAATGACTCGTTCAAATTTAATTAATGGTTTCTCATAGAAAGCGACATAATCGATTTCGTTAGCGGCAATACCCAGTTCGTTTAAACAAAAGTTGATAGCTAAAATAGGAAAACGATTGTCGTGTTTGATTCTTGAAAAACGCTCTTCTGCAGCTCCAGCAATAATTTTACCATCCTTGATAATACAAGCCGCACTGTCGTGATAGTAAGAAGAAATTCCTAAAATAATCATTAATACATTTTTTCTAAATTTTGTTTAGTAAGTTGTTTTTTATTAATTTTTTGCCAATTGCTATTATCTGCACTCTTATTTAAAAACTTTTTAGCGAAGATTTTAGCAATGATAGCACTCACTCCAATTCCCAGAAAATAAATTAGATACAGAGTTAACTGGGTGAATTTTTTTTCTATGAAGTGACGGAAATCAATAAAGAACTGACTTAGATTATTTTTCATTAATTTCCGTTTTTTTTGATTTAAATTTGGCTTAATTGTTCCATCAAGCGACATGTGTAGCCCCACTCATTATCATACCAAGCGATGACTTTGAGGAGATCGCCGTCAATCAGTTGCATCATTGGCAAATCGACCACCGCACTGTATTCACAAGCAATAAAATCGCTAGAAACCAAAGGCTCTTGGCTAACAGCAACAATTCCCTTATATTGATCTTTGCTAGCTTCGATAAAAACTTGCTTAATCTCCTCCAACTTACTTGTTTTACTTAAAACAAAAGTGATGTCAGACAACGAAACGGTTGGGGTTGGCACACGGATGGCCAAACCATCAAACTTATTTTTAAGACTGGGAATAATGCCTGCTGTTGCTTTGGCAGCTCCTGTTGAAGTTGGCACTAAATTAATAGCTGCAGATCTAGCGCGACGCAAATCTTTTTTATGAGAGTTATCATGTAAGTTTTGATCACTAGTAAAAGAATGAATAGTGGTTAAAATTGCTTTTTCAATCCCAAAATTATCCTCAATTATTTTAGCGATTGGTGCTACACAATTGGTAGTACAAGAAGCGTTGGAAAAGATGTTTTTGCTTTGATCAACTTCATTAACGCCGATTACGCCAGTGCTAATCAAGCCATCTGGATCTTCTTTACCAGGAGCAGATAAAAGCACTTTTTTAGCTCCAGCCTCTAGATGAAGAGCGGCCTTTTTGGCTTTGTTAAAAGCACCGGTGGCTTCTAAAACACTATACACTTCATATTTTTCCCAAGGAATTTTAGCTGGATCGCGCTCAGCGGTGACTAAGATTTTGTGGTTAGCGACTATAATGTAGCCTAATTCAATTTCTCCATCAGTTAAATCTGCAACTTTTTTTTGTTCTTCAAATTGAATTGTTTCAGCGAAAGTGCCATAAACACTATCGTATTTAAGTAATTTAACCCAACCTTCTAAATCCATTGATCCAGACGTATTGATTACTTTTAAATCAAGTTCTTGACGATGTTTTTCAAACCAAACACGAAAGGCAAGACGGCCGATTCGGCCCAAGCCATTAATGGCAAAATTTTTCATAGGCAGGTTCCCTTTTTTAATTTTTTTCTTTTTTTCTATTCAATTAAGCTAGTTGAGTTTCCACATTGTTGGCTAGAAAAGTACCAATATCTTCACCAGCCACAGCTTTTTCTAGGTTGTGTTCTTTGAAGAAATTAAATACCATCACTGGCATATTATTTTCTTTACACATGGCTAATGCACCAGTATCCATAATTTGTATTTCTTCTTTTTCAATAGCGTCTTTAAAAGTCATGGTTTTGTAGCGCTTGGCTTCTGGAAATTTGAAGGGATCTTTTTCATAGATTCCATCAACCTTGGTTGCTTTCATTAAGACATCACAGTGAAGTTCTAAAGCGTGCAAGGCGGCTCCAGAATCTGTAGTCACGTAAGGCATGCCAGTACCAGCTACCAAAATTAAAACACGACCTTTCTCTAAATGACGAAGCGCTTTATTACGAATAAAACTTTCACTAACGGCGGGCATATTCAGAGCTGATTGAGTGCGCACTGCTACTTTAACTTTTCCGAGGGCGTCTTGCAGAGCTAAACCATTCATCACCGTTGCCAACATGCCCATATAATCAGCAGTAGCACGGTCAATTCCTGTTTTGGAAGCACTTAAACCACGAAAAATATTGCCACCACCAATCACAATGGCAATTTCCACATTTTTGTCGACCACTTTTTTAATCTTTTCAGCCATATCTAAAGCAGCTTTGGCATCAATACCAAATTCTCGCTCACCCAATAAAGATTCTCCGCCGATCTTGAGGAGGATCCTTTTAAAACGTTTTTCTCCCATAGTTTTCCTTTTTTATTTATAGCTTATAACTTAATAAATTTTTTTTTGAAACGCAAGAATTTCCAGCGCCAATTTTCTGCCAAGTTATAAATTTTGTATAGTGGATAGTTATTAACCAAATCATAAGTACCGATATATTCGACTAATTTACCACCATAACTCCGTTTAAAACGATGAAAACCATACCAAGGATCTTTAGGGTCGGGATTAGGTCCCAAGGCTCCCCACATATCAAATAATTGACATTTTTGTTCTTGCCCAAAGCGAATAGTTTCCCACATCATTAAATTACTGGCCATGACTTCACGATGTTGACTACTCGAAGCACCATATGGATAGTAAAGTACATCATTAAAAACAAAGAGAATCCAGACTACTAACACCTGACCTTCGTAACTCGCTTTTAAGATATGCATAATATTGCTCCCCTTAAAGACTTGCCACATTTGGCGAAAATAATCAGGAGAATGAGCATAAAAAGCTTGTCTTTTGGTGGTTTCTTCCAGAATTCTGAGGTAATCTTCCAAACCCTGTTCACTATTATCTTCAACGACTCTAACACCTTTTTTAATTGCTAAACGAGTGTTATAGCGAGTTTTACTACTCATTTTTGCCATCAATTCTTCTTCAGATAATGTTAAGTCAAGATGAAAGGTAAATGGAGTAAAGAGAGAGCGTCCTTCTTCTACTTGATAATTTTGCAGAAATTTGATGCTGGGATGATCCTGATGATTTTGATCTAAGTCTTTGGTGACCGCCGATTCTAATTTAATAAAAATTGCATCATGTTTTTTGGCTAATTGTTGAAGAGTACTAAGTTGCTCTTCATCTGGTTTAAAACCTTTGGGAAAATAGCCAATGTTCTTATTAAAAAAAGGCAATCGATGAAAAGTGACAGTCATTGCTTTTTTTAATTGACCAGCATCAAAAAAACCAATGCGTTCAACTTCTTGACCAGTTTTTGGCGAAACTCTCCCCCCTCATATGACTGAATAGGATGATTGACGACGCGATTATATAAATCCTTTTCCTCAGGTCTAATGTTACGAATAAGCATAAGCTATGGTCCTACATTATAGGAGAAAAAACTAGACTTGTCAGCTAGCTATTTAGTCATCTAAAAAATCTTTAATTTCAATAGCGCCACTTAGTAAAGCATCCAATTGTTCATCGTCAATAACCAGTCGCTTTTTCTTTGAAGATACTCGATTTTGCTGCTGTTTATTTTTTTGATATGGTCGCTGGTACCAGCTAGTGATAGTCTCATCAAAATGCCGACTAATGGTCAGTAGTTGTTTATTAATCTCACTCAAAAAGCGACTGGGTAAATTTTGTTGTTGTTGACCAAATTGATAGCGATTACGCGCATAAGTCAAAATCAGCTGTTTTTTAGCTCGAGTGATTCCAACATAACACAGACGTCTCTCCTCTTCTAATTCTTCTTCATTAAACATTGAGCGACTGTGAGGCAGTAGGCCTTCTTCCATCCCAATCATGAACACGATCTCAAATTCCAAACCTTTGGCAGAATGAAGGCTCATTAATTTAATCCCCCCAGATTGTTGATGGTTTTTTTCTTCAGGCAAAAACCCATCTTGTACTAAAGCGACATTTTCTAAAAAGACTAAGGTATCTTCAAATTGGCTGGCGACATTCATTAGCTCCTCAATATTATCTAGGCGATTTTGATCATCGGGATTTTTGGCATTGAATTTTTTTAGATAAGCTGTCGTTTTTAATATTTCTTGCAATGCTAAGGACGGATTGTTCAAGATGTGTTCATCAGCTTTTTTTAGCCACGCTCGAAAATTTCTCAAGCGCCTTTGCCCCAGCTTAATAGTTCGATTTAAACTAGGACTATCAAGCTCATTAACCGCTAAACGTAAATACGCCAGCAAATCTTTGATTTCTTTGCGCTGATAAAATTTAACTCCGCCAATGATTTGATAATTTAAGCGATGACGAATAAAAGCTTCTTCAAGTGCTCGAGATTGAGCGTTGGTCCGATAAAGAATAGCGATTTGGTCTAGTGAATCTGCGTAATTTTTTTTAATAATTTCAGCAATTTTTTCTGCTTCCAGTTCACTATTATTTAGTTCATACAACTGAATTTTTGCTTCATTATCACTATGGCGATCAGTCCACAATTTCAAGATTGGATGTAGTTGGTTTTGTTGGATGACTTGAGTAGCGGCATCTAAAATATTTTGGGTAGAGCGATAATTTTGTTCCAAACGGTACTCTTTGAGTTGAGGAAAGTCGATGCTTAATTGCCGCAAATTACGGTAATCAGCTCCCCTCCAAGCGTAAATACTTTGTGCAAAGTCCCCGACCACAAAAAGATCGTTTTGGGGCTTTGCTAAAATCTTGCTGAGTAAATATTGGACTTTATTGGTGTCTTGGAATTCATCAATTAATACATATTTGAATTGATTTTGATATTGATGTCGAATGTTGGCATGTTCTTTGAGGAGTTGATAACTCAGAATTAATAAATCATCAAAATCCAGTGCATTTTCTGCTTTTAGTCTTTTTTCATAAATTTTATAGACTTTGGCTACTTGCAAATCAAAATCATTGTTGGCGCTATTTTGGTAATCAATTGGACTTAATAGTTGATTTTTAATTTGACTAATAAGTGATCGCAAAACATTTAGTTTTAATTCCTGTTGATCAATATTTTCGTGTTTGTAAATATTTTTTAACAATTGAAGCTGATCTTGATCGTCGTAAATAGTAAATTGTGAATTAATTATCCGATTATTGATTTTTAGTGGCTCGGCTTGTTTTTGACTTTCCAGGCGTAAAATTTTTACTCCCAAACTATGAAAAGTGCCAGAAAACAAAAGCTGTCTCCCAGTGTAGGATAAAACCCGTCTTTTCATTTCACTAGCTGCTTTATTGGTAAAAGTCAGCAATAAAATTTCTCTGGGTTGGGCCAGTTTTTCTTTGATTAAATAGGCGGCACGGCTAGTTAAAACTCTTGTTTTACCACTGCCAGCTCCAGCTAAAACAACAGCTGGTCCCCCACTATGCAAGACCGCTTGTCGTTGTTCATTATTGAGCTGATCGATGATCTCCTGACTCTCAAACATGATTTTTATCCTAACACAAAAATTGGCCAAATTGCTTTGTTAATGGTTTTTGGCTAAAATAAACTTGTGCAAAAAACGATTCTGTTGAATTGGAAAGCTAATAAAAATATCCTTGAAGCTGAGTATTGGCTAAACAATTTCCCAAAAAATTTATTGGATAAAAAAAGTGACTTAAAATTAATTATTGCTCCTCCTCTGCCCCTCTTAAGTCAAATGCACCGTTTAATTGATCATCAACAGTTAGCGATTTCTTTAGCGGTGCAAGATATTAGTGCCCACAAAGCTGGTGCCTATACTGGTGAGGTAGTGGCTAAAAATTTAGAATTTTTAGGAGTGGAAATGGCAATTATTGGCCACAGTGAACGGCGACGGCTATTTAATGAAAATTCACAATTGGTGGCGACTAAAGTTCAAAGAGCACTGGAAGCAGACATTGAAGTAATGTTATGTTTGGATGAGCCCGACTTTCCGGAGCAAGCCAAGTTGTTGACTCAGGAGGAAAGGGACAAAATTAGTGTGGCTTACGAGCCGGTTTCGGCCATTGGCAGTGGTCAGGCAATTGCACCACAAAAAGTCAGTGATTTTTTTGCCAAATTACGCCAATCTTTTCCCTTTAATCCGCTAATTTACGGTGGCAGTGTCGATCCAGGTAATATTAAAGATTTTTTGGCCATTAGTGACGGGGTGTTAGTGTCCAGTGCTGCTTTAGAAATTAATGATTTTGTGCAGTTGATGCAAGCGATTATTTAATTTGCGAGCGATTATTTAATTTGCGAGCGATTATTTAATTTGTGAGCGATTATTTAATTTGCGAGCGATTATTTAATTAATGTTTTTGCCTGAACTGGCTGATTTTTAACTCTGAACTGGCTGATTTTCAACTCCGAACTTGCTGATTTTCAACTCTGGACTGGCTGATTTTCAACTCTGGACTTGAAAAAATGTACTATTTGTATATATTCTGATAGATAGTGAAAATTAAAGAGATTATTTTTTTGGGACTGATTCTATTGGTTTCCTTGTTTGTGCGTTTATGGCGATTAGATGTTCCTCAGGAAATGTATTTTGATGAAATCTATCATGTGCCGGCAGTACAAATGATGGCCAACGGTGATTTCCAAACGCCTTTTGAATGGTGGCATCAGGCTGACTGGCCAATTTATTTTGACTGGCTTCATCCCCCGTTAGCTAAATATATTCAAGCCTTATCTCTAATTTTTTTTGATTTTTTGCCAGCAGTGGTCGCTTGGCGCCTGCCTTCAGTATTTTTTTCTTTACTATCCCTCTTGGTTTTTTATTTTTTTGCCAGAGATGTAGCTGTGACTTTATTGAGTAGCAAAAAAATGGATAAAAACATTTTAAAAAAGCAACAGGTGGAAGATTTAGCCAGCAATTTTGCTTTGATATCCAGTTTGTTATTGACGAGTGATGGTTTGTTTCTAGTGCAAAGTCGCTTAGCGATGAATGATATTTTTTATTTGTTTTTTGCTTTATCAGCTAGTTATTGTTATTTTCGCTATTATCGCCAAAAAAAATTGATTGTTTTATTCTTCTCTGGTCTGATTTTAGCTCTGGCCTTAAGCACTAAGTGGTCAGCAGTTTGGTTAATTGGCTTTTTTTTAATTTTAGAACTATATCGACTATTTAAAGAAAAAAATTTTCAACAACTGCCTTTTATTATTTTTTCTTTATTATTAACTCCATTATTTGTTTATTTTTTAATTTTCACTCCATATTTTTTGAGTGGAAAAACGATTATTGATTTTTGTCAATTACAAAAACAAATTGTCGTTTTTCAGCAAAATTTAACCAGTGTCCACCCCTATCAATCAAGTCCTTTAGCGTGGATTATTAATTGGCGACCAGTTTGGTATTTTGCAGATTTTTCCCAAAAAAACTGGCGAAAAGACATTTTTGCTCAGGGCAATCCGCTGCTTTTTTTGTATTTCTCTTTTTTACCGATATTTTTGTGGCGGTGGCAAAAGTCTTTAAAGAACAAGCGCGCAGTTAAAAAATGGCGCAATATGCTTTTCCAAAAACCTTATCTTTTATTAATTTGTATATTTTTTGCTTCTTTTTTACCATGGATCGTGGTTAGAAGACCGATGTTTTTTTATCATTTTTTACCAGCTCTGCCCTATTTAGTTTTAATTATTACTTGGCCGGTTTATTTATTTATTTTAAGTCTCAAATCTCAGCAACAAAGACAACTGTTGCTATTTCATTTTTTATTCTGGCCGATCTTAGTTGCTATCAGCTTTTATCCGCATTGGACGGCTTTGCCAGTTCCCCAACGGGCGAGCAACTATCTTTACTTTTTTCTACCTAGCTGGCGATAAGGTATAATTTGTTTGTTGACGATTTTTTAAAAGACATATGAAAAAAATTGCGATTATTGGTGGGGGTTTTAGCGCCCTAAATCTTGCTTGGCGACTAGCAAATCTGGAAGCTAAAGAAAAATTGAGCATTGAAATTTTTGAAAAAGATGCGCAACTGGGTGGAATGGCTGGTGGTTTTAAAGAGGAAAATTGGGATTGGACTTTGGAAAATCACTATCACCATCTTTTTGCCAAAGACACAGCCTTCCAAAAATTCCTGGAAAGTTTAGACTTGGCAAATAAACTTTTTTACCGTAAAACCTTAACTAGTACTCTCTGGCAACATAAAATTTATCAGTTGGATACTGCTTGGAGTCTGCTCAATTTTACAGAATTAAGTTTCATCGATCGTTTACGAACTGGTTTGGTTTTGGCTTTTTTGAAAATTATACCCAACGGTCAATTCTTAGAAAAATATCGCGCCAGTGTTTTTTTGCAAAAAAGCATGGGGCAACAATCCTGGCAGATTATTTGGCAGCCTTTATTTAAAGCCAAATTTGCTGATTGGGCTGACGAAATTAATCTGGCTTGGTTTTGGGCACGCATTAATCCGAGAACAGCCAAGCTGGGCTATGTTGAGGGTGGTTTTCAGAGTTTAGCCAATCACATTCAGCAAAAATTAGAAAAAAGTGGAGTGAAAATTAACCTTCAATGTGCAGTCAAAAAAATCAGCGTTGTTAAGTCAAAAGATCAGCAAGATTCTCGATTTAAACTAAAATTTACCTCAATTAAAGACAGAGCCAACAAAGTGCAAGCTAGTACCAGCCAAACCCAAGAATTTGACTTAATTATTAACACTTTACCCTCTCCTCAATTTAGTCAGTTAATTAATTTGCCAGAATTAAAGAATGTTCATTTACAAGGTTTGGCAGCGATAACGATGGTTCTGCGACTCAAAGATCAACTGCTTTTAGATAATACTTATTGGTTAAATGTGAACGAGCAGGACTGGCCATTTCTCGCGGTTGTTGAGCATGATCATTTTGTAGATAAGCGTTTTTATAATCATGAGCACTTAGTTTATATTGGTAAGTACTTATCAATTTCTGACCCAGCTTATCAATTGTCTGCAAAAAAATTGTGGCAAAGTTACTTACCTTTTTTGCGCCAATTAAATCCCAAAATTGAAGAGATATTAATTGACTATCGTGTGACTAAAGAGGCTTTTGCCCAACCGTTAGTGAAGACTAATCATAGTCAAAATTTACCAGTACTACGCACTAGTTACCCCAATCTTTATTGGGTATCAATGCAACACATTTATCCCTTTGATCGAGGGCTTAATCAAGCGATAGTTTCTAGCAACCGCCTTTTTGATCTGATCAAAAAAGATTTAAAAATTTAATTATTTGACATTCTAAATCACAAGCAAAGCAAATTTTGCTATAGTGGTAGCGATGATTCTAACAGTTTATTTATCATTACTATTTTTACAGTTGTTAGCTGTCCCATTTTTGGCTTGGGTCAGTAAGATTTTTCCACAAATTAAAGATGGGTTGTGGGCGTTTGGGAGATATCTCACCTGGTTGGTTTTATCGCTAATTATTTTTTTTCTCGCTTATTTAAAACTAGCTGTAAATAATGTTTTTGGTGTTTATTTTTTTATTTTGGCTTTTTTGCTTATTAATTTTTATTTTTTATTTTATGCAAAAAATCAGCAAAAACTGATTAGTTCAGTTAAAAATTATTGGCAGCAGTTTCATCGCCAAATTATTATTGAAGAAGTTTTATTTATTTTATTTTTTGCTTTCTTATTAATAGTTAGAAGTTTTCAGCCAGAAATTTTAGGTTTGGAAAAATTTATGGATGCTGGTTTTATTCAATCTTATCTAAAATCTCCTACTCTTCCCGCTGGCGATATGTGGTTAGCTGGAGAAAGAATTAATTACTATAGTTTTGGTCATTTTATGGGCTCAATCCTCGTGCAAATTTGGGGAATTGATTTAGCTTGGGCCTACAATTTTTTGTTAGCGACACTTATGGCTATTTTAGGCAGCTCAGTTTTTTCTTTGACCTTTAATATCCGAGCCAATTTTACCTGGGGGGAAAAGCTTGGTAAGGATTTTGCAGCCAAGGAAAAATATAATTTCCGTGCTGCAGTTTGGACGGCCATTTTAGCCAGTTTTATAGTGACATTGTTTGGTAATGGTCATAGTTTGTGGTTTTTCTTAAACAATGGCAGTTTTACTAATTATTGGTATCCAGATGCAACTCGTTTTATCGACAGAACAATTCATGAATTTCCAGTCTATAGTTTTGTTGTCAGTGATTTGCACGCTCATGTTTTTTCTATGCCGATGGTGGTGACGATGTTAATGAGTATCTTTTTGTGGTTGAGTGAGTTAATCAAGGAAGTCAGAAAACAAAAGGTGTTAAGATTGTTTGCGGAACGTTTTTTTGCTTTAAGTTTAGTAATGGGTGTTTTTATTGGATCTTTGGCGCTGACTAATACTTGGGATGTTTTGGTTTACTCAACCTTACTATTAATTTTGGGAATTTTATTAATAATTTGGAGAAAAGAGTTTTTTTTGCCACTGGTTAGTTCTGCTCTGGGGTTGAGTTTGATAGCGGCCATTGTCAGTGCTCCTTGGTTTTTAACTTTTCAATCAATTGCTGAAGGTGTTCGAGTGGCCAGCGAACATTCTCCACTTTGGCAATTATTGGTATTGTGGGGGGCACATTTTTTACCTGTACTAATTTTTATCACTTTATTGTTGCTCAACAGAAACCGCCGTGAGAAAAAAGAAGAATCCTCATGGTTTTTTGTGCTGGCTGGTTTTTTCACATTTGTTGTTTTACTAGTTTTTACTGAATTATTTTATTTTAAAGATATTTACACCGGACATCAGCGGTCAAATACGATGTTTAAGTTGATGTATCAAGGTTTTATTTTAATTGGCATTTTGTTGGCTTTAGCCATTTCGTTTTTCATTACTCAGGTAAAAAAGGGCAATTGTTTTAATTGGCAATTGATTGATTTGAGAGAAGTTTTGTTGCGCAAAAACGATAAATTATTGAAAATTAAAGTTGCCATTAGAACTAGTTTATTTGTTTATTTACCCATTACTCTTTTAATTGTTGGATTAGCCACTTATCCCTATTTAGCTTTTCGTAGCTATTATGGTAATTTTAAGAACTTTCAAGGTCTAGATGGTTTACAGTGGATGCAAAAAAGATATCCAAGCTCTTATGCTATTGTCAATTATCTAAAGGAAAATGAACCTGTGCAAATTAATATTTTAGAAGCGAGTGGCGAGAGTTTTACCGAGTTTTCACTAATTTCTGCTTTTTCGGGGATGCCCACTGTTATTGGTTGGCAGGTGCATGAATGGCTATGGCGAGGCACTTGGGACATACCAGCTGAGCGTTTAGGGGAAATAGATGTCATTTATAATAACCCTCTTAGTACACAAGGCCAAGCTTTACTTGACCAATACCAAATTAAATACATCATCATTAGCAATCGTGAGCGAGAAAAATTTCCTAATATAAATGAAAGAGCTTTATTAAGCTTGGGTCAAGTGGTGTGGACAGGTAGTGAAGACGGAATTAATCAAGACTATCTTATTT
>LDZT01010092.1_pt1 | contig 11789 bp, 8 predicted proteins | sample 615521 | NCBI WGS metagenome assembly LDZT01 (sample SAMN03408292, study PRJNA278302) | terrestrial metagenome | isolation source: oil reservoir sample SB1 | place: USA: Alaska, North Slope, Schrader Bluff formation | collected 2011-09
GTTTAGAGGCTGAACTTCAATTGGTAGAAACCGAGCTTGCTAAAACCACGAAAAACTACTCCAAAGGACTCAATCGCATTGAACGACTAGTAGATATGGCAAGAGACATTAAGAAAACCTACCACGATGCAGAACCGGCAATAAAACGAGAGTACTTAGATCTCTTTTTCAGTAAGTTTATGGTCAAAGATGGCAAGATTGTAGCTGCTCTCCCAAGTGAATATATAAAACCATTGATCGCCAATGGTAAATTTACAGTTCGAATAAGAAATGGATGGCTCCCCCGGTAGGAGTCGAACCTACAACCTTGAAGTTACATGTTATCCTTAAGTTTCCAAAAGGCACGGACTATCTCATCACCCACTATAAAGTTAGGGTGGTGGGCGCTGTCTGGTGTAATCACCTAGTCTCTGAACCTTCTTCATAAATGAAGCTTGGCTGCGGATTGCCATATTTAAAAAAATTTAGGTTTCCCGCAATTCACCCACTTATCATCTTAATGTTTCCATTAAGAGCTGCAAACCATTTACAGCTTCCTGCTCTGCCATTGAGCTACAGGGGATTGTTATTTACTTGTTAAAACAGGATTGATTTTATCAATTAATTTGACAAAATACCAGTCATAAAAGCCAACATTTTTCTTTGCAAATCTCTACTATTAACAATCAAAGAAAAGACACCAAAGTTATGGACGTTTTTCCAAATTTTTTTTGAGTATTTCTTGTTCTTTACTACGTATGTTTTAATGAAATTTTGTTTATCTATATTTAATAATTCACTCCAATATGTTTTTGCTTGTTTTTTATCCAAATTATCATGGATCCAAATTCTGCCCCGTATTTTATTTTTTTTTATTCCAGTAAATTCTAATAGCCAATTCATCATAAAACTAATAATCTGCGGATTAGTATTGGAGAAACCAAATCTTAAATAGGTTTTATAACCATCACCCAGATACAAAGCTATACCAGCAATAAAGTGATCTCTTTTATTTAATCTACCAATTTCATTAATAGCTTGTTTGTGTATTTTTTTTGATTTCTCAATTCTTGAAAAGGTTTTATTTCTAGCAGCAATTATGGATCCCTTTTTTGCCAAAAAAATTTTTCTTTTCTCTAAAAATTTTTTCTGCTTTTCACTTAATTCAATAGCCCCACACCAATGACTAATTGTGCTTTTAGAAACTGGAATATTTTTTTTAATTTGTGAATAAGACAGTCCCTCTCTTCTCAAAGCAATAACTTTCTGTTTTATATCCAATTTGGGTAAAGAATCCACAACTCAATTATTGAAAGATAACTTTACAAATATTTATACAAAATCACTATTTCTTATTAATCTCAGCCACTACTGCCATATGATCACTGACTCCATCGACTACTTTGACTTTTTTGGCTTGATAAGCTGGGCTTGTAAACAGAGCATCAACGACTAATTGAATATCTTTTTTTGATTTGTGAATTTTTTTATCAATTGTCGTTTTAATTTTTTTGGGAATATTATCCTGATAAATCTTAGCTAATTGATCATAAATTTCTTCACCGCGTGGGGTATTGAGATCGCCACCAAAAATGATTTCTGGATAATTAGCCAAGGCAGCTTTTAATTTGGCAAAATTTTCTTTTTGCAAATCACTAATTCTACCCTCACCTGACCAAGTAAAATGAGTACTGGCCAATTGGTAAAGCTCTCCATCAATTTCACTTTGTACTGTTAATAAGCAGCGATTCATCGAATTAGGGTCTTGATAAGCAAAAAATTCTGGAATTTGATTGGCGTTACCATTGTAATAGTGTTTACGCGTTTTTGATAAATTTTTAGCAAAAATACACAAACCCCATAAGCCATTGGTTGGTAAATGTGGATTATCCTTAGTTACTTTGGCCTGAGAAACAAAACTGTATTGCTCTAAACCTGTCCTTTGACAAATTTTTTGAATGTCTTTAGCAAAAACTTCTTGAAGACATAAAACGTCTGGCTTTTCTTTGTCAAAAAATGGCAAAATTTTGTCGTCTAAGTGTTTATTACCTTCAATATTTAAAGAGATTAACTTCACTTTTACCTATCTAAATTTTTATTCCAAAAAATCTTGTAATTTTTTACGTCTACTAGGATGTTTTAATTTACGCAAAGCTTTGGCTTCAATTTGTCGAATACGTTCTCTTGTTACTCCAAATTCACGGCCAACTTCTTCCAACGTCATAGTACGGTTGCCAGCTAAACCAAAGCGCATCCGCAGCACCTTGGCTTCCCGATCTGAAAGTGCTTTGAGCACTTCTTCAACATTTTCGGTTAGCATCTGTTTGCTGGTTGAATCATAGGGAGAAACTTGTTTGTCGTCGGCAATAAAATCACCGAGCGTACTGTCATCCTCACCATCACCAACTGGCATTTCTAGTGAAGTGGTGTTTTGGGAAATTTTTAAAATTGCCCGTACTTTTTCTGGTTCAAGCTCCATTTTTTCACCTATCTCCTCTGGAGTTGGTTCTCGACCCAATTCTTGCATTAACCGTCGTGAAGTACGCATTAATTTATTAATGGTTTCGACCATATGTACTGGGATACGAATGGTTCGTGCTTGATCAGCAATGGAGCGAGTAATGGCTTGGCGAATCCACCAAGTAGCGTAAGTGGAAAATTTAAAACCTTTGGTCCAATCATATTTCTCTACTGCGCGGATTAAGCCTTTGTTGCCCTCTTGAATTAAGTCTAAGAAAGTCATCCCTCGGCCAATATATTTTTTGGCAATGGAAACCACCAAGCGTAAGTTAGCATCAATTAAATCTTTTTTAGCTTTGAGACTCCCTGCTTCTACTTTTTGGGCTAAGCGGATTTCTTCTTCACGGGTTAAAAGAGGAATACGGCCAATTTCTTTAAGATACATGCGCACTGGATCAGAAACACCGACATTGCCTAAATTGGCTAAAACATCAAGTTCTTGCTGTAATACATCCTCATCTTCCTCTAATTGCTCTTCGGAAACAGACTCAAAAACATCAATGTTTTTTTGAAAAAGTTGATCGTAAAAATCATCCAAGAGTTCAATATAAATTTCCGGTTCAACAAAAACATCGAGAATCTCATCTTGAGATAAATAGCCGCGTTTTTTGCCAACCTTAATTAAATTCTTAACTTCGGACAATAATGATTTAGGTGGTTTTTTCTTTTTTTCAGTTTTGGCTGGAGTTGTGCTTTTTGCCATAAATTTGTCTATTTTTGACTTATTAAAATAAAAAAGATCACTGTCAAGTCCTTTTCTATAGTGACTGCCTATTCACCAGAGAAAAGATCAGTGTGTCAAGTGTATAATTATACAAATATAATTAAACTAAATCAAGTGGTAAAGTTAAAAAAATTTAAAAAAGTGGCCAATCACGAGTATCGGTGAGAAAAATTGCTTCTTTTTTGCCCCCCACCCCCATATATCCGAACATGGCGGCCTTAGCCCCATCTACCGTTTTTACTGTCCAGCCATTATCTTCGACATAAACCCGATCGCTTTGACTAGCTAAAATCTGAGCTTCAACACACAGAATCATGCCTTCTTTGAGCTTAACACCAGTCCCTTTTTGACCATAAGCTGGTAATTGAGGGCTATCATGCATACTATGACCTACTCCATGACCAACAAATTCTTTAACCACACTAAAACCAGCATTTTCAATTATTTCCTGTATTTGGGCACCGATGTCCCCAGTTTTTTTACCGACAATGGCTAACTTAGCTCCAGCAATAATCGCTTTTCTGGCAACAAGCAATAGCTCTTGATCAGCTGGTTGTGGCTTGCCAATCGATTTAGAAAAACAGTGATCAGTAATCCAACCCCGATCATTAATCCCAAAATCTACCTTCACTAAATCACCCTTTTTCAGGGGTTCATTTTCTGGAATACCATGCACCACGGTATCATTGACGGAAATGCACGTTGCCCAATGGTATTTATTATTTTTTGGGCCAACACCTTTAAAACAAGGAATAACACCCAGTTTTTGACATTCTCGATCAGCTAAATTATCAATTTGCTGGGGAGTAGCCCCTTCAAGAGTAGCCTCAAATAATTTTTTGAGAATTTTCATCGACTTATCAGTGGCTTGTTGATAGCGTTTTAATTCTTGTGCAGAGTGAATAATCATAATCTTATTGTAACACCAAGTTGAGTGAGATTAACTTTTATATATAGCAGAACAACTAATTCAAGAATAGTAGCTTAAAGAAGAAACTGACCTTTGCGATAAATTACCTGATTTTGACCATTAGTTAAAAAAGCAGTGACAGTGCGATCGGTGGTTGAAACAATATCGGTATGTTCACTACTATCATTAAAGCCCTTAGCTGCCCAATCACGTTTTTTTAATTGAGTGGGATCACCGCGGAAACAGTCCTGATAAGCCATACCAAGTGCCAAATGCATATTGCCATAAGGACCACCAATGTTTTCATCGAAAAGCGTCTCCGCCATCACATGATTAATGCGTGACATGCGCTTGTCTGTTAAAGAAAACTCACCAATTTTATCAGCATTTTTAGTCTTGAGCATTTCTAATAATAAACGCTCACCGGTTTTAGCTCGGGCTTTGATCACTCGACCAGCCCTAATTTCTAACTCCACACCTTCAATCAGATTACCATAACGATATAAGGGCTGATTAAAGTGTATCCGACCATCAATTGCTCGCCAATCTGGTGAGGTAAAAATCTCAAAACTGGGGATATTGCGACCACTACCCCCTTTCCACCAGCGATCTTCACCAATGCCAATTTTTAAATTAACGTCTGGACCGACTACTTGCAGATAATTAATTTTTAAATTGTTGATTTTTTCTTTGATGTCTAATTGTAGAGTCTGAATTGCTCGCCATTTGTCAATTGGCTCTGCCTCATCCAAAAAACAAGCTTGAATAATTTGCTGCCAATAATCTTTTAAGCTCAAACCAACTATTTTGGCTTTGGCTGCTGTGCCCCAAAGAGCAATTGTCCAAGTAAATTGATTAGAATTTTCTTTAAAATTTAACCAATCACGATAAGGTTTTTGGCTGTTACGCGCTCGTAAAATTTTACTCGGATTAATCTGTTTTAAAATAAATGGATCTGGTTCAGCGACAATATTAATTTGGTGATCAATTAAATTAGCTCTTGCTCGCAAAAAGCGTCTTGGAAAAAACTCCAATTGTTCTTGGTTGGCTAAATTATAGAAGTCTTTTTCAAAACCAGTTGGCAACAAATAAAGCATGGGGTGAGCCCCGGCACGTAAAATTTCGTTTTGCAGCTCTAAAGCCAAAGCTTTAGCTACATCAGGCACCATACATTGCACAATTTCCCCGGGATGAACCCCCTCACCAGAATTAAGCGCATAATTAACCAAAACCTGTGCATATTTTTTTAAAATTTTGACTGGCGGTTGATAAGACAACAGTTTTTCTTTCACTTTTTTCATCGATTTTGCTCTGTGCAAGCTTTGCTATTATAAACAAATTTTTCTTATTGAAAACCCGAAAGTTACAGATCAATATTTTCTAAAAACTTGAGCGAGCGAATTTCGGCCATGACTTCTTTAATTAATTGCTTCAGATCGGTAATGGCCTCATCACTAATCACTAAACTGCGACTGACAAATTTATCTCCACTTTTTTCTGTTGGTTCAACAAAATTAAAAGCTGCTTCCGCTACTTCAATTTTGGGACTTAGTTGGCGATCTAGTTGCATTAATAATTTGTAAAAAACTAATTGACGCTGATAATTACCACGAATCGTTGCTGGCAACCCCGCTTCTCGCTCAGCCAAATCTTTGGCGGCAGTTTGTGTTTTAACTAAAATATGATTAAGACTCTTACTGCGACCGGTTTTGTAGTCAATCACTTTGACCAAACCCTGCTGTTTATCCAACCAATCGATTCGATCAATTTTTCCTGTTAAAAAAACGTCTCCCAAAACAATCCGCCGACCCTTATTGCCAAAACTGCGCTCTACCCCCAATACCTGTGGCTTTTCTTGAGTCACAAATTGATAATATTTGCTTAATACTTCTTGACCGTAGTTCAAGCGATCTTTGAAATCCGATTCACTTAATATTTCCTGATTGAGCGCCTGGGCAAAATTAGCGAGAAAACTATCTAAACTAGGATATTGATCTTGTTGCTGATAAAAACGATAAAATCTTTCCAAGGCACTGTGCACCGCAGTCCCAAAACACATAGACACTTCTTTAGCCGCTGGCAACTTTAAAAGATTATTGACCACAAAACTTTGTGGATCTCGTAGGTAATTATTTAGTGCCGTCACTGACAATGCAAAATCTTTAAGTAAGTAAGTAAAAAAGTCTTTTTCTTGAACACTAATTCTTGTTCTCACCGGCGCCGTTAACAGAGCAGTTAAATAAGCTTCCACATCTTTGCTCAAATCAATTTCACTTTTTTCTAACTCCTTTTCAGCTAGCTCAGTTAAGAAAATACTCGGCACCTTATTGCTAACAGTGGCATTGCTTTCAACTGATTCTGGATAGCTTAAATAAACTTGTTTTTTAGCTCTCGTCAGCACTACATAAAACAACCGTCTTTCATCTTCGTTACGTTCTTTAATTGATAAATCAGTGTGTTTTAAAATACCTTCTGGTAACTTCACCTTGTTTCTATTACGCAAATTGCCCCATTTGCCATCAACAAAATTTAGAACAAAAACGTAGTCCCATTCCATGCCTTTGGCACCATGAGCGGTAGACAGTTGCACCGCGTTTTCAATAGGCAAAGGATTTTGTAAACGAATACTCAATTGATGTTCTCTATAGGTAGCAAAATACTCTAAAAATTTATTTAATCTTAATTGATGATCTCGAGCGCTCAAATTTTTAATTTGTTTAAATAAAGTATTTAGTTCTAAAAGGCTTTTGATTTTGTCAGGCTGTTTTTTTAAATATGGCAACAGTTTAAAGCCCTCATTGCCAATTAATTTTTCAAACCAGGCCGTCAGAGTGATTTGCTGACTATGTATAGCCAGGCCAGCCAATTTAGCAAAAAAATCTTGAATAGTTGACCATTGTTCTTCACTGATTTCCTGACCCACAAGTTGCTGATTAACTTTAGCTAAACCCATACTATAAACCTGATAAATTGAAATGTTTGTTCGCTGACTGCGATTTAACTGACCAGCAACTCTGGCTAATTTCATCACTAAAACTGGATCTAAATCAACAAAGGGCAACAGCATCACCTGATAAAGATCAGCTAGCTCTAAACCCTGTTGGAATTGATCAATTAACTCCATCACCAAAAGCAATTGATTGATTAATTCACTTTGTAAAATATCGTCACCTTTATTTAATTGATAAGCAATCTGCCATTTGTTTAACACCTCGATTAATTCTTTAGCCTCACTGTGGGTTCTATACAAAACTGCAATTTCTTGTGCCTTGGCTCCTCTGGCTATTAATTTTTTGATTTCTTCCACGATATAAATCACTTCTAAAGTGGCTGTTGGAGCAGTGTGTAAAACAATTTTTTTTCCTTGGCCTTTTGGTGAATATAATTTACTAGCTAAATCAATTTCAATTTCTTGACTAGAAAATTTGGATAATTGATTGTTTTTGATTAACTCACTAGCAACGTCATAAAGATTTTGTGGACAGCGATAAGCGGTGTTAAGCGTAATGACTGTGGCTGTCGGATATTGACGAGTAAAAGCCAAAACATTTTCTACCGAGGCTCCCTGAAAACGATAAATAGCTTGGTTGGGATCACCAACGGCAAAAATGTCAGGCTCCAAACCTTGTTGGGGCCAATAAGAAGCTAGTAGATTTAATAAGCGAGTTTGACTGTTATTGCTATCCTGATATTCATCAACCAAAAAGTGGTGGAGTTGCTCTTGTTGCTCTAATAATAATTCTGGATATTTTTCAAATGCTTCAATGACAAAATTGATCATATCGTCAAAATCATAACGATTGCTCATAACTAATTCTTGCTGGTAAGCCTGATAAATTAATAACAATTCTTTGTGTTTGGCTAATTCTTTACTGGCTTTCTTAATTTTAATTTTGCTTTTTGTTTCCTGCTGCAAATTTACTAAACGTTTTTTTTCGGCCTCAATGATTTCTGCAAATTCTAGAAGTGAAATGCCTTCTCTTTTTAAATCGGAAATGGCTTTAATAATATCTTTTAGATAATGATAATGATCATTGAGTGGTCTAAGATTTTTGGGTTTTAACCGATCGATCAAATTTTCAAAAATTTGGTAGCGCTCCAAATCCTCCAAAGCTTCACTATCATTCTTGAGTGGAAAATATTCTGGATAATTAGTCATCACTTGACTGCAGTAAGAATGAAAAGTGTGAATTTGCAAATAATAAGCTTCTTTGCCTATGATTTTTAAGAGACGCTCCCTCATATTTTTCGCAGCTATATCAGTAAAAGTCAGAGCCAAAATGTTATCTGGCTTAGCATCAGTTTTTAGCAAAATATTAGCAATGCGCAGTGCCAAGGTTTGAGTTTTGCCAGTGCCGGGACCAGCTATGACCAACAGCGGACCGCGATCGATATGATCAACAGCTTGTTTTTGTAAAGCATTTAATTCTTGATAGGCTTTTTGAAAAGCCGATAGTTTTTTTACTGCTTGGTAATTGGTGGCTTGGTTGTTGGTGGCTTGGTTAGGCATTGTCAGTTTGATAATTTTCTAAAATTTCTTTTACCTCGCGAGCACTATTAGTTTTGACTAGTTGAGCGCGCAATTGAGCAGCACCAGGTACTGCTTTAATATACCATGCTAAATGCTTGCGCATGCTAAAAAATTGGTTTCTCCCTCTTGCTAGATTATGCTTCTCAAAAAGTTTAGCATGTTCAATAGCTAAAGCAAATATATTTTTTGTATTTGTCAATTGTTGGCGTTTTGCCTCTGGTAAAAAAACAAAAGGATTGCCAAAACTAGCTCGGCCAATCATAATCCCATCTGCGTCACTCAGCTTAGCTTTTTCTAAAGCGTCTTCATAATTTTTAACATCCCCATTAGCAAAAAATTGAATGTTTTTATCAAAATCCTTAATCATTTTTCCCGCCACTGTTAGTGCTTGCCAATCAGCTTGCCCACTATATCCTTGTTTTAAAGTACGACCATGAATAGTAATTAAATCTGGTTTTGTCTCCAATAAAGTCGGCAACCAACTTTTTAATTCATTTTTATTAATCCCTAATCGAGTCTTTACCGACACTGGTAATAATTTGCGTTGAACTTTTTTGATTTGCCAAAATACTTTTTGCTCTTCCAATGCCCATAATAATTTGTGGTTAACGTTTTCACAATCATTGAGACTCTTACCATCAGCCCAATCCTTAACCGCCTGCTGTGTTTGCTTAATGATTGCTTGAGCGAGATGTGGCTTGGCAATTAGTGCCGCGCCGGAACCACTTTGGGCCACAGTTTTAGCTGGACAACCCATATTAATATCCACGCCAGCAAAACCTAATTCAGCCAACATTAGGGTTACTAAATAGAAATACTCAGGTGTTTGGCCGAAAATTTGGGCAATAATTGGTTGTTGCAAAGGCTCAAAATCAAATTGACTGATTAATTTAGGAGCTGCCCCACAACAAAGTGCTTCAACACTCACAAATTCAGTCCAAATTAAGTCTGGCTGACCGTGTTTTTTTACAATTGAGCGAAAAGCAAAGTCTGTTACTCCATCCATGGGCGCCAAAGCTAAAAGCGGTTTCTTATCCACAACTTATTATAACTGGTAAAAATCTAAAAAATACTCAATTAGTTGTTGATAACGATTGGCATTTGCTACTTCACCCAATAACCGTTGCTCTTGTTGGAGTTTTAATAATCGATTTAATAGATATTGATGATAAACAAGAAAATTATTTTTACTTTGATTAATAGTAAGCTCAGACAATTGATCTTTACTAAAAACCAAGTTAAGCTCTCTAGCTACATAATCCGCTAAATTAAAAATTTGCAACTGAGCATCTCTTTGGTAAATAAATAACTGAGCTAATTGCAATTTTTCTAAATCATTGATATTAAACTGCCACAAATATTTGCCGTCGGCAGGCTTTGGCCAATAATATAAATAATAATCTTGATCTATTTTTAGTAAATTTTCTTCTCTAGCAACAACTGCTGGCAGTTCTAAATTTTTCTCTACATTAATTAACTGCAAATTTAGTTCTTCAGGACTTAATAATAAAAAATAGCTTAAATCTGTTTGACTACTTTTAAACAAGCGCAGAGATTTGATTGGATCTTCTTTAAAATCTAAAATTGTGTGCTCGCTATCAACCGGATCATTAATTAAGTAACTGATAGGTTCTCCATCTTCACTATTTTCCACAATACCGGTTAATATTACAAAGTGTCCATCAAGATCAGCAATTACAGGTCGACCCGCACCCAACTCTTCACTAACTAAATTTTCCTGATAATCGGCGTAAGTAAATTCCAACAACTGATTGGTTTCAACTGACTGCGATAGCAACTTAGTTAAACGAGTTATGGCCAACCAATTGACTAGCGCCACTCCTAAATAGCCATCAGCTTCATTTTTAAGCCAGATATTTAAAGTCTCTGGATTAATGGTCTTACCCCGAAGCTCACTCAACCAGGTTTCTTGATCAGGAAAAGTGTCAAAACCATAATAATTAAGTAGCATCACCGCGTTAGTTAAAGCGCAACCACTACTGCCAATTGTTAAAGCTGGATTAAAAAACTCTTGCGAGTGATCATAAACTACATTTGCCCAACTAGCGTGTAATTGAGAAAAATACGTAACTAGCAATTGAGGATAATACTGCAAAACAAAATTTGAATAAATTACCGCTGATTGATCGTAGTTTCCCTTAGTTAAATAAAAAAATGGACGGCCCGGTTCTAAAAAAATTGGCCAAAAATCTTGATCATTTTTACTAGAAAATAACAATTGTTCATCAACATATAATGCAAAATCTGGTTTTTGAAAAATTAAATGAAAATGATAAGTTTGACCAGGATTTAGTGGATGGGGGACTAATGTTTTATGGGTTAAAAAATTACCTTCAAAGGTTTCAATATAAACTTGCTGATTAATAAAATGAAAACTTAAATAACTTAATATAACTTTACCCTTATTATTGATGTAATAATCAAACAGCACTCCAAAATTTTTATCAGCTGTATCAAGTGGAGTAAAATCAAAGGAAAATTGGTAATTACCTTGAACGGGCCACAGTGGAACTCGAGGCGTAATAGCACTCCGGCTATTAGAAAACATCGGGGGCGCTGGCAATTGACCTTGCAAGCGCCCCTCAACTACCTGCCACTCATCCAAATCACCCAAAACCAATTCCCAAAGCCCTGGAGTTAATGGTCCATCGCTTAACTGCCAAAATTCTTGATGAAATTGAGCATTAACTCGACCGATTGAACTGTTAAAAATCACAAATAATACAATGATCTTGCACCAGAAAAGTTTGGGTTTTTGAATGATTGCAAACAACTGAGTCACAAATTAATCATGACTAAAGTAATTGACAACTAAGCTTACAGAAAACTAAATAACTAGCGGGCAATAGAAAATCGCTCCAAATAGCGCAAAAAAACCGCTGGAGGATCTTCCTTATGGCCTGCAGCGAACTCTTCGGAACTTACGGAGGCGGTGAATGGTTCGTGGCTCATTATCTCCTGTCGAAGAAAAACCGTAAACCTGATACGTCGACGAGGCATTATGGAAGATCATAAAAGGGATCCCGTCATCGACGGCATAAAATTGAGGTCCTCCTGGCGAAATTTTCTCAAAGATGTTCTGATCTGTTCACTCGGAGCATACG
>LDZT01007208.1_pt1 | contig 11730 bp, 10 predicted proteins | sample 615521 | NCBI WGS metagenome assembly LDZT01 (sample SAMN03408292, study PRJNA278302) | terrestrial metagenome | isolation source: oil reservoir sample SB1 | place: USA: Alaska, North Slope, Schrader Bluff formation | collected 2011-09
AGCTGCATCACAGATCTTTGAGGTAGCAATATGGTCAGGATGGGCATCTATCCAATAAGGAGCAAAAAGGATATCTGGTTGAATTTTTCTAATGATTTCAGCCAATTCCTGACGAGCATCTATTTCATCCCGAAGATAACGGTTAGGAAAATCGAGAGTAATTCTCTCTTCTATCCCTAATATCCTGCTGGCCTTTACACTTTCTTTTTTTCTTATCTCAGGATTCCCCCGGGGGGTAGGTTCTCCATCGGTCAAATCTACTATAGTAACCTGATGTCCTGCTTCGGTAAATTTTAATATAGAACCGCCCATTCCTAATTCTACATCATCAGGATGGGGACCAACAGTTAATATATTGAGCATCTTTTCACCTCATTATCGATAATTTTTTGGTAATAGGCTAATCTCTTTTCTGGGTCGTCCAAATAATTACCAAAGGTACGGGTTTTATCTTTATAGATCATACTTACTGGTAATTCTTTTATGGTTAGATTATTTTTGTAGGCCTGAATTAATAGTTGTAGCGGAAAGCCATATCCTTTTTCGGATAATTTTAATTTTTTCAAACTTTCCACTCGATAGGCCTTAAAACCACAGAAAGAATCGGTTAGGCCATAATTAGTTATTTTGTTGATTAGTTTTGTTATCTGGCGGTTAATCCTATATCTATCCTGAGGTGGAGTATCGATTTGTCTCTGGGGGGATAGGTAACGGGAGCCCGAAACTATATCAACCTTCCCCTTTTTAATTTCTTTTAAAAATTGGGGAATTAAATGGGGTTCATGTTGTTCATCACAATCTAAAGTTACAAGATATTTATAATTATTATTTTGGGCAAAATTAATTCCATCAATCAAAGATTGGCCGTATCCTTCGTTTATTGAGTGGTTTATAATGATTAGTTCCCCTTTGAGTTTAGCACAAGAAGAGATTTCTTCAATAATTTCTTTGCTCTCATCGGTGGATCCATCATTGATTACCAAAATGTCATCTTTTAAGTATTTTCTTACTTCCCTCAAAACATTAAAAATATGTTTTTGTTCATTATAAATAGGGATTAGAATAAGATTTTCTGTTTTTGGTTTATTATTTATTTTATTCATAATATAAATATTTCAAGATTGTCATCGGAATTTTTGAAATTCCGATACTCTAAAATATAATTTAGTTTTGTATTTTTGTATTTAAAACTAACGACTAATTATATTTCTCCCACCACTGCCCGGGCGATAGAGTAGGAGTGATCATTTATTCTTTTAAGAATATTAATGATATCCAGGTGAACGCCGCTGGTCCTTTGGGAAAGTTCTATTCCTATATTTAGCCGATTAATGTGGGTCTTGCGGAGGTTTATTTCTAAAGAATCAATATATTCTTTCTGGTCAATTACTTTTTGTGCCATCCTCTGGTCCTGGAGAGCAAAAGCTCCGATAGCATTGCGAAGATTGTTATATACTTCTTGATGCATATTTTTAATCTCTTCTACTCCTTTATCAGAAAACACCATACTGTGGTCTATCTTTTTTTCTATCAGGGGAATCAGATTTTTATCTATCAAATCTCCGATATGTTCCAGGTCATCAACCACATACAACAATCTAAATACTTCTTTAGAATCTTCCGCAGAGAGGGTTTCAAAACTTATCTGGGTTAAGTATTTGGTTATCTCTCGAGAGAGGTTATCCACTATCATATCTTGGGCGCTTATCTTATCTAATAGCCTTTCATCATTATTAATAAATACTTTCATAGAACCTAAGACCATCTCTTCAACAGCATTGGAAATTCGCAATATCTCTTTGCTGGCCAGATAGAAGGCAATTTCAGGGGTTTTAAGTGCGCCCCTATCTAAATATTTAGGTTTTTGCAAGGACTCTACCTCTTCTGTTTTAGGAATAATCTTTTCTAAAAACTTAGCGAATTTTTCGGTAAAGGGGAGAAAAATCAGACCATTGCCTATAATAATCAAGGCATGGGCATTGGCAATCTGTCGGGGGAGATTAATGGAAGTTTTTTGTATTAAAAGAATTATTTGGGGGGTAAGAAAGAAAAATATAATTACCCCTCCCAGTTTAAACAATAAATTAGCTAAAGTTACTCTTTTTGCACTTCTGGTAGCTCCGATGCCGGCAAAAAGTACAGTAGAGCAGGAGCCCAAATGTGAACCCAAGATTATGGGAATTGCCAGATTAAGAGATATAAGTCCCTGCATAGCCAGAGAGATAGTTAAACCCATAGTTGCTGTGCTGCTTTGTATCAAACTGGTAAACAGAGCGGAAAGCAGTAGAGCCAATAAAGGGATATGTTCTAAATTAGTCAAGGTTTCTTTAAAGAGGGTGTGGTCTTTAAGGGGAGAGACTGAATCAGACATCACCTTCATTCCCAAAAAGATAAAACCTATACCCAGTAAGATATTACCTATAAATCTCTGTTTTCTCTTTCTTCCTAAAAGCATTAATCCAAAACCGATTACAATTATTAAGAAGGCAAAATCGGATATCTTAAAGGCAATTATCTGGGCAGTAAGAGTTGTTCCTATGCTGGTTCCCAGTAAGATACAGAGAGTTTGATTTAGGGTCATAATTCCTGTGTTTACTAAGCTTACCAATAGAGTCGAAGCAGCAGTACTACTCTGAATAGTAAAGGTAAGAAGAATACCAGTAAATAATGCGATTAATTTATTCTTAGATAAAGTACTTAAGATTTGTTTTAATTTACTTCCAAAGGTATTTTTTAAGCCTTCACTGGTAATCTGCATCCCGTATAGAAAGAGAGCTAAACCACCAATTAGGCCTATTAGAATAAAAAACATATGGTTCTTCCTTTTGTTTTTTGTTTAGGATAGAAAATTTATTTAATAATATATTCTATACTCTCATTAATAGCTGATTTTATCTCTTCAATCTCCATACATTGTACTTCTTGGGCAAAAGGCTCAAAGGAAAAATCTCCTTTATAACCTAGTTTAAGCAGTAATTCTATCTGTTTTTTGTTCTCAAGCCTATCCTGGGCAGTTACTAAAATACGGTGATTATCTCTATATTGCTCAATTGGGATAGAACTTTCTACTCCAGAGATATGTACTAATCCGATATCAGAGGGGATATATTTATTTTCTATTACGTCAAATGTATCCGGACCCAGGTGATGATGAAAAGTATCATGGACAATTTTATAGTTGGGGCAGCCAGATTCCCGTATGGTTTCCAAAGCTGTAATTATAGAATTTAGTGAACTTTCTTTAAATCCCACAGGTTCAATATAACCAAATAAGCCACTTTCTTCAAATATGGGAGCGAATGTTTTTAATGCCTTTACTGTTTCTTTAAAAATTTCTTCCGAATCCCTTAGGTCATTGGTATCATTATTGGGGCATAGTATAATAGCTTTGCAGCCCATGAAGAGACAAAGATTAATCAGCTCTTTTAATTCCCTTATTAATTGGGGTAGAAATTTGCCCAGATTGAATTTTTGTAAGGCATTAATTGTAAGTATCTCTATGCCATACTTTTTTGATAAATCCTTGACTTGTTCAGGTGAATACGAGTCGATTATTCCTTTTCCAGGCAGGTCATTACGTAATTCAACCTTACTCAGACCCAAATCTGCAGTAAATTTAAAGAAATCTTCCAGGTTCAAGCTGGGATAAATTATTCTATTTAGACCGATTCTTGATCTTTCAATCATTCTGTTTACCCCCATTATAGTCTATAATATCGATAAATAAAAATTAGCTAAATTTTTATATCATTATATTACTTTAAAAAAATAAATTTGTAAATGAAACATTTTAAAATTAGATAGTGATTACTACCCAAAAAGTAAACAATATGGGAATGTAGGGGTACGATGCATCGTGCCCACGGGAAACATTAAGCAATAATATGGTGAGGGCACAATTCATTGTGCCCCTACAACATAATTATTTCCAAAAGCCAAAATTTATTGTGAATTTGTTTAAAAAACACTATACAAAATATTTTTTTCAGCTTTTTGGGGAATAACCAGATAGTGAAAAAATAATAAAAATAGTATAAAATGTTAATAGGAATTTTGAGAAAAAGAGAATTGCCAATAGGTATATGGAAAGGTAGACTACCCTAAAAAATAGAAGGAAAAGACATAACATTCTTTTTCAAAGGGAGTAGATCTATCTAATGAAAAATTTAGAAGTAACAATCAACTTACCAAACTGCAAGTTTAATATTACTAGAAGAAGAAAAAATTTCTATACATTAAAGCAATTAATCTTTAATTTAACCTGGAATGTTGCTACAGATACAGATACATAAAATTTTGAAGTAACAGATTATATATGTTATTATTTTTATAGTGATTTTAAAATCGATGGTTTATACTTATATAAGATTTTAAAATCAATGGAAAAACTATAGATACAAGACCTCAGAAAATATTTTAAAATACACTTCTTAATTTTTCTCTACCATTTATGATTAAAATAAATTAGAACGCTTTTTAGTAGGACAAATTGGAATTTAATAGATAAATTTAACTAGTTCTTTGGAGATTTTAGTATATTTAGCGGGAATTACAAGGCAATATGGGTGATTACTTTAAGGGAGGGAGGTGATATAAGAAGTTAATAAAGGTATATTGGCTAATAATTAAAGATATTATTAAATTAGGGAGGTTGAAATCTAAATACGATGATAAATATAAAAAGAAATCTTTTAATTGTTTTGGCATTGGTTATATGTTTGTTATTATTGGCGGAGATTGCATTTGCAAAGCCAGTTACCATAACCTTTTGGCATGCGATGAGTGGGTCGCGTCTTGGGGTATTAGAGTCGATTATCGAAAGCTTTAATGCTACCCATCCTGATTATGAAGTTAAGCCACTATTTACTGGTACATATGCGGAAACCTTAACCAAATATATAGCGGCATATCCTACCAAAACAGGTCCTAACATTGTCCAGGTTTATGAAGTAGGGACTCAGACCATGATTGACAGCGATGCTATTATCCCTGTCTATCAAATCCCCGAAATGTTGGGAGAAACCTGGGACTGGGCACAATATGTTATCCCCATTACTAATTACTATTCAGTCGATGGGAACCTTTGGTCTATGCCTTTTAACTCTTCTACCGCTATGCTCTACTATAATAAAGACCTTTTCGAAGCAGCCGGACTTGACCCGAATAAACCACCTTCAACTTGGAAAGAAATGGAAGAGTATGGAGAAAAAATCCTGGCAAGCGGAGTAGTAGACCATGTTTACTCTACAGGATGGCCAGATTGGATTTTCGAACAAACATTAGCTTATCATAATCACCTTTACGCTGACAATGAGAATGGGAGAGCTGGATTAGCAACAAAAGTGGTTTTTAACGATGATTTTGGTCAAATGGTGGTGGATACCTGGACGAGATTACACAATAAAGGAATTTATATCTTTGGAGGGGCAGAATATTCAGCGAATTCAGCCTTTAAAGCGGGTCAAATAGCTATGCTCATTCAGTCTACTTCATCATTAGCTGGTATTTTAAAAGGTTCTGAATTTAAGGTTGGCACCAGCTTTCTCCCCCGCTTCGAAGGATATCCAATAGGGAACTCTATTATTGGGGGCGGAAGTCTTTGGGTTACCAAAGAACAGAGCGAAGAAGAGCTTCGCGGTGTTTGGGAATTCCTGAAATATCTTGGACGAAAAGATATTGCTATCCAGTGGCACAAGGGGACGGGATACTTCCCGGTGAGTGGAGCTGCCCTTAAGGATCTTTTAGATGAAGGTTGGTTCTCTGCAGAACAAACCTTCCTTACTGCCTTCCTTCAGATTCTTTCTGGAAGACGAGATACTGCTGCATCAACTGGAGTCCGTTTAGGGCCTTTTGTAGCAATGAGAGAAGTCTTTGTATCTAGCTTGGAGAAATCACTTGCTGGTCAGATTTCTCCGAAAGATGCTTTAAATGAAGCGGAAGAAAAAATGAACCTATTATTAAAAGATTACTTAGAACTATACGGCAGATAAAAAAATACCATAATGTGGGAGCAAGTTTGGAATTTGCTCCCACATTTTTTAAAACCCTTAATATACCAAGAGGAGAACAAATGCACGAAGATAAATTTCCAGGAAATAAATTCTTACCTTACCTGCTTATTGCTCCATCTATTGCTGTTATTTTTATCTTTTTAATCGGTCCTTTTGGCCAAAGTATATATGAATCCTTCTTTTTCTCAACGCCATTTGGTACGAAAACCATATTTGTGGGACTTCGCAATTATATTCGTTTGTTTTCTTCCCCAGATTACCTAAATAGTATTGTAGTTACCTTTAAGTTTTCTGCTTTTGTTATCATTGTTGGGCTTTCTATTTCACTTGCGATTGCTCAATTACTCAACCAGAAGATCAGGGGAGTAGGTTTCTATCAAGTCGCTCTAATTTGGACTTATGCCTTATCTCCGACAATAGCTGGTGTTATCTGGGCTTCCATGTTTGCACCTGCTACCGGTCTTATTCCTTATATCGTTTCCAAACTATATGATGGGTATAAATTAAATTGGATGACCAATGGTCAATTAGCGTTATTAGTAGTAGCGGCTGCTGCTACCTGGAAGATGCTGGGTTATAATATTATTTTTTTCCTGGCTGGATTACAAAACGTACCAGGCGAATTTTTAGAAGCTGCTCAAATAGATGGTGCAAGCTCCTGGAAAGCATTTTGGCGCATAACTTTTCCTATGCTTTCTCCTACTACCAGTTTTTTATTATTTGTTAATATGCTTTATGCATTCTTCCAGGTTTTTGGGTTAATAGATATTATGACCCACGGCGGACCTGGAAACGCAACAGAACTTCTGGTATATAAGTTATACCGTGATGGTTTTATTCATCTAAATACTGGATATGCGTCAGCCCAATCATTTGTAATATTTTTTGTAATCTCTATAGTTGCCATTATACAATTAAGGATAGTTACTAGAAGAGCTATTTATTTTAGGTGAGGTAATTTTTATGACAAGAAAAGCTCGTCACGAAATCTTTATTCATGTAATACTTATTCTATTAGTTATAGTCCTGGTCTTCCCTGTTTTTTTCGCTTTAGTTACCAGCACTTTGAGTTTTCAGGAATCTTATAAGTATCCACCAAAACTTTTACCCGGGAACCAATTTATAGATAATCTTAAAGAAGCCTGGGAGCGAATTAATATAGGAAGGCTCTTTTTTAACAGTACTCTGATTTCAGTAGTGGTAGCAATAGTGAAAACTATCCTGGCATTACTTGCTGCCTTTGCCTATACTCATTTTAAATTTCGCGGCCAGGGATGGTTATTTTCTATGTGTATGATCACCCAGATGCTGCCTCTTCCGGTACGTATTGTTCCAACTTATCAATTAATGGCGACTTTTAACTGGATAAATTCTTACTATGCCTTAACTGTTCCCTTTTTTGCCAGTACAACAGGTATACTTCTTTTTCGGCAATTCTATTTGACTGTTCCCCGAGACCTTCCCGATGCTGCTCGAGTAGATGGGGCAAGCCCGATGCGTTATTTCTTACAAATTTTAGTTCCTATCTCTAAGACTAATATTGCAGCTTTATTCGTTATAGAATTTATTTTTATGTGGAGTCAATATCTGTGGCCATTAATCGTGACCACGACAGCTGAAATGCGAGTTATACAAATCGGAATTAAAATGCTTTTAGCTAGCGAGCAAATAGCCCCTGAATGGAATGTTATTATGGCTGCTACGGTGATAGCTATGCTGCCCCCACTTGTAGTCCTTCTGGTTTTACGGAAAAGCTTTGTGGAAGGGATTGCTATGCAAACTGCTAAATAAAAAGTAAAAGGAGTATTTGGTGTAAATGAAAGTCCAACTAAACTGTGCAAGTTGTATAATTGATGATCTATGTGGTGCTTTAGATTTAGTTCCTTTAAAAGAAGAAATTAAAAATGAAATATTAAGGGAATCCTTTCGATTTATGTCTCGAGAGTTCTCTACTGAAAAGATTCCATCTTATTTTATTACAGAAGTTCACAGAATCTTGAAGAGGATATCGGGGATAGAAATTCCCTTCAAAGAAAGAAGAGATAAATGTAATGAAGTCGGTATAAAAATGGCAGAAAAGATCAGTTTGGAAGCTGAAAAACTTGAGGAATCACAAAGATTTTCTTTTTTGGTCAATTGGGCTATTGCCAGTAACCATTTGGATTTTCGCACAGTAGGAACCGGTTATGGTTTTCAGATGGCCGAAATAATAGAGGAACTTCGGGACTGTGTTTCGGAAGGATTAAAAATAGACCAGAGAGCTGAAATTTTTAAGAAGGCTAAAAATTCCTCTGAAATACTTTATATTCATGATAATGTTGGAGAAATCGCCTTTGATAAATTACTAATTAAAGAGCTCAGAAGATATGGCGCTTCAGTAATTTCCGCCTTAAGGGGAGGGCCTATTACTAGTGATGCTACTATAAAAGATGGAGAAATAGTAGGTCTCCAGGAGGCTGCTTCAGAAATTATTTTAGCCGGACCAGATACGCTGGGCATTTCTCTTAATGAAATGTCTGACCAATTAAAAGAGAGTCTTCAGAATGTAGATCTGATAATTGCCAAGGGGCAAGCGAATTATTACGCTTTGAGCGAATATAAATCGAAAGTGTCAGGCGAAATCGTCTGTCTTTTCAGAACCAAATGCGATATTGTCTCCAAGGAGTTAGGAAAAACAGGAAAAATAAATGTAGCTATTTTACTCTAATAAAAGGAGTTTATAAAATATGAAAAAATATCTTTTGGGGAAAACAGGAATTGAAGTAAGTGAGTTATGTTTTGGAGCATTGCCTCTGGGACCTCTGCAAGCCAATATTCCTGTCGAAGAGGGAGCAAAACTTATTCGAGCTGCTCTGGAAAGGGGTATCAATTTTATTGATACTGCCGAGGTTTACAAAACCTATCCTTATATAAAATTAGCACTAGAAGGTTATTTTGAAAAAGTGATTATTGCTACTAAATCAGGTGCAAAGACCTATTCAGAAATGGAAAAGAGTATAAATGATGCCCTCAGATCTCTTAATCGATCTTATATAGATATTTTTCATTTACATGCTGCTAGGGTTACTTCTTCCGTTTTTGAAGAAAGGGCAGGGGCATTTCAATGTTTGAAAGATTATAAAGCAAAGGGAGTTATTCGAGCGATTGGTATTTCTACTCATGTAATAGAAGTAGTAAGAAGAGCAATAGAAGTGAAGGAAATTGATATTATATTTCCCATTATTAATAAACTGGGTGTGGGTATTGTGGGGGGGGATGTTGAGAATATGATTACTGCAATCTCAGAAGCACATCAGGAAGGAAAAGGATTATACGCTATGAAAGCTCTAGCTGGAGGCCATTTAATTGACCAATTAGAAGAATCTTTAAATTTTGTAAGAAATATTCAAGGGATTAGTTCTGTAGCAGTGGGAATGCTTAATCAAAAGGAATTGGAATTAAATGTGAAAATATTTAACAATGAAGAACTTCCCCGAGAAGTATTCACAAAACAAACTAAACCCAGTAAGAGCTTATTTATTTCACGTTTTTGCAAAGGTTGTGGTACCTGTGTTAAAGCTTGCCCCAATAATGCCTTGTCTTTGAAAAATGGCAAAGCAGTAGTAGACCGTAAGTTATGTATTTTATGTGGATATTGTAACCCGGTATGCCCCGAATTTGCTATTAGATTGATTTAGTATTGTAAATGTATTGTCACCAATAATTGAATTTTCAATTTACTTCCTCTCCCCAAACAAACAATTATTAATTTATTTTTATAAAGAAGAAGGATTTTTAATAGTTTTATAGAATACTATGATACATAAATATATGCAATTTATAAAAGAAATTAGATGTAAGTTTTAGATAATAAAATAGTTTTAAGAGTAAGAGGTAAGCGGAATGAAGGATAACAAAAGTTTAAAAGTGTTAAAAGATGCCATTATAGATGTGCCGGGGATAAAGGTAGGGCACAGCCAGAATTTAAAAGCCGGGACCGGTTGTACCGTAGTTATCTGTGAAAAAGGAGCGGTTGGGGGAGTAGATGTGCGAGGAGGAGCTCCTGGTACTCGGGAAACAGACCTTTTAAATCCTGTTAACTTGGTAGATAAAATCCATGCAATCTATCTGGGTGGAGGGAGTGCTTTTGGATTGGAGGGGGCATGTGGAGTAATGAAATATTTGGAAGAAAAAGGGATAGGTTTTGATGTGGTGCTAACCAAAGTTCCTATTGTTCCCGGGGCAGTCCTCTTTGACCTGGCGGTAGGTGATTACCAGATAAGACCTGATGCTAAGATGGGTTATGAGGCTTGTCTTAAAGCTTCTGATGCAGAAGTTAGTCAGGGGAATGTTGGAGCCGGGACCGGGGCAACGGTAGGTAAGTTATTTGGTGGGCTTCGTTGTATGAAAAGTGGTTTAGGTACTGCCAGTTTTAAATCCCAGGAATTAATTATAGGGGCAATTGTAGCGGTAAATTGCCTGGGAGATGTAATTGACCCGGAAACGGGAGAAATTATTGCCGGGGTTTTAACTGAGGACAAGAAAGGTTTTGCTAATACTATGTCTTTTTTAAGAAATTTTCCCCAAAAGACTAAAGATAATTTTTCTAAAAACACTACCATAGGAGTTGTAGCTACCAATGCAAAGCTAACCAAGGCCGGGGCAACCAAGGTGGCTATGATGGCCCAGGATGGCTATGCCCACACTATAAGTCCTGCTCATACTATGTTTGATGGAGATACCATCTTTTGTATGGCGACTGGTGAAGTAGAAGCAGGAGCAAATGTAGTGGGAGCCATAGCAGCTGAGGTTATGGCTCGAGCGATAGTAAAAGCAGTAAAGAATGCAGAACCTCTTTATGGCCTTTTATGTTATAAGGATTTAGCATAAAAATGTAAACAAAGGTGCCTGGCACCTTTGTTTACATTATGATATAATGCAAATGCAAGTACAAATATTAATAGGAGGGTAAGTAATGGTTGATAAAACAAGGAATTTAAAATGGGTAATTATTGGTGTAATTATTTTAATCTTAATAATAGTAAGTGGTATTGCTTCAATTTACATAGATTTAATTTGGTTTAAGTCAGTACAATATCTTGCTGTTTTCTGGAAGATACTGCTGACCAAGGGATTAATTATCCTGTTTTTTGCAGCGGTATTTTTTATATTGTCTTTTATAAACCTTTCTTATGCTCGGCGTTTTGCTCCAGAGTTTAGAGTAGAGATAAGTCAAGATGAATTTGAAAGGCCCGAGATTCAATTATACAAAAGTCTGCAAAATGTTCAGGTGAATAAAAAATTTGTTTTTTGGTTCTCCCTGGTTGTTGCAATTTTTATGGGATTTTCTGAAGGCTCCAATTGGGAGAAAATTCTGATTTACTTGAACAGAACTTCATTTGAGATAACTGATCCTATCTTTAGCCGGGATATTGGCTTTTATATGTTCAGTTTGCCTTTCTGGGAATTTGTTAGAAATTGGTTATCTTTTGCTCTTACCCTTATCACTATTGTGGTAGGAATTATTTATATTCTTAAAAGGGCTATAAAATACGAATATAAAAATCTTATTATAGAAACCCCAGTTAAAATTCATCTTTCTATACTTATCGGAACCATATTGATTTTAAAGTCCTGGCAATATTGGTTAAATGCCTATAAAATTCTTTACTCCACTCGTGGAGTTATCTTTGGCGCAGGCTATACTGAAATTCATGCCAATCTTTTGGCCTTGAGGGTT
>LDZT01010641.1_pt1 | contig 11727 bp, 8 predicted proteins | sample 615521 | NCBI WGS metagenome assembly LDZT01 (sample SAMN03408292, study PRJNA278302) | terrestrial metagenome | isolation source: oil reservoir sample SB1 | place: USA: Alaska, North Slope, Schrader Bluff formation | collected 2011-09
TGACAGCAAGGCCGGGCGTTTGCAGAACGGCCAACGTTACTTATACGATTGGAGTATCCCCTTCACCTCCAGCCACGTGGGCAACAGTTACAGCATAGCCATATCTTACAGCCATCCCAGCCTGCCAGGTGGAGAGTACAGGTTCGCAGATAGGATGATGCGGGTAGAGCTCGACAATAATGGGCCAATCCCACCTCGCAGTCAGATCAAGTTCAGCAACGCAAGAGTGAGTCCCTCTCAAGGATCGGGCATTACAAAGTACACCTACTGTGTGGATATAGAGACCGATCTCCAAGAGGCAGATATACAGCTAGCGATCGCAATGCCAAACTCACAGACGTTTACACCTGGAGACATTGTGCATTACAACGGATTGAACAATACGCTATGCTGGCCAGATACTATCATCGATACCAACCAAGGCGGGGATGCCAGTTACAAGTTCATGTCACAGTCTTCTAGCTCGATAACTTACATGGGTCCCACAATTAAACCGATAAACGTTTCAGGTAGCGTTGAGCCGCATCTTGGTGTAGTGCAGGGATCCCAAAGAGACAACGATCTATACTCGTTCATCTATACCGCACGGATAACCAATATCAGCGAACAGATTGTACCCTGGATAGAGCTGATGGTAAGGCCGCCCAATGCTGGCTGGAGGACGGTTGGTGAAAAGAAACAATACGATCCGGTCAAGGGCGAGGTCAGCTGGAATGTGAAGCCTTTTGGAAATGAGAGCTCTTTTGGAGATGCTGAGTTTAAATTCAAGATCGATAGTCTTGAGACACAGACATTTCAAGGGCCAGAGATTGTTGTCATTTATGATGAGCCCAGCTGGATAAAATCCGGGACAAGCATATACAGCTATAGGGCGTGGTTCAACTCCACAGAGAACCTTACTATCGATCTACTTTATCGAGAGTATTCTGATGACAGTCCAGGTAGGAAGAAGGCGAATATGCCTCAGAACTACAAAGCAAATAGTGGCCGAACAATTAAGGCGTGGCCAAATCTCCCGGCTTATAAATCTTTTGAATTTGATATTAATATCAACCGGGAGGATGAAACCGCATGATTAACATGAAGCTGTATTTCAGCGCTGGTGTCATAATAATATGTTTATTATTGGTAACTGTGTCCTCTGCATCCGACGATGATTATGTGGGGCCGCCTATCGATGATGACGAGGACGGTAGGGACAGTTCCGGGGGAAAAAGCAAATTAAGCCTAAACCAATTCAAACTGTACCTTGAGAGCTGGCAGAGGCAGGATCCAACGAAATATCAGGATATGATAAAGCTTCTTCGAGAAGGTGACCCTGAGTCCTACAAGCATCCATGTATTTGGCTATATTTCGATGGAAATTTGACAAATGGCAGTATTACAGTCTCAAGGAACGATATCCCCTCCGCGATTTGCTTCCAGGTGGTGAATCCTAATTCTTTGGATCTCAGGAGGACTCTCTTCGTGGATCTCCAAGCTAAGCTTCCGGGAGAAAGGGAATACCTCAAAGTCAATCAATTTCCACAGGTGGTACAGCCCTTCGACTACGAGGTAAGTGGAGAAAGGCACTTCACGTCGCTGAAGAGATGGCCAGAGATAACTTCTTTCTCGCAGATAGGTAGAGTAGGGGAGGTTAAACTCAGGGCCTATATGACTGATGGCACCAGGGATTACTCTTCTAGCGCTCGTTCTAATACCACCCATCCCTACTACGGTGAGATGACGATTAACATCACAAATGCACCACCTCAGCTCTTTAATGCCACCTTGGTAGGTCTTCAGTCGCCCCGCTACAACGATCCTCTGGAATACGTCACCGAGGTTTTCGATCCCGACGACGACCTGATGGCCGTTACGTTACACATCACAGATCCCACCGGAAGGGAGGTGCGTAACAAGACCCAGGAGGCGAAGTCTGGGCGGGTCAGCTTCAAGGCGGGCCAGTACGGCTTCTTTGGAGAGGCTGATGCGGGAAAGAACTTCTCTTATTACTATACCGTGGACGACGGGATAGAGGTAATATCTTTCCCACCTCGCGATAACCCCAATGCAACGTTCGAAGGGCCCAACATCAGGTCTACTCCTAAACTATGGGTGGAGAACCTTCATGTGGAACCAGAGGACGAGAATTACTACTATTGGGATGAGTACAACTTCAGCGTGGAGATGAGAAACCAGGAGCCGTATAACATTGAGATCCCAGTGACCCTCAAAATAAAGACTGAAGATAAAAACTGGGAAGGTGTCGAAACGAGGACCGTCACAGTAACTCCGGATTCCAAAAGGGAATATTTCCCAACCGACGACGCATTCGACGTCCTGGACCGAGGCTCGGATGTCTCATTCCGTTTCGAGTATCAGGAGTACGATCAGAACAATGAGAGATCAGCTGAGATGCAATGGCACAAGCCGCTGAACCAGAGGCTCATGAAGTACGAGCTTGTCTCCATACCCATTGGGCTTAATCTGCTGTTTGTACTGATCCTTCCTCTCCTCGGCGGCATATTCCTGGAGAAATGGATGGGCAAAGGGAGGATGGGGTGATCCGATGGACATGATGCAGGTCTCATTTTTAGCCATGGTGATGCTGCTCCTCTTGGGATGGGGGGCTCATATCCTGAACGTGAAGAGGGTGCACAGGAGGATAGAGCTGCTGGAGGATAAGGCCGTTCCCACGGAGCTGCTACTCACCGATCTATATAGCTGCCATGGGTCAAACTTCAACGCCCTTGCATTGGCCGCTTGGATACTCTTCCTAACAGCATTGTTTTTCCTTTATCTTCTAACACCAGAATTGTTCCCGGATAGAAACTACTTCATCCAGCTTCCTTGGATGGCCAGCAGCTGGGTAGGCTTGGCCCTATTCGGCCTGCTGGGATCGGTCATGATGATTTTAGTGATAGTGGGATCCGAGAAGATGCCAGAGAGCTTGCGATGTTACCGACTTGCGGAGCTTTACGGCTATTACAGCATGAGCCGAAATGAGAAGAGAGCCATGATCGTGGCCATACCGATGTTAATGGTATCCATAATAATCTCCACTCACATGGCTACGATCCATCCTGCCTTCTGGGCTCCAGAATGGTGGGCAGCCTTCATACTCCTTTTTGCCTCCCTCTCGCTACTGATCTGGCCAATGGCAAAGGAGATGTGGGAGGGAAGATCATGAGACTATGCATGGTGGGAATCGGGGGGATGGGCGGCAAGGTGGCCCATGAGTTCCTGGCAAATGAGGACTTTGAGTCCTGCAGGCTGACCAGGCTCACTGGTGGGGAGCACGTCACATCCGGAGGAATCAAAGGGGTATGGTTGGAGTCGGACGAGAACGACGCAAAGAATAAAAATAAATTTTTCAAGGACGGAAGGCAGAACCCCCACGATTACCCCATCTACTTCATACCCCATGATGTGGTGCCAGATGGGCATCCGGTCCACGTGGCCATCAAAAAGAAGTATGGCTACGATATCAAAAAGCAGGGCTATGTCAGGGATGCCCAATACCTCAAAGCTGTCTTTGAGATCTTTGAGGACGACCCAGAGATCAGGGGGAAGGTCCTGGACCTGAGGTCTACAAACCCGATTTTCGACTGTGCGTGGGCAGCCGTCAGGCCTTACACCACTTTAGGGAAGGGGAAATGCGATGGCATCCTCTTCATGATATCATTTGGTGGTGGGACCGGAACGGGCTTTGTAAATCCCATCGTCCAGCACATCAGATCCACAGGGAAGGGTGATTATCCGGTCTTCGTGTTGGGAGTTTTGACCGAAGAAGGGACAGTTTCAGATAGGGAGCAATACGCCGAGGAGGGTAAGAGGAATTTAGGGGCCATCAGCTCGATATACGATCTACTTACTAAAGGGGATGGGGTCGACGGCTTGATCTTGGTGGACAACCAGATTCTGCTCTCCAGATGCGAGGGCGACTATACATTGGCAAATCGTTACCTGCATCAGGTGTCACTTCCTCTAGTGGCTGCAAGAGACTTTCCTGGTGAAAAACCACCAAGTCCTGCTGTTCGGGCGTTTTCCACCGAGGGGTGGAGCTTCCCGCCTATTCTTGTCCCGTGCTACAGCCGAATACGACGACAATCCGGCTCTGAGGCCGCCCTGGTGGAGGAAGCCCTCTCAAAAGGCCGCCTATTTGGCTGTCAGCCTCAAGATGCTGACAAAGCTATAGTGTTTTGCAGGGGCTATCTGGACTCAGGTAAAATCAGGAATGCCATTACGGGCCATATACCTGACCTGACCGAAGATAAAATAGCTGTATGGCGAAAACTAGGTGAAAATAGCCACGAAGAGATGCTGATCCTCCTGCGCAATCCCTACGGCTCGCCAGGGTCCTACCTTAAAGAAGGGACGCTGGAATGGAGGCTTCATAGGGTGATGGCCAGCACAATCGCCTATATAGAAGGTCACAGGCCAGACCTACTTTACATCAAGGGCTATTCAGAGTCGGCCCAAGACGACGAGTTGACGGTCACTGATGAGACCAGGCAAGCCCTAGAAGATTTCTTCTACGGGGATCGGGGGCTTAAAGCGGAGCTGGAGTTGGCGATGAAGAGACTGGAAGAGGGGAATAAACCCTTCTTCAAACGTCCCCTTCGAATATTCGATATTCCTGACCAGAAATCAGCAAGCTCTCTAGTTATTGACGATGAGGAGATCACACCAGCCCAGCGAGCCCAGATAAAAAAGATGATCCAAGAAGAGCTCAGGGAGATGGGCCTCAAGGTCTGAGATTTTGTCTTTTGGGGTTTGAATGGGTCCAAAATTTGAAGCAAGCTTGCCCAAACCCCTTTGGCAGCTGATGGGAGGGAACTGATATGAAAACTATTTCGGCGATAATACGCCTCGCGACATTTCTAATTTTGTGCTCGAGCCCATGTTTGGGATCGGACCAAAACCCTGGCGACGATTACACCTGGTACAGTTTTGAAGTACCCGACATCTCTGGCGGTCTTGTGGACGAAGGCCTTGCAACCGGCGAGGAAAAAGAGAACGCACTTTGGATAGTCGATTTCGAAGAAAACGAAAAACGTACGTCTCTTGAAATCCCAATGGGCTACTGGGCTAAGATGATGGTTGTGCCCATCGAAAGCGGCAAGCTGGAGATGTACTGTCGCTACCCGAGCGGGACTGTGGCCCTCCTTCTCGAAGACGACGTCGAGGCAGGACACAGCTACACTGCGTGGTATCAGGCTGAATGGTCTGGCGACTACGAAATATGGTACCGCCTGGACGGAGCCAAGAGCAAACGCGTCCAATTCGAAGTAGGGGAAGAATTAGCCAGATATGATGGAGGAATCGGTCTGCCTGCAGCCCAAGCTGCCGCCAGATCTGGAGGAGTTGGTGCTCCTGCACCCAAGTCACCTGCACCTCCCCAAGCCAGCCCAGCCATGAGCTCTGGAGGAATTGGAGCACCCATGTCACGTGCACCCACATCCAGTCCAAACATCGGTTTTGCCGCAGGAGGTGCGAAGGACGTTGAGAACTTCAGGCAGAACATAGAGCAAGGTTATCTTCCTCTCCCAACAGACGTAACATACGAAGGTCTCTTCTATGACTATTACTTCGAGACCGGCGAAGTGGACGAGTGCGAAAAGCTCTTCTGCCCCTCCTATAGCTGCGCTATATCGAAGGACCCTTTCTCAGGTGAACCTCAACGCTACCTCTCCGTGGGGCTCAACTCGGGGATTACCGACTTTCAGAGGAAGAAGCTGAACCTCGTCGTAGTCCTCGACTACTCTGGATCGATGGGAAGCCCCTTCAGCGAATACTACTACGACCAGTTCGGAAACTTGGTTGAAACCAGGGACGATCTTGAAGACTCTGGCAAGACAAAGATGGAAATCGCAGACAAGGCCGTGGTGGACCTTCTTAGCCGCCTCGAAGTGGACGACCTGTTCGGCCTCGTCATCTTCAGCAACGAGGCTTACGTAGTCGAGCCTCTGACAAAGATCGAGGACAAGAACCTCGACGAGCTCAGAGAAGTAATCCTTAGCATCGAAGATTACGGCGGAACGAACATGGAAGCAGGGATGGAGAAGGGAACGGCGACCTTTGGTAAGTACTCCGAGATCGATCCCTCTGAGCGCGAGAACAGGATAATCTTCCTCACCGATGCTATGCCGAACCTTGGAGGGACCGGCGAGAACGATCTACTTAACATCCTCAAAAATAACGCCGACCAGGGGATATATACGACCTTCATTGGGATAGGTCTTGACTTCAACACCGAGCTAATCGAGAAGATAACCAAGATCAAAGGTGCAAACTACTACTCAGTCCATTCGGCGAGCGAGTTCAAGGAGAGGATGGACGAAGAGTTCGATTTCATGGTGACGCCTCTCGTACGAGGCTACCGGCGAGATAATGAAGGTGAACACGCTCTTCCCATCGAAGGCCGAGGAGGGGGAGGTCAGGGGCGGTATCATACTGATCAAGCTGAAAGAGATATCCCCTGATGGGAACATCAAGCTGAAAGTCAGCTACGAGGACAGGAACGGCACAAAAGATGGTGACGAGACGCAGGTCGTCTTCCCCGACGCTGAGCCCGACTTCTACGAAAATGACGGAATCAGAAAGGCCGTTCTACTATCGAGGTATGCAGACCTTCTCAAGAGCTGGATTGCAGACGAGAGACGAGCCCTAGATGCTGGCCGGGATGTCGTGCCGTCAGTAACCCTCGAGGACGGGATCACGGTACCGAGAGAACCTGCTGTAAAGGCTCTCGAAGAGATAGAGACATCTGAGACGAGCCCACTCTCCATGTCGATAGGAGCTATATCCCTAATTTTGGCTGCTTATCTCATGAGGTCCAGGAAAAAATGAAAAAGACTAAGGGGGTAAGGAGATGAGACTGAAACTGATTTTGGGTGTGCTGGCGCTGTCGGCGTTGGTGATGCCCATATGTGGGCAGGAGACTGCAGAGGAATTGCTCTACGAATTCGTTACTCTTACTTTACAGGGCAAGGATGACGAGGCTCTCCAGGCTTTCGACAAAGCTTTCGGGCTCGATCCTGAAGGCGCCTCCGCCTGGTTGATGGATTTTATGATGAATACGGTGAATTTCCTGGAGGTTCGGAGTACTGTAGAAGAGGTCATTGATGGAGCAACATATCAATGGAATGTATCCAACTTTGCAGGTTTCTACTACGACATTGACGACAACATCGGAACCGAGACGATGACCCTGAGCATCACCAACACCAACGTACTCGATGAGCCCAACGGCATCAAGTACGAGACCGTTGCTCAGGCGACAGATTTCGAGTTTGAGGAATGGGGCAAGTACTTTACCATCGGCTTCCTAGCTGATGAGTACTTCGCCGCGTACGATGAAGCTGGTTATCTGGCCGAAAAGTCCACAGACGACAACCTGATGGTTGATCAGCAGCTCTCCAAGGTTCTGATGGACGATGACAGCTCAAGAACCTTCACCTCCGGTTTTCCTCTGAAGCTTGCCGAGAACTATGAGCTGGCCATCCAGGCGATCGACCTCGACGGCATCAAGGTATACGTCCAGCTCATGAAGGATGGACAGACCGTCAATTCTGCGGTTGTTGAGCCCTCCAAGGACGGCGCAACCCTCGCCGACAAGACCTACACATACAAGAAGAACCTGGGCGACACCGAAGAGCTCGTCATCGTAGCTGTCCACTTCAAGAACGCCTTCCGCGGCGCTGACCAGGACCTGGCCACCGTCGACGGCATCTGGCAGGTCTCAGACACCTGCACCGACGTTGAGGAGGGCACCGAGTACGATAAGATGACGATCCAAGCAGTGAACACCGCCTGTATGAAGATCACAATGAATAACGAGGGCGAGAAGATCTCCCTCACCAAAAACAGGGACATACACTTGATAGAGAACATCAGGATAAGGACCGCCGATCAGGAAGTGATCACAGCGGAAGTACCTCTCAGGTTTTACATCTACAAGGGTATCTACGATCCTGGATTTTACGAGATCCGTAGTCCTGTGGGTGAAGTTAAAAACGGGCAGTTACTGTTGAATCCTCAAAACTTCGCGGGTCTATACTATGATATCGACGACAGGATCGGAAATGAGACGCTCACCCTAACGATAACTGACGATAACACGCTAAGCGACATCAGCGATCCGATAGGTGTTGTGTACAGGACTGAGGGAGAGCTAGCTGATTTCGATTTGGACCAAGAGTGGGGTCAGTTCTACGCTATCGGATTTCTCACTGAGGAGTACTTTGCTTCGTACGTGCCTGGTACTTATTTCTACAAAGATTCGATTGATAGCAACCTTATGGTCAATGGGTACCTTAGCAAAGTTCTTATTAACGACAACCAGGAGGTAACTTTCCCCAGCTTAACGCCCCTGAAGCTTGCAGAGGGTTATGAATTGGTCATTCAGTCGCTAGACGTTGGTAGAAATTGGATCGATGTTAAGCTCATGAAAAATGGCGAGATCGTCGATTCTGCAGTAGTTAAACTGTCTCCTGCGAGCGGTCATACCTACACGTACAAGAAGGACCTAGGTAACACCAAAGACATCGTCATAATAGCGGTCAACTTTAAAAAAGCCGTCATCTCCTCGAAGTATACTTTCGAGGGTAACGATCTGATTTGGACAACTGTTGACGGCATCTGGCAGATCTCCGACACCATCACCGATGTTGAGGAGGACACCGAGTACGACAAGATGACGATCCAAAGTGTGGATGCCGGAGCCAAGACGATTGTGATGGACAACGAGTTCAACAAGATCGCCCTAACCAAAAATAGGGACATGCTCTTGATGGACAACATCAGGATCAAGACCGCTGACCAAGACGAAATAACTACTGAAAACCCCCTTCGCTTCTATATCTACAAAGAGGAGACAATAGACATCGATTTCTGGAATCTATGGTCTGTCTTGCACGTTCTCGATCCACAGGGAAAAGTTATAAAAAAACAGATAAATGATGTTTGGTGGTAATGATGCGGAGATGGTTACTAATATCGATCACAGTACTCATACTGTGTATTTGTGTTGGAGCAGGAGATAAACAGTACAACAATAATGGATTATCATTCGAATATGATGATAATTGGGTCGTTGACAAAGATCTCTACAATCCGGAACCAGAACAGCACAACGTGATGCTAGTCAATGAGAATGAGAATAGTATCCTTCATGTAGTCGCACTTATTTGGAACGAAAATCCTGAAGAAGTTGCGAGGGTTTGGATGAACCGTGAAAGCGATGGCGATATGTCCGAAATCGCTACGACTACTACTTTAGTAAAGGACGAATATCCAGCCTACACTCTCGAATATGAAGTTGATCGGCTAATCGTAAATGAGCACGATCTATGTTTGTCATGGAACGAACCCGGCGTAACTTTCTTAACAGTTTCAGCAGTGCTTAAAAATTTATTTTCTGATACAGACACGGAAGCCTCTGACCAAGCTATGATGGATATAGCAAATAGTGTTGCGATCTTGTGACGAAGCATCGATTCCGATAATGCCAGTGCCTGGTTTGGCGAAGGCCTCGATCTCGAATCTATTGGCAAGACAACCGAGGCTAACGCAGCCTACACCAAAGCCCGGGAACTCGGATGGACGGAATGACGGCTGACTGATGAGGGCGATGACCGCGACCGCCAGTAACAAAAGTGCACTTCTCCGAAGGAGAGAATACGCCAAGTGAGCGGCGACGTATCACCACAGATGGAGAGATAAGCGATCGTTTCACCCCCTCTCTTACAGTCCCCTAGATGCGTCGTGATCTCCATCCATCGCGAGGGCCAAGGCCTCAGGGCATGTATTGTCTTGCTGGTTTTCTGGAGGAGATCAGCGAGTCGATCCAGAGGGGGCGATTTGGTGGCGGGGCAAGTGATCTCCACCCTCTAGGATTTAATTTTATTCCGATATCACTGACTCGCTCTACCACACCGATCTGGTTATGTTACGGTCCCTGGCATTTAAGCGGCGAGAGTCACATAACTATTTGTGAGTATAACCTTGTCGATCTCTCACCACGAGGGGAGGCGGCGGGGGTCGTCGTAGGGGGTGACACCGAAACACTTTTCGTATTTGGATAGCCTTAATCTCAAAGAGGGCGAGGAGATGGGACTGAAACTGATTTTGTGCGCGCTGGCGATAGCGGCATTGAATGCAGCATACGAGCTCGGCGAGTTAGGCGACCCTAAAACGATCATTCCTCTGATCAGGGCTCTTGAGGACGATCACTGGTTGGTCCGATCTTGGGTTTCTGAGGCCCTCGGTAAGATAAAAGATACCAGGGCTGTCGATCCCCTCATTGTGGCTCTCAAGGATGAGAACGATCGGGTACGAGCAAATGCTGCATTGGCTCTCGGTGAGATAGGCGATCCAAGAGCTATCGATTCACTGAACTTCGTAGCGGAGGGCGACATGGATCAGGTTGTCCGAGATACGGCCTCAAAAGCGTTAGAGAAGATTCCGGCTTTGCCGACACAGGCGATGCCTGCTGTAGCGGACGAGGTGGAGGATCTCATATCGGATTTACAATACGGAACGATAACCGACCGATCGAACGCTGCCATTTCTCTCGGCAATATAGGTGATACGAGGGCTGTCGATCCCCTTATTACGGCTCTCGAAGACAGTAGCTCAATAGTCCGTTTGAATGCTGCTAAAGCTCTCGGCAAGATTGGCGACGACAAGGCGGTTGGTCCTCTTATAGAGTCACTCAAGGACGAGTCCTCTTGGGTCCGAACAAATGCTGCCGAAGCTCTCGGTAATATCGGTGATATCAGTGCGTTCGTTCCTCTCATCGAGGCCCTTTCAGATGAGGACTCGAAGGTCCGATCGGGAGCAGCAGTTGGTCTTGTCGTGATTTGTAATGAAATTATCAGTATTGATCCTGAGTATGCTGTGGTCTGGTATGCCAAAGGTATCGCTCTCATGGTGCAGGGGGATTACGATGCGGCTATCAAGGCTTATGACGAAGCAATTCGGCTCGATCCTGATTACTCCGAGGCCCGGACTAGCAATGCAGTGGCTTGGAATAACAAAGGTTCTGCTCTCGCAGATAGTTTCAATTACAACGAGGCGATTCGAGCTTACGACAAAGCAATCCAGCTTGATCCTAAGCTTGCCGTTGCCTGGAATAACAAAGGCGTGGCCCTCGCTGAACTAGGCAGGTACGACGAGGCCATCCTGGCATTCGATGAAGCCATCCGGCTCGATCCTTGGGATAGCCGGGCCCAGAGCAACAGAGACCTCGTTCTCGAACAGTAGCGTTGGTAATAGAGCTTGCTGGAAGGCCACAGATGCGTTGTAGGAGATTGGGGCTGATTAGCCCCAATCTTTGCCTTTTCCCGCAAGGTGATGACCCTTGCCTGGCTTCTCCCCAGCCCCGAAGTCGCAAGGTTTCCGATCTGTTTAACAAGTCCAAATCTTGGCCTTATGCGTGAGGGATGGTTTATCCCCGAGGATGAGACCGAGACTTGGGTATCCTTGACGGTTCTGGAGGGACTTAGATCGATTGGTCGAGACCCTAAGATCTTGCAGGCATCCGAGGAGCTCCCCATATTTTACGATCAGGCTTCTCCAATTGATATGGCCGGACATGGCGACGAATTAACAGCCCGAGCGTTATCGCTCGATCCCAAGGCCGTTGGTGTGGCTTATGTGGGCTGGGGATACGAAAGAGAGTTCGCCATAGAGTTCATGACATGGATGGAACGGTTCTTTTGCTATTCTCAAAAGGAGAGC
>LDZT01011800.1_pt1 | contig 11699 bp, 8 predicted proteins | sample 615521 | NCBI WGS metagenome assembly LDZT01 (sample SAMN03408292, study PRJNA278302) | terrestrial metagenome | isolation source: oil reservoir sample SB1 | place: USA: Alaska, North Slope, Schrader Bluff formation | collected 2011-09
AAATCAATATTTTCAGTCAATCCTTCCTTGCGCAGGTAGTCAATAAATGCCATAATTGTGTCAGTCATCTTTGTGCCTCCTTTTTTGAATTTGAACATTATTATGGAAGCACAAGATGACTATTTCGTCAACCTTTTTACACCACTATATAAGACTTTACCTTGAACAAGTTCTCATAAATCTTTATTTGATGCTTACTCGCAATTCTCGTTAATTAAACACAGTGTTATCTGCTTTCGTTTGAGGATTTGGCAGGAGCAATATTTACCTCCGCGCAATGTAATTTGCGCTTATTCGCGGTTTTCACTAAGCGAAGGTTCACTATCTTTCGAACTGTGCTCTTCAGCCTCTAAAGTTTCCTCAGTATCATTGGCAACCTCCTCGGCGAGGCGCGTACCGCTGCTAAAGCGGAAGGTGAGTGAACCAATTTGGATTAAGTCACCATGCTGCAAGATGACGCCGCTTTGACCAACAGGTGCATAATTGACCCAGGTGCCGGAGGTGCTATGAAAGTCGGTGAGGCGGAAGTTCCCTTCTGGCAATAGGCGCAGCTGACAGTGCAGCGGTTCGAGGGCTGGATCCGCGAAGGAAAGTTGGCACAATTCAGGATCCCTGCCGATGAGCATAAGCTCCTGCGTAATGGGGATTGGCTTTTCTGGTAAAGGGGTGTTATCCGCGTCCAGGTGTGTAAGCGTCGCCAGAATCTTTTGCGCTGGAGGTAAAACCTGTTCCACTTCTTCGGGCAAAGGCACTTTGCTTGCCAAGCGCCGGCGCTTTCTGCGTGCTGGGAGAACAATGAAAGTTAATGAACCAACAAACAACGCGCCCAGCAGCCCTAAAAACCATGGGTTTTGCCAAAATGCGGATGAAGGTGAAGAAGGAACCGGTAGCACTTCTAGATTTATATCGGTAAGCACTGATTGCCCCGTCAACCCGAATTCGTCGCTAATCTTTGCTTGCAGACTGAGATGTTGCGTTTCAGGGAAATCAGCAAAGTCCAAGCGGAAGGTAAAGTAAGGAGCAGAAGTGTTTTCCTGATAGAGGCTCCCATTTACCCACAAGCTGGCTTTGGTTGTGCTACGCGGGTGTCCATCGGGGAAGTTCACGGTGATCTCCACTGGCAGCTCTGCTGGTGAAAGTGAACCGTCTGCTCCGGTCTGCACGCTGATCGCTTGCGGCAGGTTAATGAACTGCACTTCTGCCGGCAGCACCTCTACGGAAAAGGTAATGTTCGGAGAGGTTACCACGCCAGTGCTGGTTTGCAGGCTGAGCCCTAATTGATGTTCTCCGCTTTTACGGATATGTGAAAGATACGATACCTGATAACGCTTGCCCAACCCGAGGATGTAATTGGTTGGATCAGGGATGGGTTCCGAACCAGAAAAGAGAAACAAGCTGCCACCGCTGCCTTCAGCTAGATTGCGCAGATGCGGAATTTGGGGAAATGTGATGATTTCTGGCTCACCAGCAAGCCAGATGTTGACCGTGATGTGGTGGTCTAACGCAGTCTGCAGTAATTCATCTACTTGCTCTGCTTCTCCTACCAACGGCAGGGCGGTGATGTATAGCAAGGTCTTATCTTGCCCGCTTTCATCTTGGCTTAGCACCTCCAAAGCGCGCTGCAGGCTCGTGAAGTTCGGTTCCATGCGCCGCATATTACCGGGATAATCGGCTAAGGCGATGAGAAGTGAATCCAGATCGGTGAACTCGGTAAATTCATAATCCGGGTTGATGAATAAGCTGAGGCGATCGCCAGAGCCGGGAATGAGGCTCTGATTGAGCTGGGTGAAAGCCCGAATGAGTTTATCGTAGCGTGAGATGCCGTTAATATCCCGCCAAGCCAAATCTAAACCCGGGTTGATGGCTAAAGCTAAATGCAAACCATCATAGGTCTCCATCACGCTGCGAGCGGGCAGGATCTTCTCATCCTCGCGTATCTGTAAATTGGTGGCATTAATCTGGTCAACAGCTGGGTCTGGCAAGTGCCTTGGCTTCACCTCCGCACGGATAAGAGGGAACTCGCGAGTATCTATGCTGCTCACTTCCAAGCTGGGCAGCGGCTGCGATAGAGTTGCTGCTAACGCAGTGAATGATTGCATAAGCAACAGGCTCAGTAGTAAAGCAGTGATAAATGCTTTGCCTAAGGTGTGCAATGGGAAACGCAACGCTCGATGATGCGTAGGCATAGCTGATTGTTGAAGCTTGGGCAATTTAAAGAGACCTAATTTGATGGACATAGCGCTGTCTAAAGTCAATTTTACCCGAAGGTGAAACGCTGCTAGCTTAAGGCACTTACAGGGAGTTGAGAGTTACTCCCACTCGATCGTGGCGGGGGGTTTGCTAGTGATATCGTAAACGACACGGTTGACGCGCGGAATTTCGTTGACGATGCGATTAGCAACCCGAGCTAGGAATTCTTGCGGCAGGCGTGCCCAATCAGCGGTCATAAAGTCCGTGGTGGTGACGGCGCGCAGAGCAACCACTTCCTGGTAACTGCGCTGGTCTCCCATCACGCCCACCGTTTTGATCGGCAAAAGCACCGCAAAAGCTTGTGAGGTGCCTTGCAGTTTTCCGCTGGGATCCTCCTGCAGTTGAAGAAGACCCGCTTGCTCGAGTTCCTGCGTGAAAATGGCATCAGCTTCGCGCAGCGTGTCTAAGCGCTCGTGAGTAATTTCGCCTAAACAGCGCACAGCTAAGCCAGGGCCTGGGAAGGGCTGCCGCCAGATTAGGCTGTGCGGCAAGCCGAGCGCTTCGCCTACCGCGCGCACTTCATCTTTAAAAAGCAAGCGCAAGGGCTCCACCAACTTGAAATGCAAGTCAGAAGGCAAACCGCCCACGTTATGGTGGCTCTTGATGCGCTGAGCTTGCGAAGCGCCGATGCCTTGGGACTCGACCACATCGGGGTAGATTGTGCCTTGCACGAGGAAGTCAATTTGCCCAATTTGGCGGGCGGTAGCTTCGAACTCGCGGATGAAGGTCTCGCCTATAATCTTGCGCTTAGTTTCTGGGTCGGTAACCCCCTGAAGTGCGCTCAAGAAACGCTCGGAGGCATCAACGACCATCAAGCGCTCGCCTAACAACGGGTGGAATGCGGTTTCCACTTGATGCCGTTCGCCTTTACGCAATAAACCTGTATCGATAAAAACACTATAGACCTGCTCGCCCAAGGCGCGCTGGGCTAAAGCCGTCGCCACGCTGGAATCGACGCCCCCGCTCACTGCCGAAAGCACTTTGGCTTCGCCCACTTGTTGCTGAATGCTTGCTATGCTCTGGGCAATTATCGAAGCAGGGGTCCAGTCGCCTTTGCAGCCACAAATATCGATGACGAAACGCTGCAGGATCAGCGCACCCTGCGGTGTGTGGCGCACTTCAGGGTGAAATTGCAAGCCATAGCGGCGCTGCTCTAAGTTTCCAATGGCAGCGATGGGGCTATTGGCAGAGCGCGCCAATACCTGCCAGCCAGCTGGCTGCCGCTTGATGCGATCCCCGTGGGACATCCATACGGTTAATTCACCTTCTGGCAGCAAAGGGTTTGGCACCAGCGCCTGAATGGTTGCCAATCCGTACTCGCGCTCCTGCGCCGGGGCAACCTCGCCGCCTAGTTGAACTGTAAGCGCTTGCATGCCGTAACAAATGCCCAAAATGGGCAAGTTGCTTTGCAGGATAGCAGCAGGGATTTTGGGCGCATCTGGTGCGACCACCGAAAGTGGCCCGCCTGAAAGGATAACTCCGCGGGTTTCGGTGTCGAGCAAGTCGGTTTCGGCAGCGTTCCAAGGTTTGATCTCAGAGTAAACGTGCGCCTCGCGCACGCGCCGGGCGATCAGCTGGGTGTATTGAGAACCAAAATCGAGGATGAGAATTTTATCTATCATGCGAGGCTAAAGAAATTAACTAATCGGCAAAAACGATTTTGCCGTTATCCATCGAAGTGATGATGGCCAATGCGTGGATTGGGATATTCAGTGAAGATAGCAGCGCGCGACCGCCCTCGAAAGTCTTCTCGATAAGTGCACCGATGCCGACGACTTCGGACCCAGCGACTTGCGCTAAGCGCACTAAGCCGGCAATCGTCTGACCGGAAGCTAAGAAGTCATCGATAATGAGAATGTGTTCGCCTCTGCCTAAGTATTCCGGGGAAACAATGAGCTCCACCTTGATTCCTTTTGTGTGAGAGGGGGCAACCGTCAAATAAACCTGATTGGGCATGGTTACAGGCTTGGACTTGCGGGCGTAAACTACGGGCACCTGGAGGTATTTAGCGGTCATAAGCGCCGGTGCTATGCCAGAAATCTCAGCGGTAAGCACCTTTTCGGCGCGCACGGGGGCAAAAAGGCGGGCTAGCTCTGCCCCGCAGGCATCCATCAGCATCGGGTCAACCTGATGATTGATAAATCGGTCTACTTTAAGAATACCGTTGCCTAAATTGCTTCCATCTTCCAAGATGCGTTTTTTAAGTAATTCCATTCCAAAACTCCTTTCAAAAACCAGGGGTATAGCAAGAATCTCACAGCGCTAATACGTTCCAGCTATCCTGCGCTTTTCGTGGCATCATCAGAAATGTCTTTTGCACTGCTTTTACGCTTTCTGATGCAATAGCTCGCCTTGCGCAACGGTTACCGCTTTCCCACCGATATAGACGCGATCTTCACCCAAGCGTGCCCAGACCTCACCGCCGCGCGGTGAAGCCTGATAGGCATGAAACTTGCTTTTGCCCAAGCGCTCAGCGTAGTAAGGTGCAAGCATGCAGTGTGCCATACCCGTGACGGGATCTTCATAGATACCAGTTTTTGGTGAGAAAAAGCGCGAGATGAAGTCGTATTTCTCCGTGCAGGGAGCCGTAATGATGAGATCAACTTGAGGAAGGGTAGCAATTTTCTTCCAGTCTGGCTCAAAATTGCGCACGGCTTCTGGGCTTTCTAATTCCACTAATAAAACCTGGTCGGCATAGGTGGCAGCGGATTGCGGCTCCTCCCCCAGCACCTCAATGATTTCTGATGTGATCGGCTGAGAGACCGGCTCACGGCGAGGCATGTCCAGTTCAATGGTTCCATTGGAGAAGCTGGAGGTAATTTTGCCGCTGAGGGTGTAAAAAGTGATGGTTTCATCAAGCTCGTAGAACCCGAATTCGTACAAAATGTGGGCGCTTGCGAGTGTGGCATGTCCGCACAAATCGACTTCGGTTTTGGGTGTGAACCAGCGCAAGTTGTAGCCTTCTCCTTTAGGTAAGAGGAAAGCGGTCTCCGAAAGTGCCATCTCGGCAGCAACTTGCTGCATCCACGTGTCGCTGCGCGATGATTCGAGCATGCAAACAGCTGCAGGGTTGCCCTTGAAAGGCTCTACAGCAAAAGCGTCAACGTGATAGATCGGAATTTTCATTTCTAACTCCTGATTTCTGCAGTTGTTTCATTTTAACAGATTGTAAGCGAATTTGAGGCGAAAATTTGGCAGTTTCCAATGCAATTGGGCTGTGATTTGGGTGTTGGATTGCGTTGAACCTTTTTCCCTGATCTTGCATGGTTCCCTTACGGGCAGGTTGCGCACTCAGCGACCGGCGAGAACAGTGCCATTTATCCCCTATGGCAAGGTGTAAAACCAACAGATATTTGATTACCCACAGAAGGGTATAATCAGCAGCATGAGACGAAAAAAAGTTTGGCTCATGCTTGGGGTCATTGTGAGCTTGCTGCTGGGCGGTCTGCTCTCAGCAGCACCTGTTAGCGCGTCAAGCAGCAAGGATACACCTTATTACGAATTACCCTTATGCTTGCCTGGGCTTTACACTCATACGCCGGCTGATTGCCTGCCATTAGGGGCGTCTAAATCGGTGAGCCAAATTCACGCAATGGGCATTCCCTACCCCCAAAAAGAGCTGCCGGCAGCTTCGCCACAGGCAGACCTCGCAGAACTGCCAGTGCGTGTGGCGAGGGTTGAGCTGAGCAGTGCCGAGCCTTTACCAGTCTATGCCAGCTTGGATGATGCCCGTAGCGGCGGAACGCCTACCCGCACCATTCCCGCCGGCGAATCACGCTACGTGGCGATGATTGACCAGGTTGAAGTTGATGGCAAAACATTTGTTCGCTTGGAAAGTGGTGAATGGGTACAAGCCAAGCCGATTTATTCTTGGATTCGCTTCCAAGGGTTGGTATTTTCACGCACGCCGCAAAATGATTTTGGCTGGGCAGTGGATGAAGCGGAAATTTACACAAAGCCTGGCTACAATTCACCCAAAACAGGCAAATCCGTTCCTAAGTACGAAGTTATTCAAATTTATCAGGTGACGCAGGCAGATGGCTACGAATGGTACCTCATTGGACCGAATGCGTGGGTTTCCTCACATAAAACCCGACGCGTGGTTGTGGACACAACTAAACCACAAGGCGTGACAGGCGAGCGCTGGATCAAAATAGACTTAGCCAATTTTACGCTTTCTGCTTATGAGGATGGCGACTTAGTTTTTGCCACTCTCGTTTCGACGGGACTGCCGCCCATGTATACACAGCCTGGCTTATTCCAGATTTATGAACGCTTTGAAGCCAGCCCCATGAGCGGTGCTACGAAGGCTGACCGCTCGGATTATTACTATCTAGAAGCCGTGCCTTGGACGATGTATTATGACGATGCCAGAGCTATCCACGGCGTCTATTGGCCAATTGTGTTGGGATACAACCAATCCCATGGCTGTGTGAATTTAGCTCCGGGGGACGCAAATTGGTTGTATGCCTGGGCGAAGCCAGGTGATTGGGTGTATGTGACCGACCCTTCTGGCAAAACACCAACCGACCCAGCTTACTACACAGGTATATCAGCTGGCCCTTAAAATTTGATCAGCATAATAAACACGGCTGTTTATGGCAGCCGTGTTTATGAATGTATCGTTTCTCGAAGAGAACTACAGCCGATAAATCTGGCTGTATTTTTGCTCTAAATAGCGCATGTATGGTTCGGATGTGATCCTTGAACCGGTTATCTTTTGAACCAAATCTTGCGGGTCATATCGGGAAGCGTACCGGTGTACATTTTCCCGCATCCAGGCAAGGACTGTAGAAAAATCGCCAGAAGCGATTTCATCAGGGATGTTGGGATGGTCTGCTACCATCTTTTCCCACCATTGCACCGAGATGAGGTTGCCCAGCGCGTAGGTGGGGAAGTAGCCAATCATGCCGCCGGACCAGTGAACATCCTGCAGTACCCCGCGGCTGTCATTAGGTGGAGTGACGCCTAAATATGCTTGCATGCGGCTGTTCCAGATTTCTGGCAAGTCTTTTGTTTCCAACTTACCCTCCATCAAGCCAGTTTCAATCTCGAAGCGCAGCATGATATGCAAGTTGTAAGTAGCCTCATCAGCTTCGATGCGAATGAGGGAGGGTTCCACGCGGTTAATCCCTCGGTAGAATTGCTCTATACTGAGGTTGCCTAAGTGTTCTGGGAAGAGCATTTGGGCGATAGGGAAGGCAAACTGCCAGAAAGCCTGCGAGCGGCCGATGAGGTTCTCCCAGAAGCGGGATTGGGATTCGTGCACGGCTAAGGAGGTAGGGCGGCCTAAGCTGGTGTGCCGGTATTTAGGGTTTAAGCCTTGGTCATAAAGTGCATGACCGGTCTCGTGCATGGTACTGAAGAGGGAAGACATGCCGTCTGTCTCCATGTAGCGCGTGGTGATGCGTACGTCGCCATAACCAAAGCTGGTGGTGAAGGGATGCGGCGCCAAATCCATTCGTCCGCGGTTCCAGTCATATCCCATGCGCGTAGCTATAAAACGGCCGAATTTCTCTTGGGAATCAATGTCATATTTCTCCCGGATAAAGCTATTGTCTACCTGCTCGGCTTGAGCGATGCGCTGCAAGAGCGCAACTTGCTGAGGGCGCAAGGCGTCAAAAATAGCTTTTACCTCAGCAGTTTTCATGCCCGGCTCATATTCATCTAAGAGAGGGTCATACGGATGGTCAAAGGGTTTGAAAAGCTCAGCTTGTTCGCGGCGCAATTCTACAATGCGGGTGAGATGCGGTGCAAAGCTGGGAAAATCATTATTCTCGCGGGCTTGTACCCAGACTTCATGCGCGCGGGATGTGACCATGACAAACTCGATTAATTTCTCGCGGGGAATGCGAGAAATATGCTCAAAATCGCGTTTGGCTACTTTGATTTCCCGCGCAAGGTCATCATCTGCATTTATATCTGGAATCTCACTGGCGAGATCTTCGATCAGTGTGCCTAATTGGGGAGAAGTCGCGCGATCATACATTATGCCGGCGACCAATGCAGCCTGCTCGCTGCGGTCTTCCATTCCACCGCGGGGCATATTGACTTGTTGGTCCCAATCGAGCAGAGCTTGGATACCACCGAGATTAGCTAATTCCGCTGTCAGGCGGCGAAGTTGATTTAGTTTTTCTTCTGTGCTCATTGTTTTCCCATTCTGTTATTAGCAAATTTTCCAGCGTAGAGACTCGCCCATGAGAGCATTAAGAATTTCTGTGGCGATATCGACTGCAGCGCGGCATTGAGCTTCTTTGGTCTGAGCGCCAATATGCGGTGTAGCAATAACTTTAGGGTGTTTCACTAAGTCCCAATTAATTGGGGGCTCTTTCTCATAAACATCCAGAGCAGCACCGCGCACTTTACCGCTTTCCAAGGCGCGCAGTAGAGCTGCTTCGTCTACAATCCCGCCGCGCGCATCATCCACTAAAAAGACGCCATCTTTCATCTTGGCGAAAGCTTCGTCGCTGATAAGGTGGTGGTTTTGCTCGGTAAGTGGCGTGTGAATCGTAATTATATCCGCGCGGCTTAGGAGCTCATCGAAATTGACGCTCTCAGCACCCTGAGCAATGATGTTCGTCTGAGCACGGAAGGGGTCGAAAGCCAACACCTTCATCCCAAGCGCACTGGCGTATTTCCCAACGGTTCCGCCGATATTGCCAAAGCCAACGATCCCGAGAGTTTTACCAAAAAGTTCTGCGCCGTTAAATTCCTTCTTGAGCCACTGACCAGCCTTCATACTCGCATCCGCACGCGGGATTTCACGCACAAGTGCGAACATAAATCCCAAGGTCAGCTCAGCAACAGCTTGGGTTGTCGCTACGGGAGCATTCACCACAGTGATATGATGTGCTTGGGCTGCCTGGAGATCAATGTTATCCACGCCTACGCCCATTCGCCCGATAACTTTCAGGTTTTTCGCGGCAGCAATAACTTCAGCGGTTATTTTAGTGCGCCCGCGGACGATGACAGCATCATACTCAGGAATAACCTGTAGCAATTCAGCTGCTTCGATGCCTTTCTTATCGTCTACGATGCATGCTGCCTCCAAGATTTCTTTGCCTGCACTCTCCATACCATCGGTGATTAATATTTTCCAAGCCATGTTTCTCTCCTATTCTTGAAATTTTTATGCGCTTATTTTATCCGATTTAGAACTCTTGCATCGCCTTTTCGTTTGGTGACGCCTTTTTCATCCAGATATTCCAAGACCGCTACGGCGTATTTTCGGCTGGTCTGAAAGTGATCGCGAAACTCAGCCAAAGTTAGCGTGCCGTGCTCCTGCAGGTAGGACTGCACCCAGGCGCTCATTTCCGCCAAGGCGGCAGGGGTAAATACAATTTGCTCTGAAACCTGGACGAGATCTTGATGAGCAATCATCCCTTGGAGTAATTCCTTGCCAACAATTGCCTTGGCTTCTGTAACGTCCGGAGGTGTGTATGGCGCATCTTTGAATTTATCGAGTAGTATGTCTGCCTGTGCTTGCTGTGAAGGCGTAAAGCTGATGGTATCGCCAGCCTTGGCTACTAGTGCCCCATGCTCCTCAATTAGGTTCGTGTTAATTAATCGGCTTAAAACTGCATCAAAAGCAGCCTGGGTGAGCTCGAGTTGGCTGCGTAAGGCTTCCCGCGCCATCCCAAGGTGGAGCGGATGAGCTTGGTGATAAACCTGCAAAGTTTGCAGTATTGTTTGTTCCAACTTTTCCCAATTGGAGGTCGTGATGATCAGGCTTTTTTGCGGATTAGTGTCTGGCTTTAGCACAATAATTTGGCTGTTCTGCACAAGTTCTTGCAAAAGGGCGAGAGTCTGATTTTCTTCAAAACCGATTTTTTGCTGGAGGTCAGCCACCGTGCTAACCCCCATGCGATTGAGAGCTTGGATCAAAACCTCGGAAGGTTTCCCTTTGCGTAAATTTTGAAGTTGCTGGAGCACTATGGGGTCAAAGCGGCGGTGCAACTTCCCCGGGTGTACGTCCAATACAATTCCGCCGCCTAATGTTTCTGATGGTGAAGGCAAGCGCAGGATGTAACGATCTCCGCGCACTGCCACAATGGGAGACGCTAATCTCAATTGTAAAAAGCCTTCCTCGCCTGGCTCAAGGCAGTCGGCACCCAGCAAACGGGCTTTTGCGACTTTTTCGGAGGCACCGATGAAGAGCTTCACCTCGGTGTTGTGCTCAAAACTAGCGGATAAGCCGGTGAGATAGCGAAAGGAAACATCGAGCAGCTGGGTCGGCTTATAGCTTCCCGGCAGAGCAATAACGTCTCCGCGGGTAATTTGGCTTTTATCAATACCGCTAAGGTTTAACGCTGTGCGTGTACCGGGATGAGATTGCATTTGCTTTTGATTGTGATTTTGGATGCCGCGGATGCGCCCACGCAGCCCAGAAGGCAAACAAACAACTTCCTCTCCTACAGAGAAAGTGCCATCCAGCAGGGTACCGGTGACGATGGTGCCAAAGCCTGCCAGGCTGAACACGCGATCCACAGGCAACCTCGGCCGGCCGTAATCTGATTTTACCGGCGTCTCCGCCAGAACCCGCGCCATTGTTTGGATGAGTTCCTGCAAGCCAGCGCCGGTCTTAGCCGAAACTTTAACCAAGGGGGCGTCGCTCAAACTCGTATTATGTAGGAGTTCACGTGCTTCCAGTTCCACCAGCTCCAGCCATTCTGGATCATGGATGAGGTCGATTTTGGTGATAACGATAATGCCTTTTTGGATTTGGAGTAGATCGAGGATAGCTAAATGTTCTCTGGTCTGGGCGGAAACGCCCTCATCGGCAGCAATCACCAGCAGCACAGCGTCAATCCCGCCAATACCAGCCAGCATATTGCCAATGAAGTCGCGGTGGCCAGGGGTATCCACAATGCCGATTTGTTCTCCGTTTGGCAGCTGAAGAGCCGCAAAACCGAGTTCTATTGTCATTTCCCGCTCGATTTCCTCTTTGAGGCGATCGGGATGCACCCCGGTGAGGGCTGCAATCAATGTGGATTTGCCGTGATCAACGTGGCCGGCAGTCCCAACGATGTGCACGGTATTACTGAGCTTTCTTCTCCGCTAAAGGAGCTAAGGACTGAATGGATTCCTGATAAGCGCTTAGAACGAGTTGAACATGTTGGAAGGTCTCACTCGCGAGCCGATTAAGTTCTTCCTGTAAATTAACGGTATTGTCCGTTAGGGCTTCAAGTTGTTCTTGCGCTTGAGTAATCTGTTGATGGATGGTGTGGCTTTGTTCTTCTTGCGCCAAGAGGTAGTTGCTCCAGCGCTTGACATCATCGGATTTAAAGGTGTTCCATTCTTGGCGGAAGCGCTCGTCACTTAGGCGTTGCATTTCGCTGATTTCATTGATACGCCGTTCGAAGCGCTGCGTTACTTCATCAACGCCGGCTAAAGATTTATCTACAGCTGCTTTGGCTTTCTCCAAATCTTCCAGCTGGCTGGAAAGGTTA
>LDZT01000080.1_pt1 | contig 11697 bp, 13 predicted proteins | sample 615521 | NCBI WGS metagenome assembly LDZT01 (sample SAMN03408292, study PRJNA278302) | terrestrial metagenome | isolation source: oil reservoir sample SB1 | place: USA: Alaska, North Slope, Schrader Bluff formation | collected 2011-09
ATAGACACGGCTCATACTTTTGCCGTATAGCAGAACTTGACTATTCATCATCACCTATTACTGGAGACGGTGGTATGCCAGAAAGCATTGACATATCATTTGACGCTGTTACGGACGGATTAGCTAATGCCAACATAAAATTCTTGTCGTCTATTATGAGGCGTGAGCTAGGTGCAAGTTATACCACATATCCTTCGTTGACCTTTGATGAGGGCGAGGTCGGGACACTGGAGTATATCTATACAAACAAACAGGTTCTTGACGAAGCAGAGGACTATTGGATTGAAAGCATTCCTTCTGAAAAATACACAATAGATGTTTATGCTGATGACGTGAACAAGTCTATGAAACTGACGTTCTCTCTGGGGCTTGCGACATACAATAATGACGGCACTGACGAATATTGGAGTTTGAATGACACGAACGCACAATACTTGCGTATCTATCGGAGAGAACCTACACAGAGCCAGTATTACTTTCTGACAGAGATTAACCTGCAGAAGCTACCCGTTGACGCATCCTCACCCGTTCTCACTAAATACGATGACGCAGATTACGGAACAGAGAACACGGAGACGTTAACACGACTGCTGACTGGGACACAGAAGTATCTCAAAATGACTGTTATAGATAATATGATTGAACTTGACTACGAGGAATACTGCACGAGCGACAAGCATTATCCGCCTAATTACAACGTGGATACTGGTGAAGAATACGGGTATGTTAAATACATCATGACACACAACAACAGACTGTTTTACGTTGTCGACAATCTCCTGTTTTTTTCCGAAGTCGATGAGCCTGAATATTATCCAGCGGAGAACTTTATCCAGTTTCACGAGTATATTACGGGACTTGCTTCGTGGAATGAAGTGCTTTACATCGGGACTGATAACGGGATTTTTGTCCTCTACGGCAACGGTGCGTTTGAGAATTATACGCTGAAAGAAGTTGATAAATCTACTTCCTGCCTCGATAACTCACTAATAGCCTGTCCGTATGGTGCGTTCTTTGTATCTAACGGGGACGGTATATTCCGTATTAACGGCAGTAACCTTGAAAAGATAAGCGACGCCTTGGGAAGCACGACAGAGGCGAGTATAACTTCTGTCAGCAATTGTGAGTTTAAGGATAAACGGTTCCTTGTATGGGAGACAGTGTCAGAAACGTCGACAGAAGAAACATTCACATTCTACCGCTTTGATTGTAAGGTCGGTGGTTGGTCAACGGGAGAAACGGTGTATGAACCGTCAACGGATGATTTATTGCCGACATTAACATCAGCAGATTCGATAGATAAAAATAATGCAAGTAAGAATGATTTTGTTTTCTCCTCGTCAAATTCTTATACTGGATATGGCCTGTATAAGGCTTTTGATGACTCATTATTCACCGACTGGGAGCCAGCAACATGGGACGGCTCAATCAGGGGAATAACTATTGAGCTACCCGATACTAATACAGACATTGTCTATGCATACACGATTACATCGAACAGCAATACGGAAAATCCGAAAGATTGGATATTGCAAGTAAGCAATGACGGTGCTACGTGGACGACCATTGACACAAAAACGGATGAAACATTCACGGCTAATGTCAAAAGAACATTCACCATTGACAATTATACGCATTACAAGTATTTTAACTGGGCTTGTAACGGGACAAATGGACGCACGATATATATTAGCGAATTTGAGTTGCTTCCCAAATCTTTAGCAACAGACAATTATTCAGAATGGCAGAGCAACGACATTAACTTTAAGTCTCCGATTAACGCAAAGGAGATACCAAGGTTTCACGTGGAATTTGACGGGACGGTAGACCTTGAATTATACAAAGACGGAATGTTATCGTCAACCACGAACCTCGTGAGCACAAGCAGGACTAATAAGATAATCTACGGAGATAACACGAAGTTCCACAGGATGAATTATAAAGTCATACTGAAGGACACAGACAGCTACTTTTATAGCATTGACATACCTAACGTAAAAAGGTAAGGAGGTATTAAATGGCAAACGGAACTAACAAAGGATTTCTCGGCATTGACTGGAGCAACGTGAACTGGCAGAATGTAGGCGGTTTCGGTGGTGCTGGGATGACGCTGGCAGGGTTGCTTGGCAGTGCTTTTCAGGAAACACCCAAATCCTTCGGTGCAGGGGTTTCACAAATGGAAGATTACCTGCGTAGGCTGAATACCAGATACGGTGAAGTGGAAAGCAGGTCATTCAATCCGCTTACAGACCCAGGCGTTCGTGGTGCAAGAGGTGCAATCCAGTCCCAGATACAGCAGGCACAGGCACAGACTGGCAGGACACTTGCACAGAGAGGGCTATCCTCAACGGGGCTTGGGGCTGCCTTGAACAGGCAGACACAGCTTGAGGCTGGACGTCAAATGGGGCAGGTAACGGCACAGCGGGCTACTTCATTTGAGCAGTGGAAAGACCAGCTTATGCAAAGCCTTCTCTCCCAGATAGGTTCGGGAACGGCTACGCTGGCACAGCTCTATGGACAGCAGGCACAAATGGAAGCACAGTCAAGCCCGTGGTCGACATTGGCTGGGCTCGGCGGAACATTGCTTGGCTCTGCAATCGGAATGCCGTATCTCGGTACAGGAATTGGTGCTGCCGCAGGAAGTGCTGGTGTCTAATGGCTAACATATTTTTATCACAAGCGTTACAGGCGGCTGGAAAGCCGATAGTCTCAGCCTTAGCACAGAAGTCATATGAACAGCAGAAGTTTAAGCAAATGCAGAACGCACTCCTTGCCGAATTTCAGGAGCTTGAAGCCCGTGAATTAAATCTGCTTGCCACACAGAAACGTATGGAAAACGCAAGTGAGCAATTGCCAGAGAACTTGAATAAGCTCAACGCACTTGTGGCAATGAGTGCCACAGGGCAGGTAGACCCGAATACTGTCGGGAAAGCCGCCGCTGAACTTGCCTTGACAAATAAGGCTCTGGGAACCACGAAGAATGCTTTGTCGGCAGAACTTCAAGACATTCAGAGCAAGAAGCAGTTTTTACAGACACAGCCCGCTATTCGTGCAATTATGTCTGGTGATGTAAAGACCGAGGCTGGGCTTGCTGCTATATCCGCTGTGCAGTATCCTGTGGCTGAACCCAAAAAGTATAAGTTCCAGAGCTTTACTGTCGGTGATAAAGATATACTCGCAAGAACAACAGAGAGTGGCGAGTTTTATGTCATCGACTCTGGAATGAAGGAGTCTGATAAAAATACATTCGGTGCATCAGATAGGTTGAGTGTTGCAAGACTTCAGCGTGATGTAGTGAATGACGCATACGAACGTGCGGCGACTGGTGCGTATAGGATTTTCCCGAAGGAAGTAAGACCAGAAGCAATAACAACGTTACTGTGGGCTACACGGGATATCCAAGATAAAGACGAACGGATTGATTACATATCGGATTACCTTAAGGATATAATAGACGCTGATGAAAAAGAACGCAGAAGCATTGCCAAAAGATTTGATTACTATGTAGAGACTTCTGTGCCTAAACATATAAAGACATACATAGAAAATTCTGGCGGAGATTTAAAAGAATTTCTTATGCCACTATTATACGTAGCTGAAGAGAAGTTGGCGAGCATTGAGGGGGATAAAAAAGCGAATGCCGAGGTTTGGGATAATATAATATATAAATTTGGGTTCACAAACCCAATAAGCAATAAAGAGAATACATATATTCCCAACGTATCGAAAAAGAAGGAAGAAGAAACTGGCTCTTCGCTGACATTTGGAACTATCAGGGGGTGAGTGTGGCAAAAGACTACACTGTCAATGGCTATGAATTTGACATAGACGCATACATCAATGTCCTCAATCAGGGTGCTGTCCAGAAATTCGGGCGTGAGTTGAACCTGGACGAGAAGAACGAAGTTGCAGACGCACTCAGGAAGGACATACGGAATTATGGGATTATTGCACAGAATGTGGGGATAGACCCAAAGACATTAAATAGGGACGCACAGGGCAATAAGATTATCCCGCCCTTTGTTAAACCAACGACACGACCTGCAAGAGAAGATGAGATACCAGCCCTTAAAGAGAACAGTCCTGAATATTTCAAGACAAATGCTTTTGGGCAACGTGTCCCAATGACGTATTCCGAGATGAGAGAAAAGGGGTTTGTCAAGAGAAATGTATTGCTTTCCACAATGGGACAGTTTGAAAAGGCTATTGCTGGGGTTGGGGCATTGGCAACAGATATTTCCCTAAAAGAGGGTGGAGCAACCAAAATGTTTGACCCAAAGGTTATAGCCGAAATGATACCAGAGCAATATAGAGAGAAGGTGGCAACCATATGGAAAGGTGCTACTGGTTTAGCTTCTGATTACGCCAACCGATTGATTGACACAATGTATGAGGTCTTGCCCGATGATATAAAGCAGTCTATACAATATACGTCTGACACGCTCGGTAAAGCATCTGCTGGGGTTAAAAGTGCAGGTGAGAAGATACCAGAGGGAATGCGGACTGTCATCACAAATACTGGTAAAATATTCAGACAGCCACGGATTGAGACATTGAAGCTGACGGAAGATTTGATTAGCAAGATGTTCGGCAAGGACGTTGAAAGTGTTAGAAACGATATGTTGCAAAATACTATAGATTATTGGAATGATTATTATGCCAAAAGAACTCCTATGGCGAGATTAAATCCACGGCTTGATTTCTCAAAAGATACGCTCACGCTTGATAATGCAAAAGAGCTTGGTGAGTTTACGGCTGTTGCATTATTGGAGAGTCTTCCTATTTATCTTGCGGCGGCAACGGTTAAAAATCCGACTGCATTGTTTCACACGATAGGTGCATACAGTGCGGGACTTCAATATTCAGAAATACGTGATAGAGAAGATATGTCGCAGGCGATGAAAGAGATTAACGCACTCGGATATGGTGGAATTGAAGCAACATTTGAGCGAATTCTTGGTCTTGGTAAGATTGCAAAAGATATACGAGCGACCAAAACAGCTGGCAGGATTTTCAAAAAGTCTCTGGGACGGCGTATATGGGGGGTTCTAAAGCCAGGGCTTGAAGAAGGCTCCGAGGAATTGTTCACGGATATTGGACAGGATGCCGTAGCATTGCTGACTGGTGAAATAAGTGCAAAAGATTTTGAGTTAAATCTATCTAAATATGGGTTATCGTTTATGGTCGGTTTTGCTGGCGGTGAAGTATTTGGAGGTGTTGTTTCGGCACTCAACAAGTTGTCTGGGCGTCCCGAAAATCCGATAGAAAATATTAAGACAAAGCAGGAAGAGCTTAATGCTATGGAGACTACCAATCAAGAGCTATCGCCGACAGACATTGATTTCAGAGTGAGGTCTGCTGATGATTTCAGGAAGGTAGCTTCAAAAGTAAGGGAGCAATATGTTTCGCAGGTAGCACCGTCAATAAGGAGCACCGTGGAGACGGACTTAAATAGAAATATAGGAAAACAGACGGTTGCATCTTTTGTGGAAGAGGCTATCTCAAAGAACATATCGGCAGAGGAGATAATCAGGTATCTCAAAAAAAAGAAGGTTGTTACTCCCGCTGTTGAAAACTACCTTGCTTATCTCAACGACCCGATATTCGGTGCACAGCTTATGCGTCCGGATGAGTTTGGGCTGATAGCACACAAGATAGAAAATAATACTGCCACAGCAACAGAGACAACAAGGTTTATCAGTAAGGTGAACGAGATAAAAACAAGTTTCTCTGACTTAAAAACAGAGATAGAAAATCTGAAAAAAATAGAGAAGGACAAAAAGAAGTTACAGCTCAAGCTTGACCAGGTATGGTATGAGTATACAAAGGGTATACCTATGAAGTTATCGAGAACTGCAATGAAAGAAGTAACAACCGCCATACGCAATGTTACGCCAGAGAACTTTGAGGATAAAGCCACAAAGGTTCTCGACACTATGGACAAATACATATTGAGAGCATACACCCAAAACATAAAATCCCGTGCAGCGGAAGGTTCTAATGTTGTCGGCAAATTTGAACCTGCTGTCAAGCCGTTACTTGACGCCATTGGAAATACGAACAGGGTGGATACGTCCGGTATGCTTGATATGTTTGAGAATGACGCAGAGTCTTTTACGACAGAAATACCCGACTGGGTTATGAAAGACCTCGAAGCAATAAACGGTAAAAATATATCTGATTTGACTGTGTCCGAATATGAGAGCTTGAATACAGCTCTTGATATTATAGGTAGCAGTAATGCTTTTTGGACGGCTACTATAAGCGGGGATACAAGGCTTGTAGATGTTATCCCGCAAATGATAGAACGCATACAGGCACAACAGAAAAACGTTGAGAGTGGAACGTGGAAAGATATAGCTAACTTCTTCCAGAAAAATGTTGATAGAGCTCTCGGTGAACTCGACCAAGCGTCAACGACGGGGATTATCTTCGGTATGGAACTGACACCTGATAAAAAAACACAGGTATACGGGCCAATAGAAAAGGTTATGTATCTTGACATAGAAAATGGTTTTCATAGAGCCGAGGAGGTAGAGCTTGAAATACTTGACCATTTGACTTCAAGCCTCAGCAGAGAAAACCTTAATAGAATACTGGGAGACGACAAGGAATTCTCCAATAAATTACACGACATAACAATTAATGGGAAAGTCTGTAAATTAACGACTGACAGCATACTGGCTATCTATATGTATCTTAACAGACCGAAGGCAAAGAACGCACTATACGACGGCGGTTTCCATAATAAGACAACAGCCACACGCTGGACGTCTGATATGGCACTTCTCGGCAAAAGAATAAAGGGACGTGTTGTATCTAAGGTAAAAGGTCAGGAATATGTCTCGCCAACACCTGAAGAGAAATTCCCCACGTTCAAGATTAAAAATGCTGATGAAATAAAGATACGCAAAATGGTGGAAAGCAACCAAAATCTCATCGAAATCGTAGACGCAATGCGGTATGTTCTTGATGAGATAATATATCCGCAGGTGAATAGAACCTACGAGGCAATACATGGTCGCAAGTTAGATAGAGACCAGTTCTATTTCAAGATGATGAGAGACGCAAGTGAAATAGACAGAAAAGCAACAGCAAGAAGGTTTATGTATTTCACTAATGAGAAGCCGGGCTTTACGAGAAAAGCAACCTACTCACGTGCACCACTTGATGTTTACAATGCGTCTTACGTTTTCAATAGAATGATAAGGGAGTCTTCTAACTTTGTTGGGACAGCTTTACCGATTATCAATCTTCAAAAGGTTCTGACAAAAGATGTGAGAAGGCAGATTAAAAATTCTATCGGGGATAAGATGTTGAAATATCTTGACCAATACGTAACAGATTTAACAACCCCTAACTTTGCACCAGAGGGAATAGAGAGTATGTTGTTGAGAATGCAGAATAAAATAGCAACAGCAGTGCTGTCATTCAAGGTTGTCGTGTTTGTAAGACAGCTCATATCCCTCACTCTTGCTATTGCTGGGATGAAAAGATACCTCGGTGGTAGTGGTGTAAAGTATATTTTACCTGCAGTATTCGGCAAGAAGATGAATAGCAAAGAGTTGTTTAGTCGTGTTCCTTCAATGCGTGCAAGGGCACAGGGCGGTGCGTTGGCGATGTATAGCGGTCGTGATACAGCGGACTTGCATTCAAAAAGAAAGCTACGTGGCATTACAGCGTTTGATATGCTTGCTATCAGGACAATAGCCACCGGCATAAACAGTTACTTGAACGACATCGGACAGCCGGAACTGTTAACCGAAAAATTGCAATTGCTCGTTAACAGGACACAGCCGAAATTCGGTTTCGCTTCGAAGACAAGGTTGCAACGCTCAACAGTAGGTCGACTTTTTTCAATGTTCTATTCAGGAATAACAACAACAAAAAATATGTTAATCCAGACACTGCAATTTATGTCTGCTGGCGGCGATAAAAAAGAAGGTGCGTTACTTTTATTGGCAATATTGTTAATAAATAACGGACTTCATAAGATAGCAGACTGGCTCAATCAGGCGTCAAAGGGAAGGAAAATAGATTTATCGTTGGATGAATTTGCAAAGGGATTGACATATAAAGCATTCGAGCTTTCTCCGTTTGGAAAACTCGCAACGTATGCACTCGACAGAGCAGTTTTCGGTGAACGCTCGTATCCGCTTGAGCTTCCTGTTCTGCAACCGTGGGAGAGAGGTGCCGACGCATTAGCCACGGCTATTACAGGTGCGAGGGAAGAAGATATTGTGAAGATTGTCAGGGGCGGGTTGCGTGGATTAGAAGAAATTGATAAGTTCACGTTTGGACGTGGAATAAGCGGAGCACTTGATGTGGCAGAGCAGAGTGCTCATTTATTCAGAGCAGTAAAGGGGGAAGAGCCCTACGTCAGAATAGAAGAGCGTGATGTTGGAAAAGAATTAGAGGAAGAGGTTGAACTCGACAAAAAGAGAATGATAAACAGTGCAAAAGACTTTATGACTGAATTTTTGAAGGCTTTGACAGCAGAGCCAGAGGATGATTTAGGGGGTTGATATGCCAAAAGAATTAGAGCGTAAATTGTGGGCACAGATAAACAAAGACCCAAAGAAACGCAAGTGGTCGCTCGAAAAAAAGAAAGCCTACGTTTATTCCGTGTTGCGTAAAACTGGCTGGAAGCCGAGTAAGTGAATAAAGAGATGCGGGGCAGCACCAAGGAGGTAAGAAGCACCGCCCCGCTTTGGTCAGGATGTTTTGTCTATGAAGATGTCCGCTATCTTGCGATACAAGTCGGGGATTTTTACGATGAATATAATCGGCCAGCAGAAGAGATACCAAGTAAATGTTCCGATACAATAGTCGTCATCGATAATATCCTCCAGCTCGTTAGTTATTCCCCATATCGATAGCCCGATAAATAAATAAACAACAGCCAGAAGCAATATCATTTCTTTCCCTTTTTTTTGCTTTTCTTTTCAGGCTCAGGTTTATCCCAGTCAAGGTTAAGGATATAGTTGTCAATCTCACCCTTCAGGTAGTTATCTATCCCAGACTTTTTGACAAGTTTCATCAGGTGCTTGAAGTCCTCCAATAATACAGGCATCGTGTGTCCGCTGTTCATCATCTCTGCAATAAAATGGAACGACTTGTTAGTGCTCCAGGGCTTGTCAAATAGACCCATAATCCCCTTCCGCTTACGGTCGTTGGCAATCAGGTGTGACAATAAGTCTTTACAGTGCATATTATCATACCCGTGCTTATTGTGTGGTAAGACCTCGTTATAAACATCCCTCAATTTGAACCCTACATTAATCTCAATCATACACTTCTCCTTTCGTTATTGTTAGTAACCTCGTAATCTTCACGCCCGCTTACCTTTCCTTCCTGACGGTCGTGGTTCTCCTTGTTCTTAACCATATATCGGTAGTGCAATTCATCTGCGTTCATACCACACGTCAACGACATAGAGATAACAAAGTGTAACAAATCTACAACCTCGCCCTTCAGGGCTTCCATATCTATGCCACTGTCGTTCTTCCAGTGCTTCCAGTTAATCTCGTCAAGTATCTCATTTGTCTCACTGAAAACCGCTAACGCCCACTGTCTCATCCATTCATCAACCGTGTAATCAAGCCCACGCTCCCTTACGATACGGCTATTTAATTCGTTCTGTTCAAAAAAGATTTCGCTCAATTTGTCTGTCATCTTGTCTCCTCCCTGGTATGTATGTATCTTATCATATTCTGTCATAAACGTCAACAGTTATCATTGTTCAGAATACTCCCGACATTCCCTGATTATCTCTTCGAGCTCAACTATATCGTTCGCAAAGTCGGTAGCTTCCTGCGGGACAAATTCTGGGAATACTATCAATCGCTCTTCCTCCACAAACTCTCCAGCTTCAAGTCCGTAGAATTTTAAGAACTCATGGAACTTGAACACAGAGGTTATCATGTTCCTCACTCTCCCTTGACGAATAATTGATAATTCATCAAGTGTTAATAGGCCCGCTCCTTATTAAACGAAACTGGTATTTCATTTAATAACTCTGCTCTTCTTCTTGGAAACTATTTTGTAAGGCTTAAATTCTATTTTATTTTCCTCAATCTTTAACCCCAAATGCTCCAGTAACAAATCAAACTTATCTTCTATTGATAAAGAAAGCTTATTGTCTGTTGAGCATTGTAAATTTAAACCATATTCGTATTCATCAATCTTGCTTGGCGAGAATAATGTTGACTGTTTTCTTAGCTCCATCTCTCCTTCTATCTCTTCTTTTATTTTTTTTCTTTCCGCAAGTGCCTTTATTCTTTCTCTTTCCACGTCACACATTCTTTTTTTTTCTGCTTCGCTTTTTTCGACCCACAAAATGGCGACACACAAAATGGTAATAGACACTATCAAACTAATAGCTATTGAAATCATAATCAATCCCCACTTTCTGCCAGTCTATCGACAAGTTCCTCTATCCTTCTGTCCCTTTGGTCAAGCTGTTCTTCCAGAACCTCTATATCCTCGGCGGTCTCAGCCCGCAACAGCTCTCCCACAACGGTTGACACCTCGCCGTGGCGAATGTTGGAAAATATTCCGTTGTTGATAACTGTAATAACCTTGTTCCTTAATTCTTCGCTGATTAGATACTGTTTCATTTTTCCTCCCTTACTTCATATCCAAACGTAAACCTAATCCCTAACGCCTCTTGAAACAACTCAATGTCTTCCAATTCCATGCGTGCGTCAGCCGTAAACAGGTCTGTGATATAGTCGTTAATCCATTTCTCGCCATATCTATTTGCGAATGCTTTGGCGATGTCTTTTTTCGTTTTGCCAAGTTCTTCCATTGCACGGTGTATCTGTGAGACAATACTAATCTGTATCATATCGCACCGGAACTCAAACTTCTCTTCGGGCGTCCTGAATGTTAGAACTTCCTTCATCATTTCGTCTACATTTTTATTGCTCATTCTTCATCACGGTGGAGAAGTCCTAAATCGTCCCGCTCTTTTAGACTTACCTCCCTATCAAAATGCGGGCACCACAAACCGCATCCCCGCCCCAATGCGTGGTATGGGCAAATTTTCTCCTGAATACGTCCATTTCTCTCAACATAAAGATACCCATTCGCATCAAGTCCTATTTTCATTCTTCATCCTCCTCGCTTTCTGCTCCCCAGAACGGAGCCCCGAACCTTGAGACAATCTCACGTCTCATCTTCTCATCCCACTCACGCTCCGATTTTTTCCACTCAAGATATGTTTCAGCCACGGTCTTTTGGAGTGCGTCAAGTTTCTCTATTTTCTCATCACGAAAGTGTTTCATTTTTGCTCCCCTTATTTGTTAGCAAGTCTTAAACGATGTAGGTAAGTTTCATCACGGTAAATAGATCGACAATCACCGCCGTCTATCAAAGAAGTCATTATTCCGTCAATTTCATCCGGTATCACGAGTAGCCGTTCTGTTCCATCGTTTTTGTTTTTAATTGTTACAACTGGGAAAACCAACCTCTCTGCGTGCATCATTGAATCAGAGATGCAAACCTTGTTAAAACCACCTGAGCAATCTTCTGCAATTGAATACATCTTGTTCAGATATTCGTGCCCAGTTTCTAAAATTTCATCAATCGTAGAAAATGACCCTGGAAACTTTGAAGCAATAAAGTTAAGCCTATAAAACCTTTGTCTCCCATTGTCCTCAATAAGCGTCCATTCTTCTTTCATTTTTCCTCCTC
>LDZT01003279.1_pt1 | contig 11695 bp, 10 predicted proteins | sample 615521 | NCBI WGS metagenome assembly LDZT01 (sample SAMN03408292, study PRJNA278302) | terrestrial metagenome | isolation source: oil reservoir sample SB1 | place: USA: Alaska, North Slope, Schrader Bluff formation | collected 2011-09
ATCTGCGACAGGGAAGAAGAGATCGAGTCTTTCGTGCCGCAGGAATATTGGAACCTTACGGTTTCCGCCGGGACGACCGATGGCAGGGCCTACAGTTTCCGGGTCGACAAGCGGGACGGTAAATCCCTCATTAAGGACGGGAAAACTCTCCTGATTTCAAGCGAGGAAGAGGCCCTGAAAATAGAAAGGGAAATCCGTTCTAATCCTCTGGAGATAGTGGATTTCGTAGCAAAGGACGGCAAACGGAAACCCCCACCGCCCTTCAAGACCAGTTCCCTGCAGCAGGAGGCGTCAAGGCGCCTTAATTTTGCCCCAAGGCGCACAATGTCCCTCGCGCAGAGCCTTTATGAAGGTGTGAGCGTACCGGGACGGGGTACCATAGGACTTATCACCTACATGAGAACCGACAGCCTTCGTTTGTCTCAGGCGGCCGTTCAAAAGGCGAGGCAATTGATTCGCTCCAGGTATGGCGAAAGATACGTTCCCGAAAAACCACAGGTTTTCGAGGGTAAATCGCGATCGCAGGATGCCCACGAGGCCATCAGGCCGACCGAGGTGTCGATCACCCCTGAAGATGTAAAAGACCATCTTGACCGTGACCAGTTCAGGCTTTACGAGCTAATATGGAAACGCTTCGTAGCCTGCCAGATGGCTCCGTCCGTTATCGCGAGGACTACTGTGGAAGCTCGCGCCGGCAGCATCGGGATGCGGCAGTCGGGAGTCACCGTGCGGTTCGAGGGATGGGGCGCCGTCTGGCCCCTTGACATGAAAGAAGAAGCCCTTGCCGAGGCGGAAAAAGGTGAAAGGCTGCAGGTAAAAGAGATCAGGAAGGAACAGATGTTTACGCGTCCGCCCGCGAGGTACAACGAGGCGGGGCTCATCAAGGTACTGGAGGATAAAGGCGTCGGAAGGCCTTCCACCTACGCCGCCATTGTGCAGACTCTTTATGACAGGCGATATGTGATAAAAGACGAGGAAAAGCGGATGAAGCCCACTGCCCTTGGGCGGACCGTGGACGGGTTTCTCAAGGAGCATTTCCCCCATATTGTGGATGTGACTTTTACCGCCGGCATGGAGGAAAATCTCGATGAGGTGGAAAGTTCCAGGCGGCGATGGGTGGAGGTTGTCAGGGAGTTTTGGGACGATTTCTTTTCTACCCTTTCCGAGGCCGACGAAAAAGCAAAAAGAGTCCCTCCGCCTCCGCCCGAGCCTGTTGGTGAGGATTGTCCGCAATGTGGCAGACCTCTTGTGAAAAGATGGGGTCGATTCGGAGAGTTTATAGGATGTTCCGGTTATTCCGACAAGGAGAACAAGTGCACCTACACACGACCCATAGTCGACACGCTGGGTGTAAAGTGCCCCAAGTGCAAGGAAGGGGAAGTGGTGCGCAGAAAGGGGAAGAAAGGGCGACCCTTTTACGGTTGTTCCAGGTACCCCGACTGCGATTTCGTCTCGTGGCAGCAGCCGACAGGCGAAGAATGCCCCAATTGCGGGGGAGTGGTGGTTATTAAGGGCCGTAAAAAGGAACGCGTTTGCAGTGTTTGTGGCTGGAAAAAAGCGAAAAAGAAGGAAGATGGCGATGAGTGAGGACGCCACGGCGGTAACGGTCATAGGAGCAGGGCTTGCCGGAAGCGAGGCCGCATGGCAGTTGGCGCAAAGAAACGTACCGGTGAGGCTTGTGGAAATGCGTCCCGGCGTAATGACGCCGGCCCACAAGACCGGAGGGTTCGCAGAGCTCGTATGCAGCAATTCCCTTGGGGCTGACGTGGCGACCAGCCCTGGGGGGATACTGAAACGCGAGCTTAGACGATGCGGGAGCCTGATAGTCGAATGCGCCGACGAGGCAAGAGTCCCGGCTGGTCGAGCCCTTGCGGTGGACCGGGAGATCTTTTCCCGATTAGTGACGGAACGACTCGAGTCTCATCCGATGATACAAACAGAAAAACGGGTCGTGGAGGAAATCCCGCCGGGTCCGGCGATAATAGCGACTGGGCCTCTCACGGCTGATTCGCTCGCCGAAAGCCTCAAGAACGCGATTGGCGAGGGGTTTCTTTATTTTTTCGATGCCGTCTCTCCGGTTGTAACCGCCGAGTCGATCGATATGAGACTTGCTTTTGTCGGCAGCAGGTGGGGCCAGGGAGACGATTACATCAACTGCCCCATGGATGAAAAGGAATATTACGCCTTCCAGGAAGCCCTGGCCAATGCCGAACGCATGCCACTCCATGAATTCGAAAAAAACAGCCCCTTCTTCGAAGGTTGTCTTCCCATCGAAGTAATAGCGAGTCGCGGCAGGGATACCTTGCGTTTCGGCCCCTTAAGGCCTGTAGGCCTTGAAGACCCCGAAAAAGGAAAGAGGCCTTTCGCCGTCGTGCAGCTGCGGCAGGAAAACCGTTCCAAAACCCTGTACAACCTAGTGGGTTTTCAGACAAACCTGCGCTGGCCGGAACAGGACAGGGTCTTCCGGCTCATACCGGCACTTCACGACGCCGAATTCGTACGGTACGGCGTGATGCACAGAAACCTGTACGTCAACGCCCCCAGGACGCTCGACGGATACCTGCGAATAAAGGGCCTTAAGGATATTTTCCTCGCGGGACAGATCACGGGTGTGGAAGGATACATGGAAAGCACGGCCATGGGGCTTGTAGCCGCCCTGAATATGGTTGCCCTTTTGAGAAACAGGCCCTTTCCCGAGTGGCCGCCCGAGACCGCCGTCGGAGCCCTGTTGAATCATCTGACCGAAGATCCCCCCCATGGCAGGTTCCAGCCGATGAACATCAATCTTGGTCTCTTTCCCCCAATTCCCCAAAGAATCAGGAAAAGGACCGAAAGGTGCCTCCGCTTCGCCGAACGGGCGGAAACGGCCCTTTCGAAGGTACTGCCCGCAATAGAACGGGATTTGTAGTACCTGTGGAAAAGTTCCGAATTTTCCTCAATTTGTATCCTGTTCAGAATATTATGGTAGATCCCACACAAAATGCTACAATATTCGTATGGGTGATACGATAGCGTCCAGCGTGGACGCCTACCTGGAGTACCTTAAATACAGCCGAGGCTCGTCAAATCATACCGTGGTCAATTACGCCGTCGACCTGTCGCAGTTTTCCGAGTTTCTGGAAAGCCTCGATGTAAAGTGTCCCGCCGAAATCAGGCACACCCACGTGAGGAGCTTTCTTCGCGAAGTCGTGGGTTATGGTTATGCCAGGAGTTCGGCGGCCAGAAAACTTTCGTCTATCAAGGGCTGGACGTCTTTTCTCAAGGAGCGGGGGGAAATCTCTTCCGACCCTGCTTCGGGTGTTCGGGGACCGAGGCTTCCCAAAAAACTCCCAAGGGCCATTACCTCCGAGGAGGTAACAAGGCTGATCGAGGAAGGGCCCAGCGGGAAATACGCGACAAGAGACAGAACGATTCTAGAGATCCTTTACGGCTGCGGACTAAGAGTGGCCGAAGCCGCAAGCCTCAAGTGGGAACAGGTGGACCTGGACGAAAGATGGATCCGCGTCCGGGGCAAGGGAGACAAGGAACGCATGGTCCCGATGGGCCGCTGTGCCGTAGAAGCTCTTTCTAACTGGAGAATGTCCCTTGATATGGACGAACCCTTTGTTTTTCCCGGAGAAAAGGGTGGTCCGCTGGCGGCAAGAACCCTTCACAGGGTCGTCACAAGGGCAGCCAGGCGGGTTGGGCTTGTGGAGGTGACCCCTCACGTTCTCAGGCACAGTTTCGCCACCCATATGCTTGAACGAGGCGCCAGCCTGCGGGTCCTGCAGGAACTTTTGGGCCATGAGAGTCTTGTGACGACCCAGCGCTACCTCAAGGTTACTGCAGAACAGCTTAAAAAAAGTTATATTCGGGCCCACCCGAGGGCCGGAAATGGAGGAGAAGGTTTTGAAGGGGACTACGATTCTGTGTGTACGTAGAAACGGTATGGTTGCCATGGCTGGAGACGGGCAGGTCACCCAGGGCGACCAGATAATAAAGTCAGGTGCCAGAAAGGTCCGAACTCTTTATGGGGGACGTATCATAAGCGGATTCGCGGGAGGAACAGCCGACGCGATGACACTTCTGGAACGTTTCGAGAAACAGCTTGACGAACACTCGGGGAACCTGATGAGAGCCGCCGTAACCTTGGTGAAAGACTGGCGGACCGACAGGGCCTTGCGTCGCCTGGAGGCGATGATGCTCGTTGCTGACAAGGATCAGACGCTTCTTTTATCAGGGGCGGGTGATATTCTTGAGCCGGAGGGACAAGCGGCGGCCATAGGATCTGGCGCCGGGTATGCCCTGGCTGCCGCAAGGGCGTACCTGGAGTCCACAGAGGCCCAGGCGGACTGGATCGCCAGACGTTCCCTCGAAATCGCTGCGGAAATATGCATCTACACGAACGACTCGATTGCCCTGGAGGTGCTGAAATAGTGACGTTATATTCCGAAGAGGCCCTCACTCCGCGCAAAATAGTCGAATACCTGGGGCGTTATATAGTGGGTCAGGACAAGGCCAAGCGGGCCGTTGCCATTGCACTGAGAAACAGGTTCAGGAGACGGCGGCTTCCTCCGGAGATAGCCAAAGAGATCGTCCCCAAGAACATACTCATGGTAGGGCCGACGGGCGTTGGAAAAACCGAGATTGCCAGAAGGCTTTCGGAGCTCGTGAAAGCTCCCTTTGTAAAGGTGGAGGCCACCAAATATACAGAGGTAGGCTACGTGGGGCGGGATGTGGAGTCCATGATCAGGGACCTGGTTGAAAGGTCGGTCCAGATGGTTCGGGAGCGCAAAACCGCCGAAGTCCAGGAAGAAGCCGAGGCCAGGGCAGAAGAAAGACTGCTCGACGCGCTTCTGCCGCCGAGAAGGGCCAAGGAACGGGTAGCCGACGTGATGAGCTTTTTCACGGGTCAGACCGAGCGGAAAGAAGAGCCTTTGAGTGAAGAAGACCAGCGCCAGGAACGCCAGCGTACGGCCACGAGGGAACGGCTCAGGCAGATGCTGAGAGAGGGCAAACTTGAGGGGCGGGAGGTAGAGATAGAGGTTTCCGAGTCCCTGCAAGCGGGAATTCCCCTGATCGGCGGCCCTGGTATGGACGAGATGGGCATGAACCTCGGCGAGATGCTCAGTGGCATACTCCCAAAAAAGAAAAAACGGACCAGGACGACCGTCAGCGACGCGAGAAAAATCCTCCAGGCCGAAGAGGCGGAGAAGCTTGTGGATCAGGAATCCGTCGCCCAGGAAGCGCTGGAGAAAGCCCAGGAAGAAGGAATCGTGTTCATCGACGAACTAGACAAGGTGGCAGCGACAGGTTCGGCGCACGGGGGGCCCGATGTCAGCCGAGAGGGCGTGCAGCGTGACCTGCTTCCCGTGATCGAGGGATGCAACGTTAACACCAAGTACGGCCCCGTGAGAACAGACCATATCCTCTTTATCGCAGCCGGCGCCTTTCAGAAGGTAAAACCCTCCGACCTCGTACCGGAACTTCAGGGCAGAATTCCCCTGAGAGTCGAACTTAATCCCCTTTCCGAAGAAGACCTTGCCAGAATACTGGTGGAGCCCGAAAATAGCCTTATTCGACAGTACCAGGCCCTTCTTTCCACAGAAGAGGTATCGCTTGAGTTCGGTGACGATGCCATTCGGGAAATCGCTTCCCTTGCCGCCAGGATGAACCGCGAGATGGAAAACATAGGCGCAAGAAGACTGCATACGATGATGGAAAATCTCCTGGAGGATCTGCAATTTGAAGCACCCGAGATGCGTGGACAGCGAGTCCTGGTGGATGCCCGCTTCGTTCGCGAACGTCTCGAACGCCTGGTTGCCGATTCCGACATGCGCCGGTACATGTTGTGATGTTCGGCAAAAGCGTATCGAAGAGAGGGCTTTCTGAGAGGATGAAAAAAGAAATGCCGATGAGAACACCAAAAGAACTGATCGAATCGAGGGCAAAAATCATAAACATATCGGCCATGCAGGACCTTCTGGAAAAAACCAGGGCCGTGAACAGGATGCTTCAGAGCAAAAAAAGCACCGGTAGCCATAACTTTCAGAAACTGGCCAAGCTGCTGTGCGAACAGTCCACCGCCAATGTCTACATGATCGACAGACAAGGCAGGATTCTTGGTTACGGCTGGACCAGCGAATATGACTGCGACATCATGGAGAACCTGCTCGAATCGGGATACATGCCGGAAGAATACGTGGACAAGCTCAACGAGATTAATGAGTCTGTCCTGAATCACACTGATCATGGTCTTTGTGCCTACTCCAACGAACCGTGTACCTATTCGAACAAACATGTAGTATATGTTCCGATCAACGGCGGGGGAGAAAGGCTCGGCACGCTGATTCTGGCGCGTTTCGGCTACCCCTTCGACACCAGGGATCTGGTGCTGGGCGAGTATCTCGCTACCGTCGTCGGGCTTGAAATCCTTCATGACCGTGCCAGGCAGATAGAAAAAAGAGCCCACGAGAACCTGGTGGTTCAGATGGCCCTGAGGGCCCTTTCCTATTCAGAGGTGGAATCTATAAAGCACATCGTCCGCGAACTTGGAAGCGAAGAAGGCGTGGTAGTGGCAAGCAAAGTCGCCGACGAGGCAGGCGTTACGCGAAGCGTCATCGTCAACGCACTGAGGAAACTGGAAAGCGCCGGCATTATAGAAAGCCGGAGCCTGGGGATGAAAGGAACCTACGTCAAGATCCTGAATCCTCTTTTTATGGAGCGGATAGGTTTTCCCGAGGACTGACCCGTCTGGCGGAAAATGCTATACTTGTGCGCGTCAGGGCCATTAGCACGGAGGTGATCGGTCGCACAGGCAAGTTTTGACGTTCGTTTGGTACAGGCCGTAATCTATGATTTAAAAAATGGGCGAATCTATTGGAGGTATTCGAATTTCATGGAGCAACAGAACAATTCACGGCAGGCGACCGTCAACGTCGGTGATATCGTGACGGGGACCGTAGAGCAGATAATGCCCTTCGGAGCCTTCGTCAGGCTGTCGACCGGTCAGAAGGCGATGGTTCACATTTCCGAACTGTCCCACGATTTCGTCAAGAAAGTTGAGGACGTCGTTTCGCTCAAACAGGAAATCCGTGCGAAAGTGGTAAAGATCGACGAAAAAGGTCGGATAGACCTTTCCATCAAGAAACTGCAGCCAAAGCCCGACCGTCCGCGTCCACAGCGCGATGCCGGCGGAGGGGATGACTTTGAAAAGAAACTGGCATCTTTCCTTAAGGCAAGCGACCAGAAAATTTCAGACCTCAACAAAAAGGCAAAAGACAGCCGCGGAAGCAGGGGCAGAGGGAAAAAGTAGCCTCATGAGACCCCTTATTGCCGTGGCGGGGGGCGCGAAGCCCCCTCTTTTTTTTGAAAGGCCGGGGCCGACGGACCTCAAGACGATCAAGGCCCAAATGGCGGGTCGCAAATTTGATGAAAAAATAATTCTGGGCATCGCATGCCGGTGTCTTTGGCATGCACCTTCTGTAGTTCTTTGTCGCCCGCTTTACAGGGGAAAACCTTTCCCTACCACGTTCTGGCTCTGCTGTCCTCATGCCGTGAAATCTTGCGATTCACTTGAGGCCGCTGGGGGTGTCAGGGAGCTTGAGGTGTTTCTTGAAAAAATGCCTGATGCGTGGAGAGCCTATGAGTTGTGGCACTCTCTTTTGCGAATAGCTCTTGTATCCAAATCCGAGCGGCGGTTTCTCGCTTCCAGGAGGAAAGCAATGTGGGAAAGCATCCGCAAGGGAAGAGTCGGCGGCACAAAGGATACTTCAAAGGCAAGGGTAAAATGCCTTCACCTGCAGACGGCTTCGTGGCTGGCGCTGGGGTATCACCCCGCGGCCCGATGGCTTGAACAAAGAATACCCGTAGCCTGCGGGATCGATGAAGAATATTATCCGTGCAGAAAGACAGGGAAGATTTACCCATGACCACCGCTTTCGGAGCTATAGACCTTGGGTCCAATTCGGTGCGCTGTTTAGGGGTGGTCCATGAAGGCCGAAGGCTAAAATACCTCCTTTCCGGCCGTTGGGTCAGCCGACTTTCCGAGGGAATAAACGACGAAGCTAAAAATTTTTCACCGAAAGCTTTAAAGCGCACGCTGCAAGCCCTTTCCGAGGCCGCAAAAATGCTTGAAGAAAGCGGTATCCTCCCACGTAGAACGCGTTTTTTCGCCACCGAAAGCCTCAGGTCGGCAGAGGGGGTAAAAGATGTTATCCCCGTGATGGAAAAAACGGTCGGGTTACCGCTTCAGGTGGTTTCCGGAGAAGAAGAAGCCAGGCTTAGCCTTGAAGGAGCCCTTTTGGGGGTAACGGGGGCTGATGCCGTGTTCGACCTTGGGGGAGGGAGCCTCGAGCTTGCCTGTGAGGGATTTGCAAGGTCTTTCAGATTGGGAGCCGTCAGGATGGCGTCAATTTACGGGGACGACGCTTCAAGCATTTTGAAGCATGCCCGCACAATCCTTCGCGACCTTCATGGCCGCCCTGGTAAACTCATAGGAGTCGGCGGCACCTCATCGTCTGTAGCCATGATGATGCGGGAGATCCCCTGGCGTGATTATCATCCAGCCAGGGTACACCTGTGCGAAATAAGAAAAAGCAAGCTTGCCCACTTGTGCCGAAACCTCGCGGCGATGGATTTGTCCGCAAGGCAAAGGGTTACAGGACTTGAGCCGTCGAGGGCCGACATAGTCGTCCCGGGCATTTGCGTCATCGAGGTGCTCCTGGATTGCCTGGGACTCGACGCTTATATACATGGCGAAACAGACATCCTTTGGGCGGTTTGCTCGTCGGCAGCGGCGGAAGAAGGCCTTGAAACGGACGTCGCGGTATTTTGAAACAACTTTTGGAGGCGATCTTTTATGTGGCACGGACGGTTTCGTGAAGATACGGCGGAAATTGTCCAACAATTCACCCAGTCCCTTGACCTGGACTGGCGACTGGCTCCTTTCGACATTTACGCAAGCATTGCCCACGCAAGAATGCTGGCCGAAGTTAAACTGATAACCCCTGAAGAATCCGGGAAAATAGAAGAAGGGCTGAGACAGGTTCTGGAAGAAATCCGGCAGGGGGCCTACACTCCGTCGCTTTCGTTGGAGGATGTTCACATGAACATCGAGGCAAGGCTAACGGAAATAATCGGGCCCGTGGGAGCGAAACTTCATACCGGCAGGAGCCGAAACGACCAGTCCGCAACGTCGGTGAGGCTGTTTTTGAGAAAAGAAATGGTAGGAGTCGGAGACGGGTTGCTCATGCTGATGGATTCATTGGTCGACAGGGCCATCGCTCATCGGCATATCATAGTACCGGGTTATACCCATCTGCAACAGGCACAGCCAATCAGCATGGGGCATTACTGGCTTGCCCATTTCTGGGCCTTTGCGAGGGACTTCAGGAGGGTCCTTTTCGCTCTGGAATCGATAAACGAAAGCCCCCTTGGCGCGGGAGCCCTGGCGGGATCCACGCTTCCACTGGACAGGGGGTATACGGCCGGACTGCTGGGATTTGAGAAAGTGGCCGAAAACAGCCTCGACGCTGTGAGCCACCGGGACTATCTCCTGGATAGTCAGTATGCCCTAGCCGTCTTAATGCTTCATGTCAGCCGCATGGCGGAAGACCTTATCATTTACAGCAGCCGGGAGTTCGGATGGGTCGAGCTGCCCGACGCGTTTTGCACGGGATCGAGCATGATGCCCCAGAAAAAAAATCCCGACGTGCTCGAACTCATTAGGGGCAGGTCCGGTAGAGTCGTAGGGGACCTTGTAGACCTGGCCGTCATTCTCAAAGGCCTTCCCCTTGCGTATAACCGCGACATGCAGGAAGACAAGCGCGCCTTGTGGACATCCTTGCAGATCTCGAAAGACGTTTTGGAAGTCCTTCCCCAACTTGTGGCCCGAGTGGACATAAATGAAGAACGTGCAGCGTCGTCTTTCGAGGATGGTTTTACCCTGGCTACCGATGTTGCCGAATACCTCGTCATGAAGGGTGTCCCCTTCAGGGAGGCCCATGAAAAAGTCGGGGTGGCCGTAAGATGGTGCATCGACAGGTACAGGGCGCTAACGGATCTTAAATTGCAGGAATGGAAAGATCTCATTCCTGAAGTGGAAGAAGATCTCATGCCTCTTTTAAACATTGAGCAATCCGTGAACAGGAGAAACACCTATGGGGGGACGTCGTTCAAACAAGTGGCCCTCCAGATAGAGCGAGGGCTTGAAACCCTGGACCAATACCGACTCCGCTTGGCGGAATACCCGGCGCGCTTTTCTTTGTAGAAAGTAAGGAAGGCAATCTTTAGAATAAAAATGCTGAAAATTCGTCTCGGGTGTCTTGACAGCTCCGACGGAGACAGGTATAGTGTTTCCCGCTCGAGCCGGGCCGTTAGCTCAGTTGGAAGAGCACCGGACTTTTAATCCGGGTGTCACAGGTTCGATCCCTGTACGGCCCACCATCATTATCATTAAAGCGGTCCCATCGTCTAGTGGCCTAGGACACAGCCCTTTCAAGGCTGCGGCACGGGTTCGAATCCCGTTGGGACCGCCAACTTATTTGTCAGTCTGGTCGCCGGCGTAGCTCACTCGGTAGAGCAGCGCACTCGTAATGCGCAGGTAGGCGGTTCGATTCCGCCCGCCGGCTCCATTATAATTACGCCACCGCGAGGTGGCTTTTTTTGTGAAAGGGGGAAACTATGTCCGGCAAGCGCCGTGTTCTTTTTGTTCGCCATGGTCAAACAGAGTGGAATGCGCAGTTTCGTTATCAGGGTAAAGCGGATATCCCTCTCAATGAGAAAGGCAAAGCAGAGGCCCGACTCCTGGGTGGTCGCCTAAAATCCTGGACCCACTGCCGAATTTATTCCAGCCCCCTGGTTCGAGCGGCAGAAACAGCTCGGATCATCGCCGGTTTTATGAACCCTGCTCCACCCGTTAAACTTGTCGAAAACCTGGTCGAAATGGATTTCGGAAACTGGGAGTCCCATTCTGTCTTAGACGTTATGAAAAAAGACCCCTTTTTGTATTCCGCGTGGAGGGAAGACCCCTCTTCGGTAACTCCGCCTGGAGGAGAGACCTTCGAGTCCGTCAAGTCAAGGGTAAAAAGGGCTCTCGAGGGCATCTTCGAAGATACTGATGGAGACATCCTGGTTGTCTGCCACGGTGGGACAATTCGGGCGGCGCTTACGGTTCTTTTCGACATCCCTTCTTCAATGGCCTGGAGAATGCGGTTGGGCAATTGCAGCCTCACTGGCTTGGATATACGGGAGGGTATTTCCTTTCTTGCTTTTTTCAACGACGTAACCCACCTAAGGGTTGAGGAAGGTATTGCCGGTTCCATACCGCTCGGCGAGTGGTAAACTTGTGGAGTCCATGATATAAAAGGATGAGATCGCCGGGGAGGAAAAGGAATGGACCAGGAAAGAGAACCGGGAAAAAGCGGCCGAGGGCTTGACGAAGACGAAGAAAGGCGCCTTTGGCAAAAAGCTTCGGTCGGTGACGAGAAAGCCAGGGATGATCTGATCCTCTTGCACAGGCCCCTCGTATTCTGGATAGCCCGGAAATTTCATGTTTCCCCCCAGCAATATCAAGACCTCGTCCAGGAAGGAATGATAGCCCTCATAAAAGCTGTCGACAGGTTCGACCCGGATCGCAAAACCCGGTTCGCCACATATGGGTACTATCGCATAAAAGGCCAGATGGCCAATTACCTCCAGCGCGTCGAAGCAAAAG